>Ga0315905_10002632_pt1 | contig 18873 bp, 8 predicted proteins | sample LakEriMetagenome_5_FD_203522 | JGI IMG/M metagenome (GOLD analysis project Ga0315905, IMG submission 203522) | Freshwater fungal communities from buoy surface, Lake Erie, Ohio, United States - Buoy 4 MA121 | ecosystem: Environmental > Aquatic > Freshwater > Lake | place: USA: Lake Erie, Ohio... | reverse complement strand
GCGCCCCGGCCGGCGGTCGCGCGCCGGGCCCCCCGCGCGGCCGGCGCGTTTTTGGGCTTGGCATCGGCGGGGGCGGCGGCGGCCGGGCGCGCGCGCGCGCGCGGCGCACACGATGTACCCCCTGAAACGCACCAGGTCGTGGTCAATGCAGAAGCACAGCGACGCGGCCGCGAGCTTGGAGCGCGCGAGGGCCTCCGGGGCGACGCCGGGCGCCAGGTAGAAGCGGCCCGGCACGATTTCCACGGCCTGTTTGTTTGTTTGGGGGGTGCGGGTGAGAGAGAGAGAGCGAGGGGGGGGCAAGGACCGAGTGAGAAACCGACTCGTGTGTGTGGCGTTTCGGGGCACAGAGCAAAGTCGCCGCACGCGTGCGCGCGCTGTTATTGGGGCGCGCGCGCAGGACTGATAGACGCACCTGCGCGAGCGGGTCCACCATGGCTGCTGCGTGCGTGGAAAGCGCGGGGCAGTGAGGCGCGCGCGCGCGTGGTCTCTGGTCGAAGGTCAAAAAAGGTCGCACGCGGTGTTTTTTTCTGGTGTGTCGCTCTAGTTCCTAGGTGTGTGCGCGCGGGGGGGGAGGGCGGTGACAGGGGTCGGGGAGGGCTAATGGAGTGCGCGTCCTGGTTCTGCTGTTGGTCGGAGACGAAGGAGGCGATAGGTGGCTAGGGCGCCTGGCGTGTGGGGCGCCGTGGTCTTGTCAAGGGGGGTCTCTCTGCGCGCAGCGGCGGCGGCGGCGGCGGCGGCGGCGGCGGTGGCGGCGACCGGATGCCTCGGCGCTTGGCAAGACCGAGGCTCTTGTCGGCCCCTTGTGTGTGTGTGCTCTGCATCCCCATCAATCGCACATCCACTCAATCACACGGGGCTCCTCTCGGTCCCCACAACCACGCAACGCAAGGACATCTGCCGCACGCGCGCGCGCGCGCCAGAGACACAGCAGCGCATCGAGAGGGAAGCCACAGGCATTTGCCTCGCCTTGCGCGTCTTGCTCCGACACGCCACGCGTGCATTGGCGACCCCTCTCTCCCCCCCAAGGAGCGTCCAGACCAAGGCCCACCACCCCTTCAATGAAGACGTCGACCTCCGCGCAGCAAGAGGCGGCGGCCGGCCCGACCGCGGGCGCCACCGCGATGGGCGTGCCGTCCCCGTCGCCGCACCCGTCGCCGCACCCGTCGCCGCCGCCGCCGCCGCCGCCGCCGCCGCCGCCGCAGCAGCAGCAGCAGCAGCAGCCCTACCCGCAGCAGCAGCAGCCGCCGCAGCCGCTGCCCCAGCCCTACTACTACCCGCAGCAGCTGCTGCAGCCGCAGCCGCAGCACTACTTCTACCCGCAGCAGCAACCGCCCCCGGCCTCGTTCGTCGCCGCCTCCCCGCTCGCCGTCCTGCCCAGCGACGTCGTGCTGCTCGCCCCGCCCGCGCCGCCGCAGCCCGGGCAGGTGCTCGTCGCGTACGAGGTGCTCCCGCAGGAGGCAGGGGCCTGCAGCTGCGACCTCAACTTCGCGGGGATCATCACGGTGGTCGTGCTGCTCTTCTGCTTCGCCCCCCTGGCGTGGATCCCGTGCGTCGTGCCCGCGTGCAAGCGCGCCTACGCGCGGCCCGTCTACGGCTTCGCCCCCCCCGCGCCGCCGTCGCCGTCGCCGCCGCCGCAGCAGCAGCAGCAGCAGCAGGCGGCGCCTCAGTACGTGCCGATGTCGACGGCGCACGTTGGCTCCGCGGGCGCGGGCACGTCGGCGCCGCCGCCGACGGCCAAGGAGGTGTGATCGAGACGAAGGGCGGAGGAGCACCAACAGGCGTTTTGACGCGCGCGCGCGCGACTTGGGGTAAGTCCTGGGATAGGCAATTTGACGCGCGTCGGCAGCGTCGTCGGCGGCGGCCACGGCGGGGCGAGCTTCAAGAGGCGGAGGACGACGCCGTCTTCTGATTCGCGCTTTGCGTTAAACCCGGTCCAAGCTCTTTGCAACTACATACAACGCCCAGCCCCAATTCACCAGACTCTGCGCGCCGGACGAACCGAACGACCTCTCTCCCTCTTTTTTTTGGTCGTTTTATTTGTTCCGGAACCGGTCAAGCAGCCCCCAGCGTCCCGCGCTCCGCAATGGCGTCCACCCCCCCGGGCGGACCCCCGCCCCAGCAACCCTACCCGCCGCCGCCGATGACGATGCAGCAGCAGCAGCAGCCGCAGCAGCAGCAGCAAGGCGCGCCGCCGCCGTACCCGCCGCCGCCGCCCGCTGCATACGGCGCGCCCCCGTCGCCGCCGCCGCCGCCGCCCTACCAGCAGCAGCAGCAGCAGTACCACCAGCAGCAGCAGCAGCAGCCGCCCACGCCGCCGCCCCACGTCATGGTCGGCGTGCCCGTCCCGCCCGGCCAGCCCGTCATCGTCGGCTACGAGCGCCGCGTCGCCGACGACAGCTGCTGCTCCTGCGACCTCTCGGGCCTGGGGATCGCGTCGACCATCTTCCTCCTGATCTTTTTCTTCCCGCTCGCCTGGCTGCCCTGCGTCCTCGAGAGCTGCCGCAACCGCGTGAGCGTGCCCGTGTACGCCGTGCCGCAGCCGCAGAGATAGAGATGGGGGAGAGAGATAGCGGTGTGTGAAAGAGAGTTACACCGCAGCCGCCCACCGCGCCCCGCGACGACCCCCGAACCAAAAAAAAAATAACATTCACTTGGCCCCGACCTTCTTCTTGTGCACGGGCGCGCGGCGCGTGGGCGCAAACTCGCCCAGCTTGTGCCCGACCATGGCCTCGGAGACCTCGACGCGCGCGAGGCGGCTCGAGCCGTTGTGCACGAAGAAGACGCACTTCAGAAAGTCGGGCAGGACGGTCGAGGCGCGCGAACGGGTGCGCACGACGGCGGGCGCGGGCGCGCCTTGGAAGCGCCCGGCGGCCCACCAGTCTGGGTGCCGGCGCGCGAGCGCGACGACGTCGCGGAGGAGCGAGGCGGCGACGAACGGGCCCTTCCAGGCGCTGCGTCCGCCCATCGTTTCGTTGTTAGAGTGAGGGGCGCGCGCGCGAGAGGAGGCGTCGCACCGCCCCCTCCTCGCCCGCCCGGCGCCCTCGCCCCAAAAGCGACTCGGACGGCCCTCCGATCGGATCGGGGGTGCGGTACTGGACGCGAGGGGGACCTTTCGGGCGGGTCGCGCGCGCTGATCCCGGTGGGTCGCGGAGACCAAGCGGGTCGGGATGAGGAGGGCGAGTCGCAGGTTCGAGCACCTCTCGATCGCGGCGAGTCGTGACGGTGGAAAGGTGGTTGAAACACGCTCGAAAACGCAGAGATGGCGTTTGTTATATCGTTAGGGTATGCGCGACGGTCGACTTTGTTCGAGGCGTTCGCCCCTCCCTTGGCTCCTCATCACGTTTTCCGAACGCCGCCGCCGCCCCCGCGTTCACCGCCGCTCCCGCCCCCGCCAACCACGACCGTCGTCGCCCCGCCCTCCCCGAGCACAGGCGCCAGCGCGACGTCGTGCGCCCACCACAGCGCGCGCTGCGCCAGGTTGGCGTACCCGGCGAACGACTCCGCGCGACCATTCCCGCTGCTGCCGAGCACCCCGGCCGCCGCCGCCACCAGCGGGAGCGCGGGCGCGGCCGCAATCGCCGCGACGGCCGCCCCGGCCGCCAGCAGCCCCGCCGCCGCCGCGGGCCCGCCGACGCCGCCCGCCGCCCCCTCGTAGCACGCGCGCGACTCGAGCCACCGCCGGTAGTCCGGCAGGAGGCCGTGCTCGCGCGCCCCGCGCTGCAGCAGCGTCAGGTACCGTCGCGACGGCCGCGCGCGCCGTGACGACGCCGCGTGCTGCGGCCGGCGGCTCGCAAGGAGCGTGAGCGCGTCGACGGGCGGCAGGGCCGCGTATGGGTCGTCGTCGGCGTCGTCGTCGAGGTCGGAGGAGGCTTGCGGGGCGGCGGCGGCCAGGTCGCGCGCGCAGGGGGCGTACGCGAGGCAGCGCACGCGCGCGACGCGGTACCCAAAGCCGCCGCCGCCGCCGCCGCTGCTGCTGCTGCCGCCGTTCTCCTCGCCCTCCCCGTCCTCCTCCTCGTCCACCAACGAGGCCGGCTCGAGGGTCGCGCCGCCGTCGCCGCCGCCGCCGCCGCCGCCGCCGACCAGCACCCCCTCGCTCGCGAGCACGCGCCGCCAGTCCTCGCGGGTCACGAGGTGCAGCACGCCGTGCGCGGCAGGCGGGGGGCCGGCGGCCGCCGCCCAACCCGCCCCGTCCGCCGCCGTCGCGGGCCACCAGGCCTGCGGGGGCTCGCCGTCGCCGCCGCCGCTGCTCGCGCCGGGGCGCCGCCGTCGCCGCTTGAGCACCGCAAACGCCGGCTCGCCATAGGGCAGGCCCAGCATGTCGAAGCTGAGGGCGTGCGACGGCACGACGGCCGGCACCGACGCGCGCGGCGCGACGCGCCGCCGGCCCGTCAGGACCTCGCTCGCCATGTTGCTGCCGTACGACATCATCCAGAGGTGGCCCTCGGGCGGGCGCAGCGATGGCACTTTCGGGGGGCGCAACATTTGTGCGTTCGTCCGGTCGGTGATGAATGAGTCGGGGTCTCGAGTCGAGTGGATGCGTGATGCGGTTTGATATGAGAGACTGCGCGTTGCCGAGTCCGACGCGCGCCGCCGCCGCCCGACTTGACCCGCCGCCGCCGCGACGACGGCGGAGCGCCGCCCGTCACGCCGCCGCGACAGCCCGTACCGAGCCGTCGCCGCCGCACAAAAGAGGGGGCGCCCGCGAGTCGCCGCCATCGACGCCGTACTAGCAACACTCGACTCTCATCGGACCTTGCTCCTCATCCACCACGATGATCCGATCCGCCAGCCTCCCGTGAGAAAGGCGCGCGGCTCTCGGCGGCTCGTCCAATCCGGCCACCTGAACTCCCGAATCGTCGTGCCTCGACCAATCCTCAAGAGCAGCCAATGGTCAACACCCAGGTCGACTCGGCAAAGCGATCGCGCTGGTCCGACACCGCGATCGTGTTTGACGGCGCGTTTGTGTCCGAGCTCGAGCGCGCCGCCGCCGCCGCCGACGCCGCCGCCGCCGACGATGGCCGCGTGTCCGCGGCGGCGGCGCCGCGCGTCGCGCGCGCCGTCCTCCGCTTTGCAGGGCGGGGAGGAGAACGAGCGACGCGCGGCGCCACCAGCAACGAGCCGACCAGCCTCGCCGAGCTGCTGGCCGAGGTGCAGGACGCCCTGCGCGCCGCCCCCGACCAGCCCCCCACCCCCACCCCCACCGCCGCCCCCGCCGCCGCCGCCGCCGCCGCCGCCGCCGCCGCCGCGCTGGCCCCGCTGGCCGGCCTGCTCTTTTGCGACAACTCGGCGCCCCTGCACCGCCCCGTGCTCGCGTGGGCGTCCAAGCGGGAGCAGCAGGAGGGCGGCCTGAGCGCGGCCTTTTGGCAGGCGTGCGCCGCGCGCGCCGCCTCGGCGGCGCGGCTCGCGTGCGCGAGCAACAGCAGCGGCGACGGTGACGGCGACGGCGCCGACGACGCCACCGTGCAGCTGCTGCCGATGGCGCAGGCCCTCGTGTCGCTCGGGGCGAGCGCGCCCGCGCGGCAGGCCGCGCTGCTGCCGCACGCGGCGCTGCTGCTCGAGGCGACGGCCGCGGCGGTCGGGTCGGTGGTCGGCGGCGGGGGGCATCACCAGCAGGGCTGGCTTGGAGCGGGCGCACGAACGGGCGGGGACGACGACGCGGCGATCGCGGCAGCAGCGTCCCCCGCCCACGTCTCCTCCTCCTCCGCCGCCTCTGCGCTCCTGACGGTGCGCGACGTGCTCGCCCTCATGTACACGCTCGCGCCCTCTGCCTATGACGCCACCGCCGCCGACGACGACGGCGGCGCTGCCGCCGAGCGGGCCGTCGGGCGCGCGGCGGGCGAGCTGCTGTCGGCGCTCGAGCGGGGGTCGCTGCCGCCGGAGCACCGCGCGCCGGCGGCGGTGGTGGTCTACTCGTGCGCGCGCGCGGCCGCCGCGGCGGCGGGCGGTGAAGACGGCGGCGGCGCAGCTGCGGCCCCGGGGAGCGCGACGACGGCCGCGGCAGACGTCTCGGAGGCCATGCTGCGGGCGCTGCTGCTGCTGCCGCCTCCTGCCGCAGCCGCCGCCGACGCGCTCGCGCCCCTCGACGCCGCCCTGGCGGCGGCGGCGGCGTCCCTCTCGCGCCCAAACGGCGACGCACCCGCCACAACGCCCCTGGCCAAGCGCCTGGCGGCCCTCCCGCCCTCGGCGCGCGTCGACGGCCTGCGCGGCCTGGTGCCCGTCGCGCCCTTCGAGGTCCTCCTGGGCGGCGGCGATTCGACGAGGACGGCGGCAACGGCGACGGCGACGGCGACGGCGGCGGCGCTCCCGCCGCTGCTGCTGCCGGGCGTCGCGCTGCCGGCGCTGCTGTCCGCCGTCGAGCGGGCGCCCGACGGCAGCGCGCGGTGCACGGCGGTCATGGCCCTGAACGCCGGGCTGCACCGCCTGCGCGAGGGCTGGGAGGCCGTGCGGGCGCAGCGGCGGCGGCGCGAGGCGGGCGAGGAGGGAGGTGGCGGCGGCGAGGCTCGGATGCCGCGGCCGCCGCCGCTGCCGCCGCCGTTCCTCGCCCGCGACCTGCGCGAGGCGCTGCTGCGGGCGCTGTGGGCGCGCGTCGACGAGCCGCAGTCGCAGGTCGCGCGCGTCGTGGCCGAGGCGCTGGGCGAGCTGCTGCAGGTCGCGGCCGTCGAAGAAGCAGAGGAGGAGGAGGAGGAGCAGGAGGAGAAAGAGGCCGATTCACCACTGCCGCCGCCGCAACCGCGGTCGTTTGTGCGCCGCGTCGCCGCCCTGGCGCTCTCGGCCGCGCCCAGCCGCCGCGGCCGCTACATCGTCCTGAACGCCGTGCTGCCGCTGCTCCCAGGGGGAGCGCGCGAGATGCTGCGCCTCGAGCCGCGCCTTGTCGAGCAGGCTCTGGGCGTGACGACGCTGTCGGCCCCCGCGGGCGCGGCCGCGGAGCTCGTGCGCGCGCTCGCCGACCCGACGGCAGCGGCGGCGGCGGCGGCGAGCGCGGCCTCTGCCGCCGCCGGCGGCGGCAACAACAGCAACGCCCGCGACACACCAACCGCCCTGTCTCCGGACGAGTGGGCGCCAGCCGTGCGGGTCGCCCTGACGTCCGGCGGCGAGGCCCTGCGCGAGGCCGTCGCGACGCGCGTGCTGCCGCTGCTGCTGCCGGAGCACCCCTCGGCGCTGCCGCGGCTGCTGCTGCTGCGGAGGACGGGCGAGGGCGCCGCCGAGGGCGAGCAGGCGACGGCCGCGGCCGTCGCCGTGCTCAAGGCCGCGCGCCGCCTCCGCCTCGTCCCGGACCTCGACGCGGCCCTGCGCCAGTGCTCGCGCGCAAATGGACCGGAGGAGGACGAGGACGAGGACGGCGTCCCGTCCGCGCCACCGCCGCCGCCGCCGCCGCCGCCGCCGCCGCCAGCCGCGCCGCCGCCGCCGCCCTCGCCGCTGCTGCTCGCCGCCGTGGCGTCGGCGTCCGAGGCGCTGCGCGGCGACGCGCTCGAGCTCGCGTGCGTGGCCCCGCGCGGCACCGACCTCCCCACGGCGACGGAGCTGGCCGTGGCCGAGGCGTGGGTGCGCCTGTCGCTGCCGCGCTGCAGCACGGCCGCGCGCGGGCGGTGCCGCGGACTGCTCCGCAAGCTGCTGGCGCGGCAGCGGACGGCGGTGGCCGCGGCGCTGCGAGCCAACGGCGGCGGCGGCGGCAAGAGCCGCCAAGCGTCGTCGTCGTCGTCCGGCGCAACGCTCCAAGCTCAGGCCGAGTTTGTGCACCGCCTCACGCGCTGCCTGATCGGCGGGCTGTACCCGGGCGCGCCCTTTGGGCGCAAGTACCTGTCCGCCGAGCTGCTCGGCGACCTGCTCGAGGAGTGGCACGGGTGGCCAGCACCAGCAGCAGTGGCGTCGTCGTCGTCGCCGTCCGCCGCCGCCGCCGCCGCCGACGCCCCGGCAGCAGCAGCAGCCGCCGCCGCCTTCTCGCCCCTCATCCCCGAGCTCCTCGACCGCGCCACGACGCACAACCTCCTCGCCTCGTCCCTCGACTCGTGGGAGCGCCTGCGCCTGGCCGCCGCGCGCTGCCTCGCGCTCCTGCCGGCCCCCTTGCCGGGCCTGGCGACGCCGCGCGAGGCATCGCGCGCGGCCGCGGGCTGGGGCTGGGCGGCGCTCGCGAGCCCGCGCCTGCGCGACAGCGACGCGGGGGCCCTGGTGCTGCAGTGCCTTTTGTTGAGGTACGGCGTGGGACTCGGGTGGGACCTGCGCCTGGGGTCTTGCGTTGAGGACGGTGGGCAGGAAGAGGAGGGCGATGGCGCGGCCGCTGCCCCACGTCCTCCTTCCTCCCCCTCGGCCCTCCTGCTGCCGCCGGGCGCCGTCCACGCCGCCGCCGCCTTTCTCGAGGCCCTGCTCGCGCGCCTCGGCGCCGACCTCGACCTCGCGTCGTCCTCTGGCGCGGACGCCTTCGAGCGCGCCTGCCGCGCGGGGCTCGCGCACGGCGCGCTCATCGCGACCCGCTACGCGGCCGACGCGCTGCCGTGGCGCGCGCTGCTGGCGGCGGCGTCCGGCGGCGAGCGGGCGCGGCTGCGGCGGTGGCTGTGCGGGCTCGTCGAGGCGCTCGGGCGCGCGGGGAGGCTGTGCGCGTCGCGGCTGGAGATCCTGGACGAGAACGTCGGGGCCGAGGAGGTGGTGGGCGAGGGCGGCGACGGCGACGGCGACGGCGATCCAACGACGGCAGAAGCAGCGGCGGCGGCGGCGGGGGCGCCCCGTCTCGGCCCCCGGGCGCAGGTTCAGGTCACGGCTTGCTGGATGACGGCCAAGGAGGTGGGCCTGCTGGCGGGAACGCTCGCCGCGCGCCTCCCGCTGCCGGGCGAGCCGCTCGTGGCCGGGGCGGACGCGCCCGCGCTGATGAGCGGCACGGTCGTGGCGGCGGCGGCCTCGGCGGCGCTGGCGCGTTCGGCGGCGGCGGCGGCGGCGGCGGCGTCCGACGGCCCTGCTGCTGCCGCTGCCGAGCCCCGGGACCCGGGCGCCAAGGGATTTTCGGGCTCAAGGGGATCAGGCCCGCGGTGGCGCTCGGCGCAGGCCGCCGCGGCCCCTCGGGCCGTGGCGGTGGCCTCGCCGTCTTCTGACGCAGCAGCAGCCGACGCCGACGGCGACGGCGGCAGCGGAGCCGCCCCCGCCGCCACGACCACCGCGCCGCCCGCGCCGCTCCTGCTGGCCCCCGCGGACGTCGACGCCCTGGGCTCGCTCGTGCTGGGCCTGCTGCTGCGCGTCAAGCACAACGGCGCCTTCGACGCGCTGCACCAGGGCCTGCGCGCCATGTCGGCGCGCCTGCTGGCGCTTTCGCCCGCAGCAGCAGCGGCGGCGGCAGTGGCGGCGGCGGCGGCAGCAGCAGCAGACGGCGCCGACGCCGACGCCCCGCCCCCCGCTCCTCCTCTCCCCGAGCTGCCCGGGCGCTGGATGCGCGCCGCCCTCGCGCACCTGCGCCGCCCCGGCCAGTGCCGCGACGACGTCCTACGCCGCTCCGCGGGCGTGCCGTACGCCCTGCTCGCGATCGCGCTCGCCGAGCCCAACGCCGCGGGCGGCAACCCGCTGCTCGCGTCGGCCGCGGAAGAGCTGCTCGCCGTCGCGTCGCCCCCGCCGCCGCCGCCGCGAAACAAACCCTCCTCCGGAGGAGAGGGGGCCGACGCCGACGCCGGCGACGCGCGCGAGCCCGACGCCCCCGACCAGGCCGAGGGCGTCCCCTGGCCCCGCGTGCACGCGCTCAACGCCCTCACCCTCGTGCTGGGCGCGGGCGCGCTCGCGCCGCAGACGCGCCGCTTTGTCGCCCCCGCGTTTGAGGCGGCGGTGCGCGGGCACGCGGCCCGGTGGTGGGAGGTGCGGAACGCGGCCGCGCAGGCCACGGCGGCGCTGACGGTGCGCCTGGTGGGCGCGCGCAACCCGACCCCCCTGCTGGAGCAGGCGGACGCGAGGGGAGCGGCGGCGCGGGCGGCGGCGGCAAAGGCGGCTGCGGCGGGCGGCGGCGCCGAGGGCGGCGGCGGCGCCGAGGGCGGCGCCGGCGCCGGCGCGAGCCTCCTTCTGCCAAAGGTCCCGACGGCGTCCGAGTTCTTCCTGCGCTACCCGGCCCTGCACGGCTTTTTCCTCGCGCGGCTGCGGCGCGCCGCCGACGAGCTCGCGGCGGACGCGCGGGCGCACGCGCGCGGGGCGGCCGACTGGAGGCTGGACGGCGCGGGCGCCCCTTTGCCCCCGCCCCCGCCGCGCGTCGTGCCGCCGCCCGGGCTCATCCCCCTGCTCGCGCTCCTGTCCCGCCTGCGGCCCGCGCTCGGCCGCGACGGCGCGCTCGTTGCGCCCTCGGACCCCCTTTCTCCCGCAGCGCTCGCGCCCCACGTCGCCGCGTGCGGGCGCGCCGCGCAGCAGTGGAGCGTGCGCGAGGCGGCGGCGGCCGCGCTGCCGGCGCTGGTGCCGACGGAAAGGCTCGCGGCGGCGTGCGCGGCGCTCGGGCCGCTGCCGGAGGAGGAGGAGGAGGAGGAGGGCGATGGCGTCGGGTCTGGCATTCGGTCGCACAACGCCGTGCACGGCGCCTTGATGCAGATGGAGGGCCTGCTGGCGGTCGCGCGGCTCGGGCTCGGGACGGGCGGCAGCAGCAGCAGCAGCAGCAGCAGCGGCACGGGCGGTGGCGGCGGCGGCGGCGAGCCGGACGCAGGCGGAGGAGGCGGCGACGAAGCCCTGGCCGCCGCGCGCGCCGCGCTCCCGCGCCTCGCCGCGTGCGCGTGGCTCGCTGACCCGGCGCGGTGCGCCTGCGCGCCCGTGCGCGTGGCCTACCTGCAGGCCGCGCGCCAGGCCGTGGCGCTGGGGCACGAGGCGCGGCTGATGCTCGAAAAGGGCGGAGGGAACGACGACGACGACGACGGGGCGGCGGCGGCAGCGTTGGCGGCCGACGTGGCCGCCCTCGCCTCTGCCATCGAGCGGTCGTGCCGCGCCGCCCGGGCCGCCGCGCCGCCGCCGACCGACTTCGAAGCTCCCGGGGACTCGGCGTGGCGGCGCGCCTGCGCGTCGGCGTGGACGGGCCCGACGCTCGTGTCGCTGCGCGCGTGGGAGCAGCAGCGCGGGGAGCCGCCGCTGCGGCTGCTCGCCTCGCGCCTGCGCGGCGGCGACGGCGGCCGCCCGGCCGACGCCGCGTTCGTGCGCACTGCGTCCCTGAACGCCGCCGCCTGCTCCCTGGCGCAGCTTTCTGCTGCTGCTGCTGCTGCTGCAGGTGGATTTCAGGCATGCGAGGAGGAGGAGGAAGAGGACAGCGCGGCCATCGCCGACATCGCAGAGCTGGCGGCGCGGGACGCCGGCGCGACGGGGCCCCAAGCGGCGGCAGGGGAGGAAGTCGGCGGCGGCGCCTCTGGCGTCAAGGCGCGCGCCGCGGCCCTGCGGCTGCTGCGGCTGTCGCTGGGCCTCCTTCGTCAGAGGCAGAGGAGGAGCGGCGGCGGCGACGGCGGCGGCTCGGCGCCCTTTGGCGCCCCAAGCCTCCGCGAGGGCCTGCTGCTGATGCTGCGCCCGTGCGACGGCGTCCGGGACGTCGAGTCGCGCGCGCTCGCGCTCGAGTGCCTAGGGCTGCTGTGCGGCGGCGGCGGCGGCGGCGGCCCCCTCCTCCTCCCGGCCCTGGCCGCCCAGATCGAGCGCTACGCGTCGGACGACGCGCAGCCGGCGGCCCTGCGGGCCGCGGCCGCCTGCGCGCTGCGCGACGGCGGCGCCCTCGAGCCCCTGGCGGCGGGGGCGGCGGGGGCGGCGGCGGGGGCGGCGGCGGCGGCGGCGGCGGCCGCGTCGCAGGCGTCTGCGCGCTGCTGGGCGGCCGCGCTGCCGCTGCTGCAGGACGAGGACGACGCCGTGCGCTCGGCGGCCTGCGCGGCCGTGCAGGGCGCGGGCGCGGCCTTGGGGGACGCCCCGCCGCCCATCTCCGCGCAGGCCGAGCTGCAGCTGGCGCGCGCGTTCGGGGTGCTCGCCGGCGCGGCGGGGGGGCTCGACGAGGGCGGGGGCGAGGAGGAGGCCTCGGCGGTGGCGCTCCGCGCGCTTCTGGACGCCGTGTTTGATCCTGCCGCGGCTGCTGCTCTCGCGACCGCCTCTCAGGCGACAGAGCCAAACGCCCCCGCCCTGCGCCGGCTGTTCGAGCGCGAGGCCGACAACCAGGCGCGCGAGCCGCTGCTGGCCGCGCAGCTCTCCGCGCGCGCGCTGCGGCGCCGGCTGCGCCGGGGCGAGGGCAGCAACGAGCTGCTGCGCGCTTGGCGGCGCGCGGCCGAGGCCCACGTCTCGCGCGCCCTGGCCTCGGGCGACCTCGAGCGGCGCCTCGCGTGCGACCCGGACGCCTACCTGGCGCTGGCCGGGGCGCTGCTCGCTTTGTGGGCGACGCAGCAGCAGCAGGAGGGCGGCGGCGGCGGCGGCGGCGAGGACGGCGGCGCGTCGGCGTTGGCGCGGCAGCTGTCGGCGGCGGCGCCGCTCGCGCAGCCCGTGCTGCTGCGGCCGCTGATGGTCGCGGTCGCGCGGGGGCTGGAGGCCGGGGATGGAGGCGACGGCGAGGCGCTGTTCTTGCTCGCGGGGGCGGATTGGGAGTAGAGGGAGGCGGCGCGCGATCGCGCTCACGGGCGGCGCCCGCGGTCGGCGGCGGCGGGGGAAACGGCAAGGCGTCGGCGGCGGCGCGAGGTCGAAATGCGGCCCCGCGCGCCCTCGCGTCTTTCACAGTTCAATCGCTCTCTCCTACATCCCGGCCTCGCGCTCTCAGCGCCCCTAGGCGCGAGCGAGTCAAGTCCCGCTCCCCCAAATCTCACGCGTCTCTCCCGAAACTCACGACAGACAGACGAGAGAGAGATGTCGACGCTCCTCGTCCGCCCCTCGGCGACGTGGTCGGCCGCCGCCGCCCCGTCCCGCCCCAGCGGCAGGCGCGCCGTGGCGGTGCGCGCCGCGCACGCGCCGTTCCGGTGAGTTTTGTCGAGCGGACTTCGTGGTCCCGGGCGCGTGTCGTCCTCCTCCTCCTCGTCTTGCTGATTCTACCACTCGCGCCACTGTCGTCCTCGTCCATCCTCCACAGGCTCTTCTCGCGCCCCAACGTCGGCGCGTCGCCCTTTGGGCCGTCGCCCTCGGCCAAGCCCGCGGCCGCCGCGCCCACGACCAGCGCGTCGCAGGGCGTTGTGGAGACAGGTGAGGGGAGGAGGAGATGGAGCGGTGTCGTGAATCGCGTCCGCGCGCTGGGCTTTTCCCGCCCGGATTGCCTCGCCCGCGCGCGACGTGGTCGCGCGCCACCCGTCCTCGATGTCGCGGCGCCTGCGCGCGCCGAGACCGCGCCGCACGGCGTTGCCCGACGTCGCCCAAATCTCGCGGCGCGGCGCGGCGCGTCGACGACGCTGACCGCGCCCCCGCGAGGCTCGCGCTTTCCTTCGTGTGTGTGTCGCGCGGCCAACATCCCCCCACCCCCCGCGCACCCCCGAATCCCCCAAAACACCCCCCACCACACACACACAAACAACAGCCGGCCGCACCACCGGCGGCCGCGTCCTCTTCCAGGGCGTCCACCACGTCGCCCTCATCTGCGCCGACCTCGAGAAGTCGCTGGCCTTTTACCGCGGCGTCCTCGGCCTGGAGCTCAACCCGGACCGGCCCGACGACCGGCTGCCGTACCGCGGCGCCTGGCTGTGGATCGGCCCGGAGATGATCCACCTGATGGAGCTCCCCAACCCCGACCCCGTGGCGGGGCGCCCCGAGCACGGCGGGCGCGACCGCCACTTTTGCGTCGGCGTGGCCGAGGTCGCGGTGCTGGAGGGCAAGCTCGCGTCGGCGGGCGTGCCGTTCACGCGCAGCCGCTCCGGGCGGCCCGCGCTCTTCTTCCGCGACCCGGACGGCAACACGCTCGAGTGCGTCGAGGGGGAGGTGTGGCGCTGAGGGGGAGGCGCGCTTGGGCCTGGTTCCCCTGGTCTTTTTTGCGTCTTGGTCTCGTGTCCTCTTGTGCGGGGCCGGGCCCCCTTTTTCCACCCGGGGGGCGCAAAGCCGCGCGCGCGCGCGCGCGCCGCGCCGCGCTCTTCCCCGACCCTTTTTGTTTTTGTTTTGTCTCTCTCTCTCTCTCGCCCTCCGCCGAGAGCGACCCAGATTTAGTGCCAACGCATGTACGTTTTGTTTGAGCGCGCGCGCTACCACCACCACGCGGCGATAGGCAGGGCGTTTTGGTTTCCCCCTTTTTGCCCTTTTCGCTCGCGCCCGCCGCGGCCCCGGTCCCCCTGGTGCGCCCCTCTCCGCGCTTTTTTGTCCTTTTCCTGTTTTTCACCACACCCCCAGCACTGCTCCTCGCTCGACGACGACGACGCGCGCGAGGCTGTAAAATCACGTAGCACTAACAAAAAAACCCTAGCTCACGACCGGTCCGCCTCGAGCATCCCGGCGATGCGCGAGCGAAGGTCGGCCGGCGGGCGGCCCGCGCCCGCGCCGCCGGCGCCGCCGCCGCCGCCGCCCCCGTTCGGATCGTCGTCCTCGTCGTCGTCAAAGTAGCCGCCGCGCCCGCCGCCGCCGAGCGGGGATCCGGGACGGCCGGCGCCCTCGGATTCGGAGGCCGCGCGCGCAAAGGGAAAGCGGCTGGCCGCCGCGCTCGCGCCGCCCCGGCGCCGCCGCTCCTCCTCGCGCTGCCGCTGCCGCTGCTGGTGCCGCCAGCGCGCGGCGGTCGGCGGCAGGTCGAGCGACTGCGCGACGAGCGAGTCGGCCAGGGGGCGCGGCGGCGCGGGGGCCGCCGCCGCGGGGGGCGGCGGGGGGGGTCTGGCCGCGGCGCTCGGTCTTGCCGGCGCCGGGGCCGGGGCCGGGGGCGGCGGCGCGGGCTGCTGCTGCTTGGGCGGCGGCGACGCTTGCCGCCGCCGCTGCTGCTGCTGCTGCTGCTGCCGCTGCTGCCGCGCCGCCCCTGCCGCCTCTGCCGCCGCCTGCTCCGCCTCCTGCTGCTGCTGCTGCCGCTGCTGCATCTCCCACACGGTCGGCACGGGCGGCGCCGGCGGAGATGCCGACTGCGGCCGCTGCTGCTGCGGCTGCTGCAGCTGCGTGGCGGGCGGCGGCGGGGAAGCAGCGGGGCTGACCGACCGGGGCGCCGCCGCCGCCGCCGCCGCCGGCGTCGCCGCCCGCGCCAGCCCCGCCGCCGCCGCCGCAGCAGAGGTGGCGGCCGCCGCCGCCGCCCCAGCAGCAGCCGCGTGCTCCACCACGAGCAGCGTCGCCTCGACGCGCAGCGCGGCGGCCTCGTCGCCCTGCGCGACGCCCTCCTCCTCCCCCTCGTCGTCGCCGGCCCCGCGCACGTGCGCGCACACGACCACGTCCTCGCACCGCGCGCCGACGGCCTCGGCCACCGCCGCGCCCGCCGCCCGCAGCGCCGCGCGCACGGCCTCCTCTGCCCGCTCGCCCCCCGCCGCCGGCCCCTCGGCGGCGGCGGCGGCGGCGGCCGAGAGCAGGTCGTGCCCGAGGGCGCGCGCGGGCAGGGACAGCACGCACAGCACGGCCGCGGCCGACGGCAGGGCGGACTCGAGGAAGGGCGACCCCGAGGCCGCCGCCGCCGCGTCGCCCGCGAGCGCCGCGAGCGCGCCGCCCAGGCCCGCAGACGCGAGCGCGGCCGCGCCGCTCTGGGGGACGGTCGCGAGGCCGCGGCCCAGGGCGGCGACGCCCGGGTTCTCGGGCCCGGCGAGGAGGCGCTCGAGCGGCGGGGAGAGCAGGCGGCTGGGCGCGGGGGCGCCGGCGCTGCCGCCGCCGCCGTACCAGACAGCGGCGCCGCCGCAGCAGACGAGGGCCTCGCCCCACCCCCGGCCGCCGCCGACCCCCTCTGCCGCCGCCGCCGCCGCCGCCGACGGCCCGCCGCCGCCGCCGCCGCCCCCACCGCCACCGCGCGCGCACCCCAGGGACTGCACGACGCTGCGCGCCACGTGCTCCAGCGTCGTGTCGGCGATGGCCGTGGCCTCGCGCATCGTCAGCTCGGTCGACGCGCGCAGGAGGATGCCCTGGTCGACGGCCACGGTCAGGTGGGCGGCGGAGGAGGAGGAGGAGGACGACGGGGCGCCGTCGCCGCCGTCCTCGCCGCCGCCGCCGCCGCCCCCAGAGAGCGCCAAAATCTGCGCGTGCGCCTCGTCGGCGCGCCGCCTGCCCTCAAAAGGAAAGGGGCGGGTCATTGCGGCCACTACCAGGTACCCGCACCGCCGCAGGTAGGCGGCCAGCTGCGGCATGAGGCCGTCGCCGCCGCCGCCGCCGCCGCTGCTGCTGCCGGGCACGTTTCCGGCCCCGCCCACCAAAAACGCCACGCCGGCCACGGGCGCGGGCGCCGACGAGCCCGAGGACGACGGCGGCGAGAAGACGGCCGCGTCGCCGGCCAGGCGCTGCAGCTCCGCGGGCGTCAGCGACGCGCCGTCCCCCGACGACGCGTCCACCAGGACGCGGTGGGAGGCCCACCCCTCGCACGCGGCCAGCACCGCCGCGTCGCTGTCGACGGCCCAGGCCTCGAGCTCGGCGACGCCCGGGCCGAGCACCCCGGGGCGGGCGATGCGGCGGGCGGCGGAGATGCCGCGCGCGCCGACGCCGATGACCTTGACCGTGATGCCTTGGCGGGTCTCGGGGGCGGCGAGGGGCCACGGCTGGTGGGGCGACGGGGGGGCGGCTTTTTTGGCGGGGGCGCTGGCGCTGGCGCTGGCGCTGGTGGGGGTCGTCGTGGCCGGCGGCGACAGGAGCTCGGCGCCGTTGGGCCCCCGGGCGCCGCCCGACGCCGGCGCGGCCGACGCCCGCAGTTGCGGCCGGCGGGCCGCCCCGGGGCCGGCGGCTGCTGCTGCTCCCGCCGAGGCGCTGACGCCCTTGTTGGTCGGGAGCGCCGGGCGGCGGCTGCGAGGACGGCGACGCGCCAGGGCGGCGGCGGCGGCGGCGGGCGACGACGGCAAGGGCCCGGCGGCGGCGCTGGCCGCAGCAGCCGGAGCTGCTGCCGCTGCATGCGCGCGCACGCCAGACATCATCTCGGGGACTGCGGGCAAGGTGCGTCGTGGCCCCGCGCGGGCCTGTGTTGTTTTTGGACTCGCGGGCGCTCGCGAGGGACGATGGAGTGTTTTGAAAAAAAAAACAGGCAAGAGTTTTTTTCGAACGCGCGCGGCTGGTGGGGCTCGGGAAGCAAAAGAGAAGATGCGCGATGTCAAAGGTGTATTGCGGATGTGCGAACCGTTTGCGCGCGCACGCGGATCGCGGTTTGTGAGCGAGAGCAAGGGCGAGACGCGGGCGGCGGCAAAGGCGGATTTGCCGGTTGGCCGCCCGACGTCGCCGAGCGGAGAAAGAGAGAGAGAGAGAGGCGCGTGTGACGTTTTGCAAACAAGGGGGGGATGTCGTAAACTCCTCCTCTACCATCTGTTCATATCGCCCCCCCCCCCCAAAAAAGGTCGTCGCTACATCTCTCAGGTAGTGCGCAACAGCACATCATGTCGTCAAAGCGCCCTCGACGCCCCCAGCCGCTTCGAGATGACCGTGCCCGTCACGAGCAGCCGGTGCGCGCCCGCCGCCCGCGCCTCGCCCGGCGGCAGCACGGCGCGCGCCCCGGGCCCCTCCGGCCGCTCGTGCGCGAGCCCCGCGGCCGCCGCGGCCGCCTCGAACGGGCCCTCGGGCTCGGTGGAGTAGACGGCCACGTCCACCTCGACCGTCGTCTTGCCCAGGTGCGACGGGTGCTCCTGCACGCGCACGACCTGCGACCGCACGAGCAGCTCCGTGTCGGGCGGCGTCGGCTCGCGGTACGCGACGAGCATCGACGCCGTCAGCGTGAGCGGGGGCTTTGGGCTGTTGTGTGCGGGTGTTTTAGGTGGGGGGTGAAGGTGGCGGTTGGTTTGCGGGCTCGGGCCGTCGTTGTTGGTTGGCGGCGGCGTGCGAGTGCTTGGTTGTTTTTCCCCAAAAGCGCGCGCTCGGGCGAGGGGCGGGGGCGGGGGGGCGGGAGGGGGGGGGGAGGGCGCCAGGCGCGCCTCTTGAAAAACAACGACCGAAAACAAGGCACCAAGGGACTGAACAGAAACGAAACACTCACAGCGCGGCCGTGTCCATCAGGTGCGTCGCGGCCGTCCAGTTGCTCAGGCAGTCGACCAGCGTCGCGACGACGCCGCCGTTGACGACGCCCGGGAACGACGAGTACTTGCCCGCGAGCCGCACGCGCGCCTCGAGCCCGTTCTCGACGCGCCGGCTGCGCAGGTGCAGGCCGTCCTGCGCCGCGGGCCCGCAGCCCCAGCACGTGGACTCGGGGGTGTAGGCCTCTTGCAGGCAGCGCTCGGGCTGCTCGGCGTCGGGCAGGATGCCCGCTTCCGAGACGGCCGGGTGCAGCGGGGAGTTGCAGGGGTTGACGGCGTGCTGCCCCTTTTCGATCATGAGGCGCCAGCGGGCGCCGCGGTCCTCGCCGCCCGCGGCGCTGTGCGGGGCGCGCGGGGGGCGGCCGGTCGTGGCGGCGCCGCGCGCGAGCAGGAGCGGGAGGAGCGGGGGCGGCTGGCGGGCGGCCGAGGCGCTTGTTGCCGCGGCGGCGCTGGCGCCGGCGCTGGCGCCGGCCCCGGCGCCCGGCGACGCGGCGCAGCGGCGGAGCGCCGCGGCCAGGGCCGCGCGCAGGGCCGCCGGGGGCATGGTGCTGGTGGTAGGGGTCCTCCCGGCGCGCGCGCCGGGAAGGCGGGGGGCGCGGCTGCCAACGAGACGGGAAGAAGCGATGGCGAAAGGGGGGGTTGCGAGCACACGATTTTCGGGACAGCGAGATGTCAGGAGTTGCGCGCGCGCGTAGCTCTCCGTCTCCTCGGCGCGTTGGGCGGGCGACAGATCTGGTTGTAGAGAGGACAAGGGGACGAGGGCGTGGCGCGCGAGTGCGGTGTGGCGATGGGCGAGTGTGTGTTGGGTCGGTCGGTCGGCGGTCGAGAGCGCGCGCCCCTTTTCGACGGC
>Ga0315905_10002631_pt1 | contig 18874 bp, 15 predicted proteins | sample LakEriMetagenome_5_FD_203522 | JGI IMG/M metagenome (GOLD analysis project Ga0315905, IMG submission 203522) | Freshwater fungal communities from buoy surface, Lake Erie, Ohio, United States - Buoy 4 MA121 | ecosystem: Environmental > Aquatic > Freshwater > Lake | place: USA: Lake Erie, Ohio... | reverse complement strand
TTAAATGGCTGCCCCTGTTCTTGATTATTTTGTTGGGATGCATTTGGGGTAGTTCGTTTATGTTGATTAAACGCGGATTGGCCGTTTTCTCCCCGATTCAGGTCGCCGGACTCAGACTTTTCCTCGCAGGCATGTTTTTAACCCCTTGGGTTTATCGATACACTTGGGGATCAAAATCGATGATTTTGGATGAAAGCACGGGGAAAAAAGTAAAATTGTTGCAGCCCAAAGATTATTACTACCTCTTCATGACGGGCCTCTTGGGTAATGCCATTCCCGCCTTTTTATTCAGTACTGCGGGCAAGTTGATTCCAAGCGGACTCAGCGGGATTTTGAACGCTTTCACCCCAATGTTTACTTTAATAGTAGGTGCGCTGCTTTATAAAAGTGCATTATCAAAAAATGGATTTTTAGGCGTTTTGGTCGGTCTGATTGGTGCCGTTTTCCTATTGGGACCATCCATCCTAGGTCAAGAAGGAATGGAAATCAATTTATCAGGCGCATTAATGGCATTGAGTGCCGCCGTTCTTTATGGCTATAACATCAATTTGATCAAAATTAGACTTGCAAACATTCCACCCATGGCAAAAACCGCTTTTCCCTTTTTCTTCATGGGGATCATGTATGCGTTTGTGCTTTGGAAAACCGGTGCGGTTGAAAGTTACCAGATGCATACAGCTGTAACACCTGGCAATTTTCTGCCCGACAATCAGTTTGCACTTTTATGCATTTGTATTTTGGGTATAATTGGTTCCGCATTGTCGATGATCATGTTTAACTACCTCATTGAACACACCACCGCCGTTGTTGCATCTACCAACACTTTTGTAATTCCCATTGTAGCCGTAGCCTGGGGTTTATTTGACCAAGAACCTATCCACTGGAATATGATTGTAGGGTTACTACTTTCTCTAGTTGGGGTTTATTTGGTGATGAAAAAAGAAAGTTGATTCCCCATTACCTTTGTAATACTGATTTCATGAATATCCAAGAAATACTATCTGATTTAGGCATTGGCAGCACATTGTCGCCCGCAAGCACTGGTTTAAATTCAATCCATGTCAACCAGCCACGCACAAGAAATATTTTCTCTCCTGTTGATGCAAAGCCAATCACAACGGTTGAGTTCTCAGATACCAAGGCCTACAATGAGGTGGTGGAAACCGCCCAGGCGGCGTTCGCCGTTTGGCGTCATTTCCCAGCGCCAAAGCGCGGGGAAATCGTCCGCCAAATCGGCGACGCCCTCCGCGTAAACAAAGCAAATCTCGGCGCACTTGTAAGCTATGAAATGGGTAAAAGCCTCCAAGAAGGCTTCGGCGAAGTCCAAGAAATGATCGATATCTGCGATTTTGCCGTTGGACTCAGCCGTCAGCTTCATGGACTTACCATGCACTCGGAACGACCCAATCACAGAATGTACGAGCAGTGGCATCCCTTGGGCATTGTAGGCATCGTAAGCGCTTTCAACTTCCCCGTGGCCGTGTGGTCTTGGAATGCCATGCTTGCCGCCATCTGCGGTAACGTTTGCATCTGGAAACCCTCAGAAAAAACTCCAGCCAGCGGTGCAGCCGTGCAAAATATTCTTCAGTCTGTACTCAAAGCAAACGACCTCCCCGAAGGGATTTTCTGCCTCGTACAAGGCGATAAAGAAATTGGTGAAGCGATGAGTCACGACGAACGCATCCCCCTAATTAGTGCCACCGGAAGCACAAGAATGGGAAAACGCGTCGCTGAGGTCGTTGGAAAACGCCTCGGAAAATCCATCCTCGAACTTGGTGGAAACAACGCCATCATCCTAACTCCCGAAGCCAACCTAGAAATGGCCATGGTTGCCATCGTTTTTGGTGCCGTTGGGACAGCCGGTCAGCGTTGCACAACCACAAGACGACTCATCATCCATAGCAGCATCTATCAAGATGTAAAAGACAAATTGATTCGCGCATACGGACAACTAAGAATTGGAGACCCCCTCGACGAAAACAATCACGTTGGGCCACTCATCGACCAAGATGCCGTAAACGCCTATCTTGAATCCATCAAAAAGTTAAAATCCGAAGGTGGCAAAGTGCTTTACGGTGCTGAAGTATTATCCGGCGAACAATATGCAAGCGGTTGCTACGTAAAACCAACCCTTTGCGAAGCCCAAAATCACTTCGAAATCGTTCAACACGAAACCTTCGCTCCCATTCTTTATTTGATGCAGTACGATACCTTAGACGAGGCAATTGCGTTGCAAAATGGGGTTCGACAAGGACTATCAAGTGCCATTTTCACCAATAACTTGCAAGATGCAGAACAGTTCCTAAGTGCTTGGGGATCCGATTGCGGAATTGCCAATGTCAATATTGGAACTTCTGGCGCCGAAATCGGTGGTGCATTTGGTGGAGAAAAAGAAACCGGCGGCGGTCGCGAAAGTGGATCCGATGCTTGGAAAGCCTACATGCGCCGTCAAACAAACACAATCAATTACGGCAAAACACTGCCCCTAGCTCAAGGGATCAAATTTGATCTGTAATTCTGCGCAAATTAAAATTGCTGACCGATAAAGAAGTGCACCTGAGCGGCCTTTCCACTCGCTGGAACTTGCTTGTAGTCAAATCCATAGGCCCAATCTAAGCCTATTAAACCAAACATTGGCATAAACAATCGAACGCCAACACCTGCTGCACGCTTTAGTTGGAACGGATTGTATTTACTCATACTCGACCACGCATCGCCCGCTTCGGCAAAGGCCAATACATATACGGTAGCCGTTTGACTGTTCGTAATTGCCTGCCTCAATTCAACAGTGAATTTATTGAAAATCGGAGCACCCGCCTGGGCACCCATCGCCGTTTGAGAAATCGTATAGTTGTCGTATCCACGCTGAGAAATAATCTCTGTAGCCGCAATGTTAAAACCAAAAACTCCAGCTCCACCCACCTGGAAACGTTCAAAGAAGGTCAATCCCAATTTAGGATTGTAAGCACCCAAAAATCCCATTCTAGCCTTGGCCATCACAACTAACTTCTTATAAACCGGTGTATACCATTCTACATCCAATTTGCACTTGTAGAATTCTGCCCATTTATAGCGCTCATTCAAACTCATTTTGCTGTAATCCTTGCCGTTCATTAACGACATTGGAGGTGTGGCCTGGGTAGAGAACATGAACTTACTGCCCGACATAGGATAGGTGAAATCACTCAAAGAGTTACGGGTAATTTCAAATGTGCTTGAAGGGTTGTACGATATTCCATTAAAGCCCTTAGGGAATCCATAAAAGCCACCATCCATGTTTTTCATGCTGTACTTCTGGAAACTCATAGACAAGGAAATATTGAAGAAATCATCTGGCCATTTCAACCGTTTTCCAAAGTTCACCATATACGTGGTCGACGTCAATGATTGATGCAAAGGATCTGTTTTCAATCGATAATCAAAACTGTTCACCGTATGATTCACCATCACACTCAAATTGTTCGGCTTCTTCCCACCAAACCAAGGCTCAGAGAACGAAAATGTATACCCTTGATAATTGGCCCCGTTACTTTGAGCACGTAAACTCAATTTTTGTCCATCCCCCGTTGGAACTGGGCTCCATGTCTCCGGACTCAGCAGTTTACGTCGACTAAAATTGTTCAACATGATACCTGCCGTTCCAATCAAAGTAGGTGTTCTACTAAACCCGTTTCCACCGTATCCACCACTCAACTCAATCTGATCCGAGGGCTTTTCTGCCAAAATATATTCTATGTCAACGGTGCCATCGGCAGGATTTGTCTTGGGATTCACATTCATTTGGGCAGGATCAAAAAGTCCCAAAGCACCCAAATCTCTCATCGTTCGTTGAATATCACTTCTAGAAAAAACATCGCCCGGCTTAGTTCTCACCTCACGCTGAATTACGCGATCTGATGTCTTGGTGTTCCCCTTCCAATAAACCTTACCAATCGTGGCCCTTACCCCCTCACTTATCATGATATCAATGTCGATGCTGTCTCCGTTCACGCCCACTTCCATCGGTTGGATTTGAAACGACAGATATCCATCATCCATATAAAGACTTGAAATATCATATCCATTTAAATTGGCACTCAGCTTCTCATTTAGTAAAGTCTGATTGAATAAATCACCCTTTTTGATCGACAACATCGTATCCAACAAGCCTGTGCGATACTTTAAATTGCCCTTCCACGAAATTTTTCCAAATCGATACTGATTTCCTTCATACAGATGTATATGAAGTACGAGACGATTCTCAGCAATCAATTGAACACTGTCGTAAATAATCCTAGCATCTCTGTAGCCCTTTGCCAAATAATACTTGATGATGCGAGCCCTCTCCTCTTCAAACTTAGAATCAATGTATTTGGATGATGCCCAGAATTTAAACTTGCGATACAACGGTTTGAGATCTTTAATTTGATAAATCAAATCTTCATCTTTTATCTTCTCGTTGCCTGTGAATTCAATCCTTTCTACCTTAACTTTTAGACCAGGTTTCACGTCAAAATCAAAGTTCTCGTATCCCGGCAGAACGATAACACTATCGTTGGCACCTCTCTTAAAACCTTGTCTTCTTAAAACCTCAACCTTTGCATTATAAAAACCTTTGTCTTTGTAAAAAGAGATAATTTTTGCTTTGCTTTGATTTATTAAATCTGGGGTAATGTACATCCCCTGCTTCAATCCCACTTCATCCCTTAAAGGCTTTGATTTTGAGTTCCTTAAGTTAATAAAACGGTGACCTGCCAAACGTGGCTGTTCCTCTACCCTAAATTGAACCACAACCGTACCGTCGTCTGCCGTTTGAAAAAACACTTGGACATCACTAAAATACTCGAGTTCCCAAATTTTCTGAATGGCGTTTCTGATTTCAGGACCGGGTATCCTAATTTCTTGACCCACTGCTAGACCTGTTGCAAAAATTGTATTCGATCTTGAAAACGGTTTATTATTGACTTCGTACGCGACAATGTTTCGAATTTTATATGTGGTGGGCTCAATAAAATCATAACCAATCACCGGTGCATTGCGATAAAAACTATCCGCTGTTTGACCCAATAAGCCATTCGCAAGCCAACAGGCCAATGCTATGATAAATACCTTTTTCAATTGTTACGCAATTTGCTCACTAGTTTTTCCAAAACGGCGTTCTCTGCCTTGATATTCGACGATTGCCTTATAAAAGTCGTCTTTCGTAAAGTCAGGCCACAAAACCGGAGTAAAATACAATTCACTGTACGCCAATTCCCACAACAAAAAATTACTGATTCTTTGCTCACCACTGGTGCGAACCAATAAATCCGGGTTGGGAAAACAAGATGTGCTAAGTGCATTGTCTAATATTCCGTCATTGATATTCTCAGGCGACAACTTTCCATCTTTTACATCAGTTGCAATTCGCTTCACTGCCTCCATAATATCCCATCTTCCACTATAACTCAATGCCAAAACCAAGGTAAGAGCATTATTTTCTGCTGTTTTTGCTTTGGTTTTATCCAATTGTGCTTGACATTTCTTTGGCAATTTACCCAAATCGCCTATGGTGGCCAATTTGATATTATTCTTCATTAGGGTTGGCAATTCAGACTCTATTGTATCTACCAACAATTCCATCAATGCGTTCACTTCTTGCTCTGGCCTTGTCCAATTTTCGGTAGAAAACGCGTAAAGAGTGAGATACTTAACCCCCATTTCTGCAGCAGATTCAATGGCTGCACGGACGGCCTTAACACCTTGCCTATGCCCAAAAATACGCATATGCCCTTTCTGCTTTGCCCATCTGCCGTTCCCATCCATGATAATAGCAACGTGCTGAGGGACACGATCTGGGTTTATTTGATATTGGGTTAAAAGATCACTCACAGAACTGCAAATTTACCTACAAACTTGTGGAGTAAACCTATAAGCGAAGGTTAAACCCATAAAATAATACCAATCCTTCAAATGTGTATCGCCGCGCATCGTTCCTTGAGCCAATTTTCCCCCTCCAGTTAGCACCTGAGCCTGCGAATATTCAGCGCTACCAATTCCTTGTTGCTCAGAAATTGTCTTGAAATCACCATACGATTTTCGAGTATCGTCCAAATAATCAGTGAACGTTTTTCTAAAGATTACTTCTGCGCCTACAATCCAGCCCCCGGAATTTTTGCGATTGCTCGCCCTTGACTTTACCCCAAAACCGATGGGAATGCTCGGCTGCAGCCGACTATATGAACGTTTTTGCTGTTCAGTGCGCATATTCCTTAGATTGACCTCCTCTTTGTCGAGTCGATATGGATCAAACCAAAACCCCGATAGACCCAACAAAAAATAAGGCGTTGCAACCCCATCGTTGATGTTCATACCGAAGGGATGAAAATTAAATTCCACCATACTACTGGCTTCGTAGATTTTTGATTGGAAATTCAAATTTTGGAAAACAAGTCCCTTGATCTCAGCTGAAGTTCCCTCAATTTCCAAATAGGAAATCTGATTTCTCAGGGCAAAATAGCTGCTAAAATTATATTTCTGATAAATTGCACCCGATGGTTTAAAGTGCTTTGTATTTAAACCCTTGCTAAAATCACCGTAGTAATTGCTTAACCCAGTGGCAAATCCCCATTCATTATGTCCAGAAAAATACTTCTGAGCATGAAGTAGTGACGGCAAAAAAGCCATCGCAATGGAAATAATAACCCCTACGAGTTTTTTCAAAGTTAAAACGAGAAACAAACGGTTTTGCCACCTATGATTTTGCGGGTAATGGTGACGTTCAAAAACATATACCAATCGGCACCCTTGGTTGAACCCCTCGGGTTACCCATGTAAAATCTTTCGTATGGTAAACCCGTTGATGGATCTATTTGCTCTGAACTTCTATCTTTCAAGGCCGCCGACAAAAAGCCATTGGCACCGCCCACAATTTGATCATCAACATAATCTAAACTAACGTCATCCAAATAATCAGTGAATGTTTTTCTAGCTCCAAGTTCGATACCCCAAGCCCAAAATTCGTCCACTTGCTGCTTATATCCTATACCCAAAGGAATTGAAACTTGGGTAAGATTATAACGCTTGCGATCATTGTATTTTGTAGTTCCCTGACCTTCTGTACCTAAGGTTTGTAATTCAATCCATTCTTTATCGTACTGCTCCAACTGTACGTTGTGTAAAGCCTGTCCCTGTGCATCAACCATTCCTGGCATGTAATTGAATTGTGTGCGAGGATTGAACTTGAAAACACCAATTCCAGCAAATAAAAATGGTGTAGCTGGCGTTGCCCGCGTGGTTTCTCCGAATCCCAAAATATTCCATTCACCGATGGCAGAAAATTCAACCAAATTGCTCTTAAAATTTAAATTGCGTTGACCGCGTGTGACATCCAACGGATTGCCTGCTTGGTCCAAATGCTGAAAAGCAATTTCGCTCTTAAAATTTTGATCATTGCCACTGATTTGACCAAATACTGCATTTCCACGCAGTGTAATAAAATCATTGTAGTTGAACCTACAAATAAGGCCACCCATCAAGTGCGTTTCGTTCGTTGCAACACCTTTGGACAAATCGCCCATGTAATTGGAGCCACCAAAGGTGATACCCGCTTCAATGGGTTTTCCTTTAAATCTTTTTTTTGCTTGGGCTGATGCATTAGCAAAAGATCCCAAAGCAATCAAGATAACCAAAGTTGTTTTAAAGCGTTTCATGTATGCCGTTTACTAGCAAATTTAAGCCGTAAACATTGGTTTTCCTAAAGTTAGGCTACTTGCTCGGGTTGAAAAATCAAAAAAGCCTTGTTTTTTATTCTTACTTTGCCTTCTCCACCAAGTAATAAACGCCCATCGTAATATAATTTCTTAACCATGGAATGATAGCAAATACAACGTTTTGCGTCCTTGGCTTGATGCCAAATTTGTATTGATAAATGGGATTGAATAAATAGAATTTCTTGCCGCAAACCAACAATTCACATGACTTACAAATTTTCAAAAAACGCTCTATTGAAATCCCTGTACTTCTAATTTCCTCCATAGTTTTGATTCCATTTGGCTTTACACCCAACATTCTCAGCATCAATGGATACAATTTCCCCGGTAACAAATGGTAATACGGCAATTTGGAAGCCCATTTTTGAGGCAAAACCTGCTGGTGACCGCCATAAGGCATCTGCCAAGGTGGAAATGCAAAAAACACCTTCCCTCCGGGCTTTAAAAATCTCTCCAATTGTGGCATAAACCTAGCCTGATCAGGGATATGCTCAATCACATCTTTGAGAATGATTAAATCAAATCGCGTCCCCAAATCTGTTTCAGGAATTACATCGTAAATGTCCTTATTCAAAAATTGGACAGCCCCCGTTTCTAATTCAGATTTCATGAATTCTCGGGCAAATTCCAACCGATTTTCTTCTAATTCAATACCAGTACACTTATAACCCATGTCGGTAAAAGCCTTTAAAACACCAGCCTCACCACATCCAATTTCCAAAACAGTCATGTCTGCCGGGAACGACCAATTGCTCTGTAAAAAAGGTATAATATGCCCCACCGTTACCTGATGAGTCATGTCAAAATAGCGTTGTTTGTTCCCGTGAAATTCGTACATGATGGATTATTTAATTCTAAGTTTCAAAGATGGTGCTTTACAACCAAATTTAAGGTTTCAATAGGGTTGAAATCGCCACTTTTAAATCTTCCTGTGGCACAAAGCCAGCGTATCGTTTCATTTCGATTCCATCTTGAAATAGCATTAGAGCTGGTATCGAAGCCACTTTCATTGCCGAAACCAACTGGGGATTGTTGTCGTAATCTACATAAATCACCTTCAATTTTCCGCTACAATCTTTGATCAAAGCTGGCATAAATGCTTTCATTTTTTTGCAAGGTGCACACCACGCGGCATTGAAATCCACTAGGACCACGGAATCTTGCGCCGCTTGTAACATGGATTGCAATTCTTGCAACGACATCCCCTTGTTGGGGTTAAAATTGTTAGCCTCTACGGGATGATTTTCAGCAATCCAACGACTAATACCTCCCTTCATTTCATAAACCTTAGTGAAGCCTATGTCGGTTAGAGTTTGAGCGGCGGCCGCGCTGCGGCCTCCGCTCAAACAATACACATATACCGGCTGCGTCTTATCCAATTTTTCAATCCGAGCATCAAAATCCGCTCCATTATAATCAATATTCAACGCGCCCGCCAAATGTCGCTCCCCAAACTCCCCCGGCGTTCTCACATCCAATAAAATCCTTTCACCCTCCGTAGCCAACTGTTTCTCAAATTCTTGAGGTCCCAACGACACCGATTTCTGAGCCTCGCCCGTTCCACAAGAAAACAAAGCAACCATCAAAAACATCAACCCACTCCGATAAATCTTTTCCATAATACAAAGATGTGATCCTTACACCAAAATTCAACATCGAATTCTTTATTTCACTCGCCGAAAACTAGAAAAGATAATCCCTTCTACACGCTATCTTTGAAGAATGCATTCATTAAAATTCATTGCTGCAACCCTTCTCTTAACAGTTATTTCAGGGTGCAACGTATCTATGCCACCCATCAACGTGCCCACCAATTTGTCGGATATCAACGCCAAATTAGCAACACCAAAACCCCTATCTCAAGATGAAGCAGGACTTGGACTTAAAGAAGCACTCAAAAAGGGCGTCGCTAAAGGCACCGAAGGACTCATGAAGCCAGGCGGATTTGCTCAAAACATAGCCTATAAAATTCTTTTGCCAGAAGAAATCCGTAACCTCGAACAAAAAATCCGTAACAACGCCCTTCTCAATGCCGCCATTGGCAAAGAATTGGACAAAACCATTGATGCTATGAATGCTGGTGCCGAAAAAGCTATGTCTAAAGCCCTTCCCATTTTTACAAATGCAATTACAAATATGAGTTTTATGGATGCCATGAAAATTCTTACTGGCGGCCAAGGTGCTGCAACCCAATACCTCCAAACCAATACTACCGCTCAATTAGGCCAAGCTTTCCAACCTGAAATCAAATCAGCACTGGAGTCAGTAGCAATTTATAATCACTGGACGCCCATCGTAAATACTGTCAATAAGAATAAAAAACTCCTCGGTTTAACCCAAGATGTAAACCCGAACCTTGAACTTTACGTTACCGACAAAGCGATGTCTGCACTTTTCAAAGAAATTGAAATTCAAGAAAATGCCATCAGAAAAGACCCCATAAATCGCACATCGCAACTTTTGCAAAAAGTATTTAAGTACGCCGACCAAAATTAAATTTTGCCTTGATTCGTCGCATTTGGATATGGTGCTTATTCCTATTGGCCTCGTTGCCGATACACTTGCGCGCGCAGCCCGAAGTACTAACCAAGCGAATCACTGTTAATTATGATGGGACTGATTTTTTAGACATCCTGAACCAAATTTCCCAACAGACCGAAATCCGTTTTGCCTATCAATCAAACATTCTACCCAAGAAAAAATCCTTTTCCGTACACATCACCAATACCCAAGCAAAAAAAGCCATCCGCGATATTTTGCATCAACAAGGACTCGATTATACCATCAATCCTGGAAATATCTTGGTGATTACAAAATGGTCGCATTCCGGTCACCCATCGCCCGATACGCTCAATGCCAATAACACCAATATCATCGCCGGAAGAATCACACAATCCGGCACCGGTGAACGCCTCGTGAAAGCCTCCGTTTACCTTCCCCAACTCAACACCTTTCAACAGACTGATGAATTTGGAGTTTTCAAAATTCCCATCCGACCAAGCCTAAGAAAATTCAATCTTGCATTACCAAAATCCAATGCAGACTCACTTTTACTCATTGTAACCTACCCCGGATTTCAAACCTATTTCGATACACTTTTTTACCAGCGTGATTATTTCTTGAATATTCAATTACTGCCCCAATTGGAACGGATTGAAACTACGTTTATTTCAGCAAAAAACGACATATCAAGACCCGGTGTGAAGATGGGGATGTCGGACCAATTTTCTATTTCCGCCGCCAAATTAAATAAGATGCCCTCTTTGCTTGGCGAGGCTGATGTTTTACGATCTCTTAGCCTAAATCCCGGCGTTGTTACAGGTTCGGAAGGCATGCTAGGCATGTATGTGAGAGGTGGTGCGGCCGACCAAAACTTGGTGATGCTAGATGAGGTTCCAGTATTTAACGCTTACCATTTGTACGGTATGTTCAGTACTTTCAATAGCGACATTGTAAAAAGTGCACAAATGAACCGCGGTAGCTTTAATGCTGAATATGGCGGCAGATTAAGCAGCGTAATCACCGTACAAAGCATCGATGGAAACGAAAATCAATGGCAAGGAAATGTATCCCTCGGTTTGCTAACAAATAAAATCTTGTTCCAAGGGCCCATCTGGAAAAACAGGACTACGATTGCCCTTGCGGTTCGACGGTCCAATTTTGATTATCTCACACAACCCATAGTTCAGGCGATTTTCAAGGACAGCAACAACATTAATCTTTATAATTTTTACGATATCAATGCAAAACTAAACCATCGCTTTAGTGAAAAAAGTAGTCTTTCATTTACCTATTACGCGGGTGGCGACAAAGCCTCTTTTATCGAAAGAAATCGGGTAGTTAATTCAGAAAAGGACTACTCACAAAAGAGAGAACAAAGCAATGGTTGGGGCAATCAGATTGCAAGTTTACGTTGGCAATATATGCCCAATAAAAAAACCCGCTTCACCGCAAAGACCCATATCAGCCAATACGATTTCAACCAGCACAACGACTTTCATCTTAAAGTTAACTATCGAAGCGACACCATAAAAAAGGTAGACGACTACACTTCGTACAATTTAACCAACGGATTAAAGGACATCGATGCAAGTGCAAAAGTCGATATTCAAATCAATAAATTCCTTGGAGTAAAGTTGGGTGGTGGCTACACGCAACATACTTTTACGCCAGGCGATAGAACTCTTTACACCCAAGTTGATAGTGTGAAAAGATCCTATCAATACAACGACAAAAAGGTAATTACGCCAGAAATTTATAGCCACGGTCAAATCGAATACCACCATCCCAAATTCGGCTACCTTGACCTAGGTGTTCGAGTGACCTATTTTGGTTTGGGTGAGAAACAGTTCTATGTAAGGCCCGAACCAAGATTTAATTATCGCTATAAAATCAATCAGAGGACTTGGATGAAAGCCTCCGCCTCGCAAAATATTCAATTCTTTCACCAATTGAATAATCTGGCAATGGGACTTCCTAGCGATTTATGGGTGCCCTCGGTGGCCGGTCTTGAACCCTCAAAAGCACGTCAGTCCGCCATTGGAATGACGCGTGCGGGCAAAAATTACCAACTGAGTTCGGAGATTTTCTACAGAAAATTCTACAACCTACTCGAATATAAGGAGAATGCCGTTTATGCCACATCCGCCGTGAATTGGGAGCAAATGGTTACACAAGGCAACGGGGAAGCAAAAGGGATGGAATTGCTGATCGAAAAAACCTCTGGTAAACTTACCGGATGGGCAAGCTATACCTTGATGTATAATACCCGACAATTTGCCCAAATCAACCAAGGAAGAGTCTTTCCATCTCGATACGATAGACGACATAATTTCAACCTAGTTGGGATTTATCAATTTTCAAAGAAGTTCACCCTCAGTGGTACATGGACTTTTAACACAGGATTTGCATATACCTTGCCGCAGGGGATTTATCCTTCACCAACGGCCACAGATCCCTATGCTGAGATTTACATTTACGGCGACCGCAACAATGCCAGGGCTAGGGCCAATCATAGATTGGACCTTTCTGCACAGTACATCATAAAGAATAAAACATACTTACAAACTTGGTCATTCGGCATCTATAATTGCTATAATCGCCAGAATCCTTTTTTTATCACCGTGGCTTATAATCCCCAAGGAAATAGAAGCCTTTTTCAGTTGAGTTTGCTGCCAATTATTCCACACTTAAATTATCAGATTACGTTTTGATTGGACAGAAACATATCGAAAACCGTGATAATTATCGCTTCAAAAAGCACTGGCTTTTCGTCGCTCCCCTTTTTCTAATTCTGGGTTGTAGTCGCGAAATTCCACTGCCCAAATCTGCCGAAATCGCAAACGGCCCCGTGATTCACATGTTCTTACAACCCGATTCATCGATTGTTGCCAATTGTAGCAAAGTAGTAGGGATTTTAAATCCATTTGAACCGGAAACCAACGCCTCAATTACTATTGCAATCAATTCTAACTTGCCCATCGCTCTAAATATGAACAGTGCCGGAATATACTCTAACTCCATTCCGAAACTCAAAGCACGCGATACAGCCGTCATCAAATATCAATCAACAACAGATTCCTTTACTTTAAAGCAAATTATCCCATCAAACATTGTATTTACCAAAACCGACACACTCACGGAGCCCATTGCCGGCATAGGAATTACACAAGGGTTTAAAATTCAATTTCAAGACAGCGCGATCGATCAAAATTATTATCGCATTCAAGCCAAACGATTAATACGTAAATACAGTCGCGACAAAAACAACAACGTTATTGATAGCACGCAGTATTGGGAAACTATGCGCATCGATGGGAATGATTTACCCTTTGTTAGGAACAATTATAACAATTATACAGAACAAGAGATTCTCTTCCGCGATGAGACATTTAACGGCGTTTTGACAACTTTCCATTTCTACAATTTACTGCCAAACCCAAATAACAATCTTGAAAAAACCCTACGTGTAAGTATCACCTTGGAAAATCTCAGTAAGCCTTTGTACGATTATTACAATACTAGAGCCGCTCACCTTTGGTCTCAAAAATCCATTACCCAATTGCCTGGACCACTAACTGGTAATATTCCCAATGGATATGGCGTAATCGGTGCCTTTACAAGTTGTAACTGGGTGATTAAATATCAATAACCCATCAAACTCAAAATTACAAACGGAAATGTGCGGTAATTACTGTGGGGGGGCGCAATCTCAAAGCTGAATTCGTACCAATCAACAACATCGCCTGGGTTTCCATACTTAAGGAGACCAATTCCCCGCATCGATATTCAAATCCCCAATGCAACTGACCCAATAAATTCACCTCGGTGCTACCGAAAAAATCCACACTGCTAGGATCATCGAATACTTCCAATCCTACACCACCACCATAAAAGTAATGCCATTTCCCATTCAATCTCCTTCGCGTATCATAATCTAATCTACCGCCGAACCAATTAAAATTATCTCCTCCATCAACATCAAAACCCACATTCACTCTATATCCAGAATTTCTTCGATAAGAACGATAGCTGAGCGCATACATGTTTTGTTGCAATGGGATGGCATTGAATGGCAAGATCTGACCCAATAAAAAACTCGTATTAAAGCCTAAATATGTTTGCTTTGTGGTAGGCCTACTTAGACTGGTATTATTAAAACTCTCATACGCATTTTTCTGTGGGCTGGGACTTGGCGTTATTACCCTTACCGTTGGGACAGCTGCCGGTGTTGGACTCACAGCGGGTTTCACCGTGTCTTTCGGCGTTACTGAGATTCCCTCATATTGCGCACTGAGAAAATTCAATGACCCGATAAATACTACTATTATGTATTTCCTGATTGCCATTGAATTAAAATTTAATTGTCAAAAACAAAGCAATGGGAACCATCGGTACAATTTTTAAGTTGTTCTTATTTTCTAACGTGGTAATAGATCCGTTCACGGAAAAAGTTCGGTCAGTTCTGGTATACTGCGCATTCAATAACGCTTCTGTATAGATTGCAATTCGATCTTGAAATCTCCATCCAAACCCACAAATCCCTCCAACACTTCCTCCGTACTCCTTAGCATCAGTAATTGAAGTGATCGGGTTGCCCAAATCATTGAATTGGGTCGCCTCACTATGTGATTGACGAAATATTCCGCGGGAATCGATACCGCCATAAATAAAAGCGCCTTGTTGCAATTCTGTGCGCCATTCACGGCCTAAAACCAAGGAAGCCCAATTTTCTGAACTCACCCTGTCTGGAAAATTCGATTGCGAACTTGTACGAAATCCATTCAAACCCATACGCCATGCCGCTCCTTGATCGGTATCCACTTTACGGACCATAATCAAATAGGGGTCGTCGTTTAGATTTCTACTCACATTCCCGGTGAATCTCGACAATGCCAACGTAACATTTGTTGAGAATTCCCACTTGGTTTTCATCTTCGATAATGACACCAGATGAGTCTGATCACGAGCAGTATCACTATTTATTTTCTGTGAAGCTTCAACAGTTGCATCATTGGAAGAGATACTCTGTGCACCTAATTCCATTGCATTTATCAAAAGACAAAAAACGAAAATAATCTGTCTGAAATTTCCCATGTTCATGTTTCTCACAATACAATACTAAATTAGTTTTCTTCTGGCAATATTCTTAGCTCAACCTCTTCTATTCTTGCTCCAATTAGCGTTTTTATTACAAATTCAAATACTCCATGATGAATGACCTCTCCAACAGATGGGATTCTCTCGGAGCAAAAAATAATATATCCCCCCAAAGTATGGTACTCCCCCTCTGGAATTTCTAAAGCATACGTTTCATTCAAATAATCCACTTCCAATCGCGCACTAAACAAAAAGTGCTGCTCGCCCAACTTAGTTTCAACCCTATCCTCAACGTCGAACTCATCCTCAATCTCTCCTACAATTTCTTCCATAATATCCTCCACCGAAACCATACCCGCCGTACCACCAAACTCGTCTACAACCAAGGCAATACTCTTTTTTTCTTGAATAAAATTTCGCAACATGTCGTGCGCTTGCAAACTTTCATTAACAAACATCACTGGCCGAATTACGCTTTGAACCGATTTGGGGTCGTGAAACAAATCACTGTGATGCACAAACCCAATTACATGGTCGATGTTTCCCTTGTATACCAGAATTTTAGAATGGGCTGAATCAACAAATCTAGCTCGCAATACATCTACAGAATCACTAACATCCACACCGATTAATTCTGTTCGATGCACCATAAAATCTTTCACTTTTGCATCGCTAAAATCCAGGGCATTGCGGAAAACCTCTGTATCAATTTCAACAGAATCCACATTCCCTGCATTTTCCAAAGAAGCAATGTAATTGTCTAAATCCACCTTGGAAAATACCTGCGTATTTTCGGTGATTTCAGTTTTTGTGAATATTTTTAATAAGAATGCGGAGATGCCTTTAACGACTTTAATCAAGGGCCACATCAGGGTGTGAGCAACCTTAAAAATGCCAATTAATCCAAAGATCAACTTATCTGCATACAACTTAAAAAATGTTTTTGGCAGGTATTCAGCAATCACCAAAACAATCAATGTACTGCAAAGGGTAACCATAAAAAACCGCAGCAATTCAGAATTCATCCAAGCTATACCGTGAAATGATGTATCCAAAATTTCACCCATATAAATTCCGTAAATCACCAAGCCAAGGTTGTTGCCTACCAAGACAGTACTGATAAAGTCACTCGGATTTTTTACATACTTCGATAGCCACTTTCCACTTGTGCTATTTTCCTTAGACCTTAGTTCTATGCGCAAACGAGAGGCCGATAAAAACGCGATCTCCATGCCGGAAAAAAAAGAGATAACCACCAATGAAAATACCACCACCAACCAAGCGTTGGCATCCACCACCATTAAACTCAATACCGAAGGAGGGTCTATCATATTATACAAAGATACCATCGAAAATATGGCAAAAAACGCAAGAAGCAAATTTCATGTTGTATTCGGCGCCTATCTTTGCCCTATGATTCGTATTGGTATCATTGGAGGAGGCCAATTGGGTATGATGAGCATCGAAGCCAAATACCAATCCCTTCCCGTTGAATTTACAGTTTTAGAACAATCAATTGATTGCCCCGCGGCCGCAGTAGCCAACAATTTTGTTGCCGGTAGCCTTCAAAATGCCAACGATATTCAAACATTGGCCAGCCAAAGCGATGTCCTAACGTGGGAAATAGAACACATCAATGTCGATGCCCTTATTGCATTAGAAAAAGAAGGAAAAACCATCATCCCCAAACCCTCTGTGCTGAAAACAATCCAAGACAAAGGAATCCAAAAACAGTTTTTTACCCATAACAACATCCCCACAGCGCCATACATCCTATCCAATATCAACCAAATCACCCCGCAACAATTGGATCAATTCCCAGGCGAAAAGGTGGTTCTGAAAACCCGAACCGGTGGATACGATGGGAAAGGCGTGAGCATCGTTTCAAAATCTCAACTCCCCCACGAATCCCCATTCCAAGGTGATATACTCATCGAGTCGTTTATCCCCAATGCCCTAGAAATTGCCATCATAGTTGCCATAGGCCAAGACGGTGAACACGCCGTTTATCCAGCCATCGAAATGTATTTCAACCCCAAAAGTAACTTGGTTGAATTCCTGTTTTCGCCCGCTCGCATCAGCCCAGAAATAGAAGCCAAAGCACAAGAAATTAGCTTAAAATGCATTCAAAAACTCAATTCACCTGGCCTTTTTGCCGTGGAATTGTTCCTCACCCCCGATAACCAAATTCTCGTCAACGAAATCGCTCCGCGACCCCATAATAGCGGACACCATACCATCGAAGGCTGCTACTGCTCGCAATTTGAACAGTTCCTGCGAATCCTTTCCGGTGCTCCCCTCGGCGATACCTCAATCATCCAACCCGCGGCCATGATCAATATCGTAGGACCAGAAAATATCTCAGGACCCTACCACCTACAAAATGAAAAAGAACTCACCGCCAATGGCGATGTCTTCATTCATATGTATAGAAAGTCAGAAACACGTCCACATAGAAAACTTGGACACACAACCGTCATCGCAGACACGCTAGAAGAACTCCTGCCCAAAGCCGAAGCACTGCGCAGTCAATTACAAATTATTGCAGATTAATAAATCCCGACCTTAAACAGTCATGATTTCCTTCTCCTTGTTTTCTAACAAGTCGTCGGTCTTTTTGATATAACTGTCAACTACCTTCTGAACCCTGTCCTCGCCAACCTTCGCATCGTCCTCGCTCAACCCATCCTTTTCCAGTTTCTTGATTCTCTCGTTCGCATCCTTGCGCAAATTGCGAATACCAATCTTAGAATTCTCCGACTCCGATTTGGCGCGTTTTACCAACTCTTTCCTGCGTTCCTCAGTTACCGGTGGAATGCTGATACGAATAAATTCGCCATCGTTCTGAGGCGCAAAACCCAAATTTGAGTTGATAATTGCCGTTTCAATCGGACGAATCAATGATTTATCCCAAGGCTGGATCGCCAAAGTACGAGAATCTGGTGTATTCACATTCGCCACCTGGGCCAAAGGCGTCAATGCACCATAATATTCAACCATCACACTTTCCAACATAGCCGGACTTGCCTTACCCGCGCGAATGCGAGAAAATTCAGTAGCCGTGTGCTGGAGGTTCTTTTCCAATTGATCAGTCAACTGATCGATAACTTCATTCAATGTGCTCATATCAATTATTCAACGAATTTAACAAATATTCAATCCTTTTTCAAAACCTATCCAAACTCAATACGCCCGATCTTTTTTTCCTTCGATATAATAAACGTATGCCCTGTTTGCCACTTGATTGCCACCCGGCGTAGGATAATCCCCGGTAAAATACCAATCTCCCGCATCGTTCGGACATGCCTCATGAAGGTTATCAACCGATTGAAACAACATATCGAACTCCGCCTTTAAATCAGCAGGTCTCAGCATTTCAGCAATCTTTTTACTCACTTCCGCATCCGTTAACGGCGCGTAAATGTCCTTCACCACACAACGCTGTTCCTCCGCTGGCTTTTCCAATTCCAACTTCGCCGCCGCATACGTATCGCGCAAAATCTCCCCCAATCCCTTATCCTTCAACAAAGCAACCGCCGCCGCGA
>Ga0315905_10002630_pt1 | contig 18876 bp, 14 predicted proteins | sample LakEriMetagenome_5_FD_203522 | JGI IMG/M metagenome (GOLD analysis project Ga0315905, IMG submission 203522) | Freshwater fungal communities from buoy surface, Lake Erie, Ohio, United States - Buoy 4 MA121 | ecosystem: Environmental > Aquatic > Freshwater > Lake | place: USA: Lake Erie, Ohio... | reverse complement strand
CGAAACTACACCGGTTGTAACGGATCCAACAATCCCAGACGTAAATCCAAACATCAGCGCCCAAAATCCAGTACAACCTAAAAACACCGAAACTACACCGGTTGTAACTGACCCAACAAACCCCGACGTAAATCCAAACATCAGCGCGCAAAATCCAGTGCAACCGAAAACTACCGAAACTACACCTGTTGTAACTGACCCAACAAACCCGGACGTAAATACAAACATCAGTTCACAAAATCCAGTGCAACCGAAAACTACCGAAACTACACCTGTTGTAACGGATCCATCAAGCAAGGAGGCTTCTGATAATCGTTCGACTCGCGCCATAAATGAATTAGATGAACAACAACTGGTAATTTCAACAATGGAACGTGAGAATGGGTTGGTTGAAGCTGAAACATCCGTATTAAAGGACCAATTGAACCTTGCAAATACCTTACTTAAATTAAAAATGGAAGTAGGGGATTCTGTGTTTTCTTCGGTCCTTACGAACAAAGAGATTGAAGGATTAACGCAAGGAATAGCAGAATCGATAGCCAAGGTGAATGAGAAACTCGGTAATGCACAACGTTTGGATATTGACCTGAGCAACATAAGTCAAGGACTTCAGGGGATTGCTCCCAATCCTACGACCGAATCGTTCTTCACTGTACCAAAATCAGTTACCCTAACTGAAACAGCGCTTAGTGATTTGTCTTCAGAAGGTTCATATGATACCTACGTTACGCTGCGAAAAGAATTTGCAAGCTTGAGGGCTAGGAAATTAGACGTAATGGAACAACTTGACGAATTAAAATTAAGCCTATATCGCTCAACGAATTCAGAGGAAACCACGGCTATTATTTCTCAACTGGTGGGCTTAGCTGATGAAATTAAAAAACTTGAACGACAGGAGGCTCAAGTACTGAAAACAATTAATGCGATACCCAATAAGGAGGCCTACCATTATTTAATTGAACAAGGAATAGCGCCAAAAGGCGGCGAAGGACAATTATCATTCAGTAAAGACCAAGTTGTCTTCAGTATGAATGCTGAGAAAAAACAAGGGAATTCTTATCCTGTATTGACTTCTATGCCAAATGGTCTTGTGTTTCGGGTGCAAGTAGGGGTATTTAGAAAGCCTGTTCCTGATTATTTCTTTCGTGAATTTACGCCGGTATCTGGGGAACGCTTAACGAATGAGTTAACAGCCTACTTAACGGGGTTCTTTGCAAGTTCAACAGAGGCAATTAATGCACGAGGTCAGGTACGTAATACCGGATATTCGGATGCATTCATCGTTGCGTATTGCGATGGGAAACGCATACCGTATCAAGTTGCGTTGAATTACGAAAAACAAGGATTGTGCAAGGTGCGAAATAAACAAGAGCTTGAATCAGAGGCTTGGAGCCTAATGAGCGCCGCGTTATCTGCTTCAACACCGGTAGCTGAAATCCCAAGTGAAGTCTATTATACCGTTCAGGTGGCTGCCTTAAAAACGCTAGATAATGGTAAATTAGCCAATGTACCAGAGTTGTTTTACAACGAATCCAACATGGGATTGTATAAATATTCGAGCGGAAAATTCAATCAGATGAACCTTGCCAAGGCACGCAAGACAGCGCTTAAGGCACTTGGGTATGCCGATGCTTATATTGTGGCGTATAGAGATGGAATTCCAGTAAGTTTTAAAGAGGCAGAGGTGGCATTGGCATATAAACAAGAACAACCGAATCTAACTAAATCGAATGTAGAGCCAGTAAATAAAGGTATTGAAGGTGTAGCGATTCAAGCACCGGAAAAAACGTATTATGCGTTTACCAAAGAAATTGATACGATAGGATTATCTTCTATGGCCCAATATAATCGATTTCAAATGTTTGTATTACAGCCAAATCACCTTCATTCAGCTCCCATAGCGCGCGAAGAGATTTCGCCTTTGTTGGCAATTTTTTATGCAGACTTTAAGTTGGATTTGGAGGGCAAAGAAAAACCAAACAAACTGAGTATAAAAGAAGATGGGGACAAATTCCCTTTGCTTCATGATTTTGCATTACGCAATCAAATTCCATTTCGTGTTATGGTAATTGAAGATTCTCGTAAACAGATCGATTTTTATCCATCATCGGCAGAAAACAGTCAATTAATTTATAACTTGGCTGAAGCCTTAACCCTTGAAGTAACGTCAAATTAGTAATGAAAGAAAAGGTTAGCGAAAAAACAGAAGTAGCGGTATTAGAAGAAAAGGAATTAGCATTAATTCTGTATAACGATGATTTTAACACCTTTGATCACGTGATTCATTGTTTGGTCACCGTGTGTGGTCATGAACCGCAGGCTGCTGAACAATGTGCATTTATTGTGCATTACGGGGGTAAATGCGCGGTAAAACATGGTTCTTACGAAGAACTTGAACCTAAATGTGTTGCCTTGCTCGACAAAGGACTTTCCGCCAAAATTGAATCTTAATTACGGTTTAGATAATTCAAAAAAGGTTTTTTCTATCGTTTCGTATTTCCCATTTGGCGTAGGGGATAGGGCAGGAGCCGCCATGACATTAAAATCACGATCGATTAAGATATAATATGGAAAGGTTCGAATGCCTAAGCTCGTCCATATTTCATGATCCAAAGGAAAACCAACACGCGTCCAATTAATCTGTTCCATTGCATGTTGTTCAGAGGCATTCAACTCTTTTTTCTCAACATAGATCGTAACGAACTCGATTTTACTGCCATACGTTTTTATCAACTTCTTCAAGGCGCTTAATTCACTAATGGCATTGGTGTTGGATGGATTAAATGCATGCAAGTAAATGTGCTTATTCGAAATGTCACTCAAGTTCACACGTTCCTTAGTTCCAACAAGTTCATCCAGTATGAAACTACTTCCTACCTGTATTAAATCCACCTGGGATAATACATTTAATGCAATTTTCCGATGTGCTGGATACTCCGAATTTTTACTGATATTTTTTAGGTTTGAAAGTATAACGGTTTTCGGTAAAAAATCATCAGACAATGCTTGTTTTAAGAGGTATATCCGTAGGAGTGACCGCAATTCTGGATTACTACTGAATTCACATTTCGCCAGCAAGGTATCGCTTGCTAATAAATTGTTGGCGGCAAATGCAGCAAATAACTTATCCGAAATTTCAGAATCGATTTGTGATAAATATTGATTGTAAAACGATTTAAAATAATCCATATAAAAATCGCATTCGTAGCGTATGGGACTGCGTTCTAGGTATTGTCGATATTTTTCTTGGTTAGATGGTGCGCCAAGGTAGCGTTGATTATCGATGTCGTTTGCTATGGTATAGCGCATGAAATTTGCGAAATACGAAGAGGTATCCGCTTTGATATCTTTGGCCGCTAACATTTTTAGATAGGTGATTTTGGAAGCGTATGCTCCAGGATTAACCTCGCGTTCTACAAATATATCCGCCATATAATTGTCAATCCACGCTTGAAACCCAAGAATTTTATAATTGATGTCGTTGCTATCTAAATCAAAAAAGGTGAGCTCAACCTCTTCCTTTAGATTGTAGCTGTTATGCTGTGGGTTATCTGCTATAAACTCTACTGTATATTTAGCGTTTGGCTGAACATACAAATAGGCTGTTAATTGGTCATTTCCTAAGACCATTTTTTGAATTTGAGAGACCTTTGTGCTGAATTTAAAAATTCCGCGGTCGCTTACAACGGTATCTTGAACAAGCGATAATTTATCACTTATGAAATCTTCGTACTTCCATAAATAAAATCGTTGATTCGTAAACTGTGGTGCATGTCCAATTATACTAACTTGTGCGGCTAGTATGGTGGATAGGATACATAGTTTAAAAAGCAGCAGGTAACGTAGTTTCATAGTTACTTAACTAACAAATGAGCATTGGTTACGAATTTATTTATATCGCCGCCTTGCTGATGAATCTCACGAACAATGGTGGCATTTATAGCTGAATTCTTAAGATCTGTAAGTAAAAAAACCGTTTCAATCGAAGCCATTTCTAAATTCATTTGCGCAATGGATCGCTCATACTGAAAGTCTTTGGTGTCTCGTAACCCACGAAGTATAAACGAACATTCATACCGTTCACAGGCACGAATGGTTAATCCGCTGTAATCTATCACCTTAACCGGCATGTCTTTAAATAAGGATGAGATGTGTGCTTTTCTGGATTCCGTATCAAAATAAGGCGTTTTCTTTGAGTGTGTGCCTAAGCCAATGATTATTTCATCAAAGAGCGTAATCCCTTTGTGAACTATGGCTTCATGACCTTTGGTGAAGGGGTCAAATGAACCAGGAAAAAAAGCGCGACGGTATTTCATTTGAAAAAACTAAAGTTTACATTACCGAACGTACGCGTATTCACGTAATTTGTTTCCTCTTTGAGTACTGTAAATTTGCCATGCTCAATGATAAGTTGGCCATCAGTTCTTAACAGATTTCGTTCAAATATAGTTTGAACTATAGCATTGTGAATCTTCAGGTCGTAGGGTGGGTCGGCTATGATTAGATCAAATTGTTGCGTTGCGCGCTGGACAAAAGCTAAGGCATCTTGTGTATGCAGACTTATTTTATCCTCAATACCTAGCGAAGCTGCATTTTTCTTAAGCCAGGTAGTAACTTTTGGACTTTTATCAACGCAGGTTACTCCAAGGGCACCACGAGATATAAACTCAAAGCTGAGATTGCCTGTTCCTGCGAATAAATCCAAAACGCGCACTTCTTCAAAATCCATTTGATTACCGAGTACATTAAATAAACCTTCTTTCGCAAAGTCTGTGGTGGGTCTAGACGGAAAGCTTGAGGGTACGGAAAACGACCTTCCTTTTAAATATCCTGAAATGATTCTCATATGATGTGATCAAATAGCGAACGAATGTCTCGGGATTCTATAGCCAAAAGATTTAACGGTTCAATGCGCTCCAAGTATGCATTAATCAGCGTGGGGTGAATCGTGGGGTGAGTACTGCTTAAGCGCAGTAAAGCGCCCTCTGTACTTAACTTATATTGATTCAACATGTTTACAAGCATGTAAATGATGTCGTCGATTAATGTGAATTCAAAAAAATCGGAATACCACAACTTTTGGTCGAGATACACACCAAGGTAGCATTGATTCGCAAAACAATGAAGATCTATCGTATATCCCGTACTGCGTTGTAACGAAGAAAGTAAGAGGTAATGAAGGCTGTGTATTGGCTCTCCGTTAAAATGTGCTGCGACAAATCCGTTTAACCACGTGGGCTGCGCATGCATCAACTGAACTTGCCCATTTGCACTCAAGGTGTTGTATAATTCATGCGTTGCATTCAAGGTGTCGTACATGCGTGCGTGATATGCTGCTGCATTCGCCTGCTCGAAAACTGCATGGGGAATTGCCATATGATTTATTCCAACAACTGCATGGGAAAAATCAGGCGCGTGAAGAAAGGAAGAATTTGAGTTGTCCTTTAAAAAACTTTTGATTTCTTCATGGATTAATGGCTCCGTGTTCGAACGTATATCACAATGAAACGTGTTTTCCTTAGAAAGCAGGGAAACTTTGTTTTCTTCATATAGAATTGTGAACGTACGCATGTTATCCACAAAGCTACAATTAATTTAACTTAAGCCCTAGGATTGTATCCGCTATCACTTTATTTAAGAACTTTGCATATGGAATTTACTAAGGATCAAACAGAAGCCATTCAAACCTTTATTCGTTTTGATAAAGCGGATTCACAGCGCCGATGTTTTGTGCTTAAAGGATATGCCGGAACCGGAAAAACCACCTTGATTTCTTACATCGTTTCAAATTTTATTCAACAGAAACGTAAATTGAAATTAATTGCACCTACGGGAAGGGCAGCTAAGGTAATGGCAATGTATGCAGATCATCCCGCAGGAACGATCCATAAGTTGATTTACTTTTTATCAGATGCTATGGAAGGTAGTGGGTTGGTAAAAGCAAAGAATTTGTATAAAAACACCTTGTTTATAGTGGATGAAGCCTCCATGGTTGGAATAGAATCACTTCAGCAAGAAGGCAGTTTGCTACAGGATTTAATGGATTATGTGTTTTCAGGTGAAGGGTGCTCCTTAATGCTGGTTGGAGATCCTGGTCAGTTGCCGCCAGTAGGTCAAACGGATTCCCCGGCTTTACACCTCGATTATTTACAACATCAATATCCCGGATTAGCTATTTTCTCGCATACCCTTACAGAAGTTGTCAGGCAAGCGGCGGATTCACAAATCACAAGGAATGCTACCCATCTGCGCACGATTTCTGATTTCGAACCTCCTTATTTTACGAGCCTAGGGAGGGAAGTGTTTTCAATCAATGGGTCAGAGTTATTAGATGCTTTGGAATCTTCAAGAAAGGACGGAGACGAGTCCTTTGTAATGCTAACCATTTCTAATAAACGGGCGGGAAAGTGGAATCAAGAAATTAGAAATCGACTATTCCAGTATGATGAATCCGTGGTGCGTGGCGAATGGTTAATGGTGGTTAAAAATAATTACCACTGGGCGGCAGATTCTGAAATGGGATTAATCGCCAATGGAGAAATGTTGGAGGTCATTCGTATCATTAAGGAGGAACATCTCTATGGGTTTGACTTCATTCATGCGGTCGTTAGTTTTACAAGTGAACCGAATAAAGAACGCACGGTAATTTGCTTCAAAGACACCTTGTTTTCCGATGCACCCAATTTACCGAGAGAGACATTAAAATCACTTTTCTTTGAGATAGAAAAAGATTATTTGCACGAACGAAATAAACGAAAACGCTATCAATTCATTCTTAAAAACCCATATTTTAATGCCTTGCAAATTAAGTATGCCTACTGCGTTACCGCACATAAAGCACAAGGTGGCCAATGGGATACCGTGTTTGTAGATTATGGATTCATCCCTGAACATATGGAAAAGCAAGAATATATAAGATGGCTTTACACCTGTGTAACCCGAGCTAAAATTCGCTTGTACCTATTGAATTTTCCCGAAAAGTATTTACAGTAAGCTTATTCTTTGATTTTTGGGATTTTAATGGCCTTATTTCCAATAAAGTACTTACTCTGCGCCACGCTTTCTTCCAATTGATCAATGAATTTTTTAGCTTTTTGCGTACTGAGATACTTCGGACAGCTTGCGATTAATTCATTTTTTGTTTGAATTAAAATCGAACGTGTTCGTAATACAGACAACAATTCATTTTTACTTATACCATTGTTCGTTAAAAGGGACTCAATGGGTAGGGCCGTGGATGTTAAATTAGAAATTACAGGATCAGTTGAACTTTCAATGTGAATGTTCAAAGAACGATTGATTTTGATTTGTAAGCCGGCATGTCTAAGTGACTTAAAAGCCCATTCCGCCCGGCTCAGTTGTTTTTCTTCCTTTGTATTCCCGGGGTAGGAGGTAAGTTCTTGTTGTTCCGGATCGCGAACGATTGCGCTATCTTTCCACATCCCAATTCCCATTCCATCCAAGGTTAACTCAATAGGAAGTGGATTCTTACTATAGGATTCGAATAGTTTTTTAAAAAAACTTGTGTCTTTATCTGTAAATATTCGTCCTTCAAACTTATACGCGTCAGATTCAAATACATCTTCAAAATTAATTTCAAAATCTGCATCAAAAAACGGACGTACATCTACCATGGAAAGGTGCATCATAATTTCATCAGATGATTCTCCCTCATAGTCTTCGGGGATAGATAGTAACCTAACTTCTACAAGCTCGCTCGAGTCGGTTGGTGGAAAGGTTAAATCTTGCGTGAAGATATCAAATGTGGTCCCGTCTTCAAAGGTGTATAGCCCGTTTACTTCTGTGAAAGGCATCCAATGTTCGCCAAGAAGTTGTACATACCGTTTATAAATCTTGTCGCGGTGATTGAATTCTTTTGCCAGTTCATCTCGTTCTGTGATTAAACTCTCAACAAGGCTAAGCGTTTCGTCATAACCTGCGTACAGTTCAACAAGGTCCGACTGGTGCTTGTTCTTTGCTTTCTTTCTTGCTTTCGTCTTTGGTTTCAATGCTAAGCTGGGGTCATCGTATTTTCGTTGCTTTAATTCTTTTCGCTTGGCGCGATTCTTTGTTCGGTAGTCTTCTTTATATAATTCGCCTAAATCCCCTTCTTTTTGATTAATAATTGTTTCGATTTCCCCCAGTTGCTCTTGTGCTTGAATTACTTGTTGATTTAATCCGTTTTTCCCGATCAATGCTTCCTTCAGTTCCTTATAGGTTACATCGTTCAAATCATTAAGCACTTTCATGAAGGTACTTCCTTTGGAAAAGGTTGAATCGGGTGTTAAGAAGCGCGTGGTTTGAGATCCAAAAAGCGGATATTGTCTTCCGCCTTTCTCAACGATTACTGTAGTTTGGTTCGTACTGTTATAACCCCATACATCAAAATGTAACTGCGTTTGCTTCTGATTGCCTATGGTCCATAATTCCTTGGACGTAATTCGTTTTGTCCTTAAGTTTTTTTTATCCTTTTCGATGTCAACTTCATACGGAAAAAGTCCAATTGCACGTGGAAGGCCCTTATTAAAACTACCATTCTCATCTTTATCGCGTTCCTGAAGCATGCCTTCTGTATAGCTTCCATCTCCGGCTGCCATCAACATACTTTTGAACAAGGTCGAACTACCTCCTAGAAGCTGAAATAAACTTCGTGTGCGCTCTTCTATGGCTTGGTTGATTGCTTTACCTTGCGCATCGATTATGAGTTTGTTGTCTGAGCCTTTTGTAAATCCTTTGATTTGTAAATTGAATAATCGCTCATTCAAAGAAATATTAGTCAACAAAATGGGACTTTCCAACGGATTAAGAAGTTGTTCATACAGCTTACCTCGCTTAAGTTCATTCGGCAGCTGATCAAAAAACAAGGTGAAATAACGGTCCAAAAGGGGTAGAGAAGCTACAGCTTCGCCGTCAGAATATTTCTGTATTTGACGACAGATTTCATACATCGCCGTTTTATTGCAGGCCTCTGTTAATATTCCTTTCGGACTTTTAGATAAAACGTCCGTGCGAATAATGAGTAGGTTAGGGGAAACCGTCAGTATTTTATCAATAGAATCATAATTGATGCTATTGTCGGGGAGTTTTACCAAGGGTCCACTATATTCAAATGCCGTTCCGACATTGTTTTCAAGAATTGGGCTTTTTCTTACAATGTGGAATAAATACGCTTGGATTTCAGGGGTGAGTTGCTGTGAAACTTGCCCTATGCCTTGCGTGCAAAAAAATAGCAATAGCGCACTAAGGTGCAGCTTAAACTTGGAGACCGTAAATGCGTTAATGAAGTTATTTGATGAATTCAAGCGTTTGCCCATTTATCTGAAGTAAATAAACTCCAGTAGATAAGTTTGTTACATCAATGGATCCGTTATAAGATCCTGTATTCATAAGAATTCCAGCGAGGTTTGTAATCGCATATTCATCGCCAATTATTACACCATCCAGTTGAATTTCATGTACTGCAGGGTTTGGATATAGGTGAATAGAAGGCAGATTTATTTCGGTTTCACCTACAAACGTTAACGGTTGGTCTTTACTCAAAATAATGGTGCTGCTGTTGTTTATTAAGGCTGAATTCACATCAACCGACATCGTAATGAAAATCGGCATATTACTTACTGTGAAATCGTAATATTCATAGACGTTTCGTACAAACGCTACATTGGTTCCAAACACACTTGCGTTTGCAGAATCTTTTAAATGAAAGCGCATCACATTGGTATATGAATTCCCTCCAGGTAATAACAAGGTTCCCGAGCCATCTACCATGGTGACAGATGAACCGGTAGCAGGTAGGGTACCCGTTGCGGTGGATGTTACCGTACCAGAAAAGACATCAATCAGAGGGTTAGATGCCAAACTTAACGGATAAGCCATTAGATTTTCTTGGTCTACATTCCAGCTTGCAACCACAGCACCTAAACTTACTTCATTAAAGACAAAACCTTGAGAAATTCGACCATTTGGTGATGATGAATAAAACGTTTGTAGGTTTCCACCGATATCATACATTTTAGCTGAACCAGCAAATGATGCGTAATTTGGATCTTGTGTGGCATCGAGTATTTGAACATCTTTTGTAACTCCAAAAATACCAGCGATTTGACTAAAGTTCCATGTGGCATTAGCTCCCATGATGTTGGCTTGTATGTTTGCGTTTGAATCACAAAGATGCAAAGAAGCCAAGGATCCAATAGCTGCTTCATTGGTTGCATTAAAGGATTGAGCTACACTTAAAAAAGGTAAAGAAATGATTAATAGGTAGATTGTTTTCATAATAATTCTAGTTTATCCAAAAATACAAAAAAAGCCTTGAACTTATCCCAACGCTATATCCCAAAATGTTGACGATTTTTTTTAATTTGGTGTTGATCAGTTTCTTTCATAACCAACTTCATCGTAGGGTAAAACGTCCGTTGAACTAAGGGCAAAATTTTTTCGAGGGTTTCTCCACGTCGAAGAATAATAAGTTTCAACATTTCGTGTTCAAGGGAAGAAAGTACCTCAGAGATATTGGTGGTGATTTCTTGGTTATTTATGGATAGGAGCTGATCTCCCTCGGCCAATCCACCCACATCCGCAGGACTACCAGGTGCGATATCTGTGATGAATGTTTTCTCAGTTTTAGTTAGGATTTTAATGCCCAACGATCGTTTGTAAAGTTCGGTTGGAACCTCTTGCTGAAGTTCAATCCCATAAAAAGAAAAGGCTTCTTGAAGCAAGGATTCATAGCCATTCGCTGCATGAATGTACTGGTCAAATAGGCTGCTGAAATCTATTCCGGAAATTTGTTGAAGTTGATCGATTATATCGTTTTCGGTATATCCAATTTGCTGTAACCCAAACTCATAAAATAGGCGATTCATGAGGTGTTGCAAGGTGACTTTATTATGTGTTGCCTCCCGTATTTTAGCATCCAAAATAAACGCCATTAAACATCCTTCATTGTAGATTGATACTTTTCGACCTGGCGTGCCTTTTACATAACCATCAACCCACGTGTCGATTGAGGAATCAGCAACCGAATATGCGAATCTGCCAACATTATCTACGTGCGTTTGGATTTGGGCTTCAAGCAGTTGAAGATAACGCTCCGATGTAATCAATCCTCCAGTAAGTAAATAATAATCCCCGAAAAAGGTAGTAATTCCTTCATATACATAGCCTAGCCGAGAATAGGTAGGACCTTCGAACCGATAGGGTAGCATCTCCAGGGGTCTAATGGTCTTCACGTTCCATACGTGATACAATTCATGCGATGCTACAGCCAATAAGGATTCGTATCGTGTACTTTTCCATTCTGCGGTTGGACCAAGAACAATTACCGTATTATTCAAGTGTTCTACCCCATGCAAATATTTGTCCTGCACGCCAATTAAAAGAAACGAAAACGTGCTGGTTGGAAATTCACCGAAAGCTTGCACTTGCTTCGCTGTAAAGTGTTTGAAGTCTTTTATGAGTTGCTCTGAGGATATCCCGTGCGCCCCAACAGAATGGATGTAGAAGGTGTAGTCAGAAATTACATAAGAATAAGACTCAATGGCAGGGCTCGCTAATATCGGGGTGTCGAATGCCTCGTCTAAATTTGCGAATTCAGGTAGGCTATTCGCTTTGTGTTCAAGTCCTGCGAGCGACCATTCCTGAGGAATCTCTATGGTTAATTTAATTTCCGATGTTTTACAATAGTCATTGTAAACGAGTAAGTTAACCGGGTTTATTAAAAGTAATTTCTCGTCTAAGTACGTGTTTCCTGCGGTTAATTCGGCACCATAATACAAATAGCTTAGCGTTATCGAATCGATATCTTTGGTGTGCACTAACCATTCATTTTTACTTATTTTCTCCGTACGAATTCGCTGTGAGCCATGGTATGCAATTAAATTTGTAATGAGTCGTGCAAAATTCCCTTCTTCATACCTTCCGGGACGCCAAGCTGCGATTCGGAGTATGGTTTCATCGTCGGGAGTAGGAAGCGTAACATGAACTTGGATTCGATGCCGACTTGCTTGGTACAGGCTAATGCGGTAATCGATCATACTTCTTAGTATAATTCTTCTTGCAGTTGTGCGATTTTTGAATCAGCGATGTAGTCATCATAGGTCATCATTTTATCAATCATTCCCTTTGGGGTTAGTTCGATAATTCGATTGGCTACGGTATTAACAAGCGCCTGGTCATGTGAAGTAAACAGCATCGATCCCCTGAAATCTATCATGGCATTGTTTAATGCGGTAATTGATTCCAGGTCCAAGTGGTTCGTTGGTTCATCCATCATTAGGAAATTTGCCTTTGCTAACATCATTTTTGATAGCATGCAACGCACTTTTTCTCCACCCGAAAGTACATTGGCGGTTTTCATTGCCTCTTCACCGGTAAATAACATGCGACCTAAAAAAGTTCTTAAATATACTTCTTCGCGCTCTTCATCTCCTTGCGCATATTGACGAAGCCAATCAATTAAACTGACTTTATCTGAAAAGAAATGATGATTGTCGTTAGGAAGGTAAGCGGTACTGATCGTGGTTCCAAACGTGAAAGAACCTGTGTCTGCTTTGGCTTCTTGGTTTAGTACTTCAAAAAATTGGGTTAATGCCACTGAATCTCTTGAAACGATGGCAATTTTATCACCTTTATTTACCGTAAAAGTGATGCCTTGAAATAGGAAGTTTCCTTCATGTTTTTTGCCAAGATTCTCAATGGATAGGATTTGATTTCCTGCATCACGATCTTGGTGAAAGGTGATTCCCGGATACCTCCTGGACGAAGGTTGAATTTCTTCCAAGTCCAAATTGTCCAACATTTTACGTCGGCTGGTGGCTTGTTTCGATTTAGCCGCATTCGCAGAGAAGCGGGAAATAAACTCCATGAGTTCTTTCTTTTTTTCCTCGGCTTTTTTGTTTTTATCTGAACGTTGTTTAGCAGCAAGCTGAGAGCTTTCGTACCAAAACGTGTAATTTCCTGTAAATAGATTGATTTTTGAAAAATCGATGTCGCAAATATGTGTACAGACGGTGTCTAAGAAGTGACGGTCGTGCGATACCACGATCACTGTATTTCGAAAATCTAACAAGAAATCTTCCAACCAGGATATGGTTTTAAGGTCGAGGTCGTTGGTTGGCTCATCGAGAATTAATACGTCCGGGTTACCAAAAAGTGCTTGCGCAAGAAGGATTCGAACCTTTAGTTCATTTGAAATCTCTTGCATTAGCAGGTCGTGTTTACTTTCGTCAATCCCAAGATTACTCAATAACGTAGCTGCATCCGTTTCCGCATTCCATCCTTCCAAGTCTGCGAATTCTCCTTCTAATTCTGCGGTTCTCATGCCGTCTGCCTCTGAAAAGTCTTCTTTAGCATATAATGCATCTTTCTCTTGCATGATTTCATACAAGCGTTTATGTCCCATGATTACGGTTTGTAAAACTGGGTATTGATCGAATTCAAAGTGATTTTGACGCAAAAAGGCAATGCGCTTCCCAGGTTCTAATTCAACTCTTCCGGTGGTAGGGTCTTGTTCACCAATAAGAATTTTGAGAAAGGTAGATTTTCCCGCTCCGTTTGCGCCAATGACGCCATAACAGTTTCCTTGGACAAACTTTGCATTTACTTCGTCGAATAAAACACGTTTCCCAAACTGAAGGGATAGATTCTGTACAGATAACATTTCTTAGATTTTGCGCAAAGATAAGGACTTTGAACGAGTTCCTTATTTTTTACAGCTGTAAACGAATGCCGGAGGAAAATTTAGTGGAGTAAATGCCAAATTCATGTAATTAAAATGGCGTTGAATGGCTTTCTTAGATTGAAGGGAATATTGGAATTGAACAAAATGACCCTCTGGCGATAAACAGTTATAGGCAGCTGTGAGAATATGTTCTCTCAATTTTTCATCGAAAATTGCTAAAGGAAGCGAAGAAATGATGCAATCTGCGTTTTGAATACCCCGTGCTGCTAATATGTTCGATAAATCAGTGGCTGAACCTTGGATAATTTCTGTGTGCGTATTTGAGAATTTTTGAGAGAGTTCGTGGTAAAATGTTTCGTTAAGTTCGATGATGATCAAGCGTGCATTGGGCTTCATTTTTTTCTGAATAAACCCTGTAAATGCGCCCGTTCCAGGACCAAATTCAACAATTGTTTCACAACGTTCGAAGGGGATGTGCTTTAGCATTTTTGCGGCCAAAAAGCGTGAGCTTGGCGCTAAGGCACCAACTTTATTTCCTCGTTTAAGGAATTGAGCGATAAAGGTTTTAGCCGACATGTTCAGGTTGGTTCAGCATGACAATCCCTTTGTTAATAATTCCGATCGCCCTACCATGAAGCGCATTATCGGCAAATGGATTGCAAGCCTTGTCGCGTGAAGTTGAATCTAAATTCCAAGCCAGGTTTGGTGAGTAGCAGGTTAAGTCTGCAGCTGCACCGAGTTGGATGGGATTAGAAGGAATTTCGAATAAGGTGCGATTTTTTACGGAGAGTTGTTCAACCAATATATCACTTGATAATTTCGTGTTTTTCAAAAGCGCAGCATAGGCTGTAAGTAATTGTGGCGCACCAAAAGCAGCTTCATCGAAAGCAACCTGTTTATCGTCAAGTACAAACGGACGGTGGTCTGTTACGATTCCATCAATAATACCTTGTGACAAGGCCTGAATTAAGGCAAGCCGATCTTCTTCAGCACGCAATACAGGCAGCACCTTAAATCGTGTGTCAAAGTCAAGAATTTGTTGCTCTGTAAAACAAAGGTTCATAACATGTACGTCACATGTAATAGGTAATCCTGCTGCTTTTGCCTGTTGAATGGGAGCAATGGATTCTTTCGATGATATTCCTGAGATATGAAGAGCACTCTTTGTGTAAGCTGCAATTTCTATGGCTTTGATTACCTGTAAACGTTCGTCAAGTGAAGGATCACCTTTTAGACCTGTTCGTGTGGATCCAATTCCTTCATTCACCTGTGCGTCCGGCGCAAAGTTCGTTGACCGCGGAGTGAATATGATTTTACCACCAAAATCTCTTGAGTAAAATAAGGCGCGCGTTAAGATTCCCTCATTAATTGTGTGTTGGTCGTCGGAAAACCATGTGGCACCCGCTTGAAACATCTCAAATAAATCGGCGAGTTCCGCTCCTTTATGTTGTTTCGTAATTGCGCCTATTGGATGAAGTTGAACGCAATGACCATCTGCCATGCGGCGTTTATATTCAATGGCCAATTTAGTGTCAGTGGACGGATTATCCGAGGGTAAAACACCTACATGGGTGAATCCTCCAAGGGCTGCATCATCCAGTCCTTGAGCTAATCCACCGCGTTCCTCAAATCCTGGATCAAAAAAAGCAGACTTGAAATCAACCCAACCTTGTGATACATGCAATTCGGGTATACTAAGTATTATGGCGTCTGAATCAGAAATCGAAGTTGCGATATTTTCAATGTGCCCATTAGAAATTAGTATGTCTTTACTCGTGTTATTGTGAGGTGATTCAACATCCGTAATACGTGCTGATTTTAAAAGAACCTTCATGATTTCCAGAATTTTAGTAAGGCCATTTCTATCAGTAAGAAAAGCATAGCCAATAAAACAAAAGTACGCCAAAATGAATTAGGTTTTTCCATTGCCAATTCAAAAGTAGAATTCCCTGTGCTCATAGATTGAGCCTTTACATTCGTAAAACCGGCGTTTTTAAATTGATTTTCAATTTCATTGTTTGAGAGTAAGGCGGTCTGTGATTCGCTTCTATTTAAATTGAACGCAATTTTACCTGGGACTTGAGACGATTTAATGGCGTAAAAACCTTCACCAATTCGCTCATTAAGTTCAGGTTGATTCAATTGTAAGCGCGTTATTCCATCGGTGTTGATTTGCTTGGGAATGAAGGAGGTAGTTTTTGAATTGAGTGTCAAGGGAGCATCTTGATTGGTGTTGCTCGGTATTTCAAGGACCCCAGCTGATCCAATGGTGAAATAGGATGGGAGGGAGCGTAGGCTAAGTTCTGCGCTTCGCAATAAAATAGATGGAAATAGGGCATTGGCTGTGAACCCACCGTTTGCTTTGCTCAAGTCGGTATTTAATAAATAAAACATGCCTTTTTGTTTTACAGCAAGCATCAAGGGCAATTGGTTTCTTAATTTTAGCAGTACTTCGGCGTTCGCTTGACGATAATTCCTGATCGCGTAAACACTTTTCAATAAAGGTAAATTCAAGGATTTTTGTTGTTTATCAAACATGCCATTAAAGAACTTGCTTGCATAGGAAATCTCAGAAAGTTGATTCCCCGTGGTGACTTTTCCATTATATCCCGATAGGCCTACAGTCTTTAACAACTGCGTGTAATCCGCTAGTTTAATCTCGCTTCCAGGAATACAAAAAACGCTTCCGCCTTGCGCTAAAAATGAGGAGATGTCTGAAATTAAGCCCGAAGGAAGTTCATTTATTCCGTTCAGAATTAATAAATCGGCTTGATTTAAAAGTCTTTTGTTGAACGAAAATTCGGTGCAGGTTTCAACCGTGTAAAAGGGTTCCGTTAAAAATACTTTTTCTGTGCTTGATTCTCCAAATTCCCCGTTAATTATTACCACACGCCCTTCTTTTGATAATTCATTTGTGAAATAAAAGTCATCATCAAAGGTGATGTTCCGGTCTGCCACGCTAACTTTTCCTTCGATATATCCGGGATTGGTTGGGGTGAAGAACATGTGGCTCGTTGCACTACTTCCTGCATTAATTGAAAGGTTGGTCATGCGTGTTTTTCCATCAAAAAGCACTGTGACTGGAACATCCGTTAGGTCATTTTTACCCACATTTTTCACTCGAAAATTCACTTTGCACGATTGTCCTGGTTTATGCACTGGGTTATCCATCCATATGGAATCTACAAATACATTGTCAGTATTTTGTGGCAAGCACTGAACGAGAAACGATTGATCGATCCATGCGGTTTTGGCTTGTTTGTATGTAGCTAGGTTTCCTGTACTTTTTTGAAAGTCAGACAAGACGACCCGATTAACTTTTGAGATACTGCTAATTTCGCGGTGGTAGCGATTTAAATAATCGTTTTGCCATTCAATCACGTGATCTAAGTTCCGAGGTGTTTTATTAAGAGTTATCTTATCTATTACTTCAATGGCCGTGGCTTTTGAATGTAATTTTCGTTCAACACCAGAGAATTCATTCGTTGTAATTAAGAAACGGGTGTTTCCAGCACTTTTTGCAATGATTTTTTTAGCAATCTCACGCGCTTCGGACAGCAATTCTCCTTCGGTTCCTTTGGCGCTCATGGACAATGAATTGTCAATATAAATTGCAGTAACCGGGATTCCACTTTTTGTTTGCTCTACTTGTTTGAAGAAGGGTTGAGCAAAGGCAATTACGAGCGCTGCTAATGAAAGAAGCCGCGCACAAAGAATAAGTAAACGTTTAAGTTTTTTAACCGATTTCTTTTCCTGTTCTTGTTCCTTCAAGTATTTCAGGGAAGGGAAATAAAATCGCTTAAAGCGTCGGAAATGAAAAAGATGTAGAATAATGGGGATGGCAAGCAGGCTGAGAAACCATAAATACCCTGGATGCACAAATGACATAGTTCAAAAATACAAATTTAATACGACTCAACTGACAAGGAGGTGATAAAAAAAAGCCCCGCATGAGCGAGGCTTTACCTTATTTAATGGCTTCCCATCGTTTCTTAAGCTCTGCCGATTTTTCGGTTTGGTCAAGGTAAGAATATGTTCTCCATCCAATTTCCAAGGCGGTTTTGTCCATTGGATTAGCAATTAAGAACGGTTCAAGATATTTGAGGGATGTATTTAAGTTATTTAACGCTTGTTCTTCCATTAATTTAGCTTTTGGGTCATTAATCTTTAAATCAGATGCATTTCCTCTAAGTTCAATTGCCCAGTTAAAAAGCAAGGAGCAATATTGGTAAACGGCATCCGGGTATAAAGGATCAAGATTGAGAGCTCTCAAAAAGGCTGCAGCCGCCTTTTCTTGCTGTTTCATATCCATTAACGACGTACCAAGGACAAGAAACAATTGTTTGTTGGTGGAATCAATACTCGTTGCAATATTTAAATATTTTTCAGTAGTAACCATGTCGTTCTTTTGAAGATTTACATTGATTAATGAAATGATTACCTCGATGTTATTGGGTGTAAACGCCATAACAATTTCACCAAGTTTGTTTGCTTCATCGTATTTCTTTTGCGACATTAATGTATCTGCTGATTTTCTAAAACTTAGTATTGCATTACCTTTTGCGTCTACATTTTCTACATTAATGTATTTGGAGATTTCATAAGCGCCAATAAACATTTGGGTTGCTTGTTCGTAGTTTTTTGCATTGTACATTGAAAGACCATTTTCAAAAACAAACTGAGATTTTGCGTTGATAAATTCAAGAACCACCTTTTTATCCTCTTTCCCTTTTGGAGCGTTTAAAACAAAATTGAAACTCTCTTTGATTTTGGCATCGTACTCTTTGATTAGATTTTCATCCGGTTGAGCGCCAGACTTAGCAGCTTCCATCGTAGCCAATTCCATTAAACCGAAATATATTATTCCTCTATAACGGTGCATGTATGGGTCATTAACTGTTTCGGTATTTACCGCCGCTAAATCGATATCTGCTTTGGCACCAACCAGGGCTTTTTTGTTTTCTTCCATACTTCCCATAGGGTTGTATTTTTTATACTTAAGCGCCGCGTCAGTAATACTAGACTTTTGTGCAAATAAGGAAGCTCCAACAAACAGTAAAGCTACCAGTAGACTGATTTTTTTCATAAAATTATTATTCGTTATCGTTTGGTTCATCTGTTAAATCGGCATCCTGTTCATCAACATTCATACCATCGTTGCTTAACTCATCGCCATTATTGTCTGCATCAATCAC
>Ga0315905_10002629_pt1 | contig 18879 bp, 36 predicted proteins | sample LakEriMetagenome_5_FD_203522 | JGI IMG/M metagenome (GOLD analysis project Ga0315905, IMG submission 203522) | Freshwater fungal communities from buoy surface, Lake Erie, Ohio, United States - Buoy 4 MA121 | ecosystem: Environmental > Aquatic > Freshwater > Lake | place: USA: Lake Erie, Ohio... | reverse complement strand
CCTTTAATTCAATTACTTCTTGAAACGCTTGTTCAATCTTATTTAAAGTACTCCATTTAGCTTTTAAATCTTCTAAAGTAGTAGCAGTAATAATTTTAGCTTTTGCCGTTTCAACTTGTTCTGTTAGTGGTATTTTAACCTCAGTAATAGTCATGGTTGGTTTAACAGTACTTTGAGCATCATCATCATCAATCTCTAAAGCTAATAAACTAGCTAATGTGTAACGTCTAAAATAAGTAATAGCACTACCTAATTGTTGAGGGTTTAAATTACTTGGTAAACTGATAATAGTTTCAATCTTTTCTCCAGTTTCACAATCAATTATAGTAGTACCTACACCGTCTAAACTAATTGGTTGAACTAATACTAATCCACATTCTGTTAACAATGGTTTAACCTCACTTAGTATTTGCGTTAAACTAGCGTATGTATTTTTAAAATGTGGGTTTTTACTATCTTTTTTTACTATTCCTACTCTCTTTTGAAAGTCTAATAATTTACTGTTTAATGTCTTTTCCATGTTAGTTATAGTTAATTGATTTTGAATGAATTTCTGATAAGTGTTCTAATACATCTGATATAAAAGCCTCTAAAGTATCATCTTCAGATAGCGTTATTCTACTCTCGTGGTAATTATGGTCTTTATTCCATTTGCTAGATATTTCAATCTTAGCATTAAACCAAAGTTCAATATAATTACCACATTGTTTAAAGTAGTAATTAAGTTCTTTGTCTTTTTCAATTCTACCGTTTTCAATTTGGTAGGTTTCAATTAGAGTATCTACTACTCCAGAGATGTAAGTTTGTTGAATGTTCATAATAAAAAAAGGCTGCTTCACGAGGGAGTGAGAGCAGCCGTTTTAATAGTTTTGCCGTATATGTTTAACCCCCTCAAGTCAAACTGGCACGATACAAATGTATTAATTGTTTTAATACCTAAATGTTAAATTATGTTAAAATTCAGTATTAGTTTTCTTTTCAGCTATTACTATTTTACCATCAGTCCATCTAACAGCACCATTTCCATAAAAAGTTTTAGGAGTTTTAGCATCCCTTTGCTCTTTAGTTTGTGGTTCTGTTACTTGGATGTTGTTACCATATTGGTCGGTGGTATCATTTACACTAATATTAAGATTGTAATACTGTGATCCATTTTTACCGTTAATGATTTTTGACTTGTCTAATTTGTTTAAGTCGATTGAGATTGTTGCTATTGTAGCCATTGTTTATTTATTTTATTGGTTTATATTTTGTTTATCTAAATCTTTACGCATCTCAAAAAGCGCGTCATCCATTACTCCTACTAAGTCATCTAAAAACTTCTTTTCATCTGGTAAAAGTCCTTTCTCTATACCATTTACAAAGTTGTTAGTTGCACTCATAGCTACATTAAAATTCATTTTAGTTTGCTGTTTTAACTCACCAATTAAATAAGTGCCTTGACTATTAAAGTGCTTTGCTAAAGCTACTAAAATAAGTGATTCGATTTGTAATTTTTTAGCATTCATTATTACTATACTTTATTTTTCTTGCTTCTTTAAACTTTGCTTTGTGTTCATTTGTAAAACGTGGTCTTAATACGTTATAATTATATCCAACTAATAAACACGCTACGTTAATATTATGTCCTGATTGTATCAATTTAACCATATCATTAGTTATTTGTTCCATACAATTAGGTCTAATAAAATGATGCTTATAAGCTCGTGGTTTAGGCATTACAAACTTATCAATAGGTTTATAATTTAACACAGTTTCATCATTTGTTTTAGGGTTATTATACTCAACAGTAGAGTGTATAAATGTAGTAAATAATTTGCTACTACTGCCACAATTAGCAGAATAAATTAGATCATTCTCTATTGCTTGTATCTCGTTTAGTTTTTGGTTGTTCCAGTTCATATTAAAATGGGCATTTAGATTTGTTTTTAGATTCTTTAATTTGTTTCCAATCTCGTTGTAATTTTTCTTTTATAGCTTGTCTAATGAATTGACTAAGATTTACATCGTATTTCTTTAACTGTTCAAAAGCATAGGCTTGTTGCTCTGTTATTCTAACTTTATGAATCTTAGTCTTTTGCATTGTTTTGTGTGCCTTTTTATTAGTCTTAGCGAGTAGTTAGTGGCAAGGCTACGATACTGCTCCGAAAACGACAATCATACTATCGTGCATCGGTGCTTTATCAGTAACATATTCACCTTTTGTATTTGTGCCTAAAAACTTTACTCTCTTTTCTAAAAAGCGGATCTCTTTGGCGTTTGGTAAAATGTGTTGATGAAATAATTTTGTGCTTGTTGATACGGGTAAAAGCATCACACACAATTTACCTTTTTTACTTTCTTCAATCGCTTTTAAAACAAATGCTTCTTTTAATTTTCTCGAATACGGTGGGTTAATAAAGTTGCTTTTCTCCCAATCAAATACAAGTCCATCAAAAGGACTAAAAAGCGGACAAGGATCGTATTCAAAATTAAATTCAGCATTTAGCTTGTCGTAAAGTTCTTTAGGCGTTGCCCAGTTGTCGCTATGGTTTTGATTTCTGTTTTTCATTTTCTATCAATTTTAATATTTTAGTTTTCGCAACTCTTACTGTTATATACCCAATATTTAAATCGAGTAATATTTTTTCAATTTTATCTTCCATATAATTAAATTTAATCGTTAATAATCCGCCCAGCCACTAACAGCACATAAGCAAAAGCCCAAATCCACCGCACAATGCCAACGCTATTTGTGCCTTCGCTTATCTGCCGACCGTTATAAGCAATAAAATAAAATTGCCTACACACTTGGTTTATTAGGTAACTCCATCCAATGTGTAACAAATGGCTCGTCTGCATTTCTACTAATATCACATTGAAACATATTCCAATCACCTCTAAACAATGATATTTTAATTTCGCCATTTTTATATACCAAATAATTCTCTGAATATATTTTAGGTGTTTCTTTTTTTAATTCAATCCATTCCATTGCTCAAATTTTATTTTACAGCTTATAACAGCACCTTTAAAAAATGTCTGCCATAAGCATTGTTTGTCAAATGAAGTAATTTTTAGGCAGCCACTTCTTAAAGCTGCAAAACGTTAGGTACAATATTTTTAAACCCTCCCCGCCTGTGTGTATGGCTTGTGGTTAATATTAATTATTTCATCAAACAAAGTTTCTATAAAATTATCTTCTACTTTAAAAATTCTTGGTTCAACTTCGTCGATTTGCTCCTCAATCCATTGTGTTAATTCTTGATGCTGTAAACAAATATTTTCAAGTAAATCATTTTTAAAATGCAAATCTTTGTTTTCCTTTCTTAACGGTATTAATTCGGCTTCATTGTGCATTAAATGTTCTTGCATCCTGTCATTTTCGGCTTTTAATTCATCCAACTCTTTTACAAGCATATCGTTGTAATTTTCTTGTAATTCAAGTTTATTTAAAAACTCCTTTAAATCTTTTACAGTCATATTGTTTCTAATTTGTTTATTTAAGTTTTTGAAATCGCTTGTAATTTTGTCAAGCTGTTCATCTGTTAGTTTACTAAAGTCTATATTTATCATGATAATTAATTTTCTATTTTCTCCCCTTCTGTTTAAAAATACTGATACCTAACAGCACCTAAATCGCAAATTTTGTGAAGAACAAAATCAGCGTTTAGCTGCAAAACGTTATGTACAATTTATTTTTTACTTTTTGCCAGCGCACGGGAGACGTATTTAGTAATCGGTTCAATTAGTGATTTTGGTACACGAAATGAAATTGTTTGCGTTTCTTCTCTGTATTGGCTTTTACGCCCAGCGTTTTCTCTTTTACCTCCATGTTTTTTTTTTACTATTATTTGTGGTTTATTTTGGCATCCACTTAACCAACGTGGGTGATATTGTTCGCATTCAAAACAATATTCATCTTTTGCTTTTATCATTTCTTTTTATTTTTTAACTCTATTAAAATCCAACTTAATAGTATTGTTTGAATAAAATTAAAAGCAAATTCCCAATTATAATAAATCTCCATAGTTTCCTTTTTCTTTATAATGTTCTAATCTTTCAATTTCCTTGCTTACAATAGTAAAACATCCACTATATGCTTTTGATTTATGTGCATAAGCTATTAATAAATGTTCATTTGTAGTTTTATCTATTTCGGCTCTTAAATCATTCATTTCGTTTAAAATAGATTGATGAATACTATATGCAGTATTTAAAGCAAAATCACATATATTCCTTTCGGCTTGCCTCTCCTTAATTGGAGAGGTCTTAATTGCCTGTATTATTTCGTTTGGTGTCATTACATTGCTATTAATTGGTTAAACATTTTAACGGCAGCTTTTTCAGTTGTGAAATACTTTTTAAAGTATTGCGGTGCTGCTCCGTTTGTAAAAATTGTTCTAATTACAAATTCATCTCTTAAAGCGATTACTTGTTTAGTAGCTCCACCTTTTAATTCTTTAGTTGCGATTACGTTTTCCATTTTGTTGTTGTTTAAATTTCTGATACAAATATACGGCTATATTTTGATTCTGCAAACAATTTCAAGATTATTTTTGTTAAATTTTGTAACTAATTGAAAGCCAACGCAAAAAAGTAAAAAAAAAACTGATACATAACAGCACCTAATAAACAGGCGGACATCTACTGTGTTTCCACCGCCCGTCTATTAGCTGCAAAACGTTAGCGGTTATTTTCCACCAACGTCTTAACATTCATGTAAGCGACTTTCATAGCTAATGAACTTGTTTCAGAAACAGTCATACCTCTTTCAAAGAAAACGCCTGCTTGTGCTTGACAATCTTCTATCCATTTATCTAACTGCTCAATTAAAACAACCGCTAACACATTATTTGCGTCATTGGGGCTTTGGTATTTCAAATCAAGTTCTGTCATATTATTAAATTTTTGTTTTTTAAATGAAGTTCAGTGGTTTAAATCCCCACCGAACGCAAATAATCAAAACGTTACCAGCAATGCCAAAAGACACCGCACTCAGATTTAAACATTTCGTAATATTCAAAATTGCAGCTTGACAATTCAATATAGCTTTTATTCTCTTCAGGAAAAGTATGTACCGCAAAGTGACTTTCTGAAAGTAACCACAACCCAGTATATCCTATGGGTTTAAATTGGTGGCTTTGATAGTTTAAAATTGTAAAACCTATTTTTCTCAAAAGTTTATCAAAGTAATCTTTAATCACCTTTTCATCTGTGGTATTAATCCATCCACTTATATTATATATTTCTGCTTTCATCTTTTATCTTTTTAAAATGTTTTTTTATGTTATTAGGGTTGCCTTTATAAAAAACCAATACGTTCTGATGGTTTTTGCCAATCTTCCTGTTTTGGTTCATATACCTACCTGCTCTCATCATTAGGTTGCCAACGGGAGTATTAAGTATTATCTCGTTGTAATAATGAAAACCTGCATCACGCATTATCTGTATAATATTGGGTACTAACCCAATATAACAACCTGTATCTTTATGTCTTACTTCACCTATAGTAATTACTGCAAATCGTTCTTTTTTTAAGCAATCAAAGCAATCTGTATAAACCTGTTTAATCACATCAAAAAAAACATCATAATCCATATTAGATAAGTCGTTTTCTTTATCTGAATAAACTTCTAAATCTGCATAAGGTGGACAGGAAAACATAAAATCCATACTTTCTTTTTTAATGTGCTTTTTTATATTCAAAGCATCGTCAAGTATGTATTCAGCATCTAATCCATTAGCATCTATTATTGTTTGGTTTTGCAATACTTGTTCCTCTCTCAATTCAATGCCTTTAAAAGGTCTTCCTTTATACGCAGAACAAAACCCAAAAACAGTATCACCAGCAAAGGGGTCAAACGTATTATGCCCTTCTTCTGAAAACCAATGCAATAAGATCTCACATAGTACAGGGTCGAGTATGCTTGTAGTGTCGCCTTTTATATTCATAAAGTCAACGCCAACCTGAGTGTAATTCCGTAACACATTACTTCTTGCTTGTGCAGTATCTTTAATCCTGTTCATCCATATCTTTTTCCTTACCTGCCATACATCTGAACTAACATTAAGGACGGAAAAAGGTGGAACTATAAACCAATCTGAAAGGTTTTTTTTATCTATTATATCATTGCCAAATAAATCAACATTACGACAGGCACTGCCAGTAACATCGGTTTTGTGCAAGTGGGGGTTATCTGCTAAATTCATCATTTGTTCTTTTAATTAAGTTTAGTGGTGGGTTGAAACTTTCGTGCTTTAATGCCCCACCTGCACAAAGCCGCAAACCGTTATCCCTTACTAGCTTTATACTCCAAGTATTTAACGTATTGAGCAGTGTTAAAACGTCCTTGTATTTTCCACCAATTAGCACAAAACAGCATATCACGTTTCATCTGTTCTTCAATAATAAACATTTGTTCTTCTGATAGTTCAACTTCTTGTATAGTTTCAACTGGCTTAGATTCTTTTACCATATAGCGTACAATTAATATACAGGCTATTAGTAGTATTAAAGGTATCATTTGTTTAAAGTTTTTAAGTAGTTATTAATTTTCTTTTTAATTCTCAGTCTTAATTCTGATGGCTCAATTACTTCGTGTGCCTGGTTTAATAATACCGTATCTAAACGGATCGGGTAAACTTTTGTTTTGGGTTGTTTTGTTTTCATGTTTTTAGTTTTTACACATTCTTTTTAATTCGTTTAAATCTTTAATCTTTGGGCTATCACTATTTTTTGTTGCATCAATTAACTGCATGTCGCTAGTTGTTTTTGACCATTTTTTGTAAGTCACTTTATAATGACCATGTCCAGTAAATTGAAAGTTAAAATCTGATAATTTAATTGAATTTTTCATGTTTTTAGTTTTTAAAGTTATTGTTATCTGTGTACAAATGTATACACTATTTTCTTATCTGCAAAATATATTTTCAATTATTTTAATCTTTTAGACGAATAACAGTTTTTTGTCGATGAATTTTAATATTATACCTCTGAAATATAAGGTTATAACCTTAATTATCATGTACAGTAAATTAAATTATTTGAACATGAGGGTAAAATTGTTCATTATTATACACAAAATTAGGGTAATTGTTTATTTTAACCAACTTTACTATATTTTTTATTGCTTAATGTCGTATATTTACAACATGGAAAAACACATACTACACGCTAACAATCTATTAAAAGATATATCTAAGGACTTATGCGCTTATTGTACTAATGATAAAGAACATATTAAAATAGCTATTTACGTTTGTAAGACCAATTTAGATACATTAAGACGTGATAACTCTATTCGTGGTAAGACTAACGAGTTTGAGCAGTTGGAGCAAGTAATCCAATGGAATAACGTTAAGGAGTATCTAAAGGGGTTGCTTTAATACTATCTAAAAAAGCCCTGTAATTCTTATCAAATGTGTCGTATTTAAGAACGGCATAAACTAAACTACCATCACTTAAATAAACCTTTGTACATTCAGTTGGGTTATGGTCTGTATCAAATAGCGTATATTCTCTGTACGATGTAATCCATAAATCATCTATTGATAGCGTTAAATTGAATTTATGCCAGTATGAGAATACTTTTATACTTAGCGCATTATCAGTATCAAAAGACTGTACTTCGTGGGTGTCGTATATTTTAAATTCAAATAGGTTCATGTTACTTTTTTTTAGGTGGTGTATATTGAAACTTTTTATCACAATTATTACACTTCATTCTTTGCTTTTTAGTTCCAGAAGCTAAATAATTATAACCGCAAAATTTAACATCATCTGATCCGCACTCTGGACAATCGCCCTTTATTCCAGTTACATGGCTTGTTGGTTTGATATACTTGTTAATCTTATTAAACCATTGCTCCAATAAAATAACATCTTGTTTACAGTATTTAACCATTCTACCTAATGCCTTTCTATCATTTTTGCGCCAAACTTTAGCCCATAAATCAGTTTCATTTTCTAGCTTTTGTCCTAAGTTATAATATTTACCAATACTATCTAATCTATTACTTGGTAAATTAAACAGTCCACGAGCTTGTTTAAGTGTGTCTATTGACTTAAAATCTGGTATCATATCAATATCATAATACATAGCACGAGTACGAATCCATTTAGTATCAAACTTATCAGAATTATGCCCTACAATTTCATCTGCTTTATGCATGATTGATACAAACTTTTTTAACATAGCTTCATCTGATTGTTTGGAATCCCAGTTTAAATGATATATTTTATCTTGATTAGACCATTTATAGCAGATACAAATTATCTTAGCATCTTCTAAAACATTACCATAGTTTAGTGATGTTTGGTAATTAGGACGCCAAAACCAGCCTAAGCATGGTGACGTTTCAATATCAAAAAATAACCTTCTTATTTCAGCCATGTTAATAGTTTTTACAAATATATAAAAAATTGGTTAACTTTGTGATATGATAAAAATAAATATTAAACCGTTATCAGTTAACGAAGCGTGGCAAGGTAGAAGATTTAAAACGGATAAGTACAAACGTTATGAATCAGATATGTTAATGATATTACCTAATGACTTAGTAATACTTAATGATAAACCGTTAAGTTTGTTTGTTGAGTTTGGATTTAGTAATAATGCAAGTGATATAGATAACTGTTTAAAACCGATGATTGACTGTTTACAAAAGAAATATAATTTTAATGATAAACTTATTAACGAGTTAAACGTACGTAAAATAAAGGTTTCTAAAGGTTATGAACATATCATTTTTGAAATAAAGTAAAATAAATTTTGCAGTTATAAAAATAGTATTTACATTTGCACAAGTTACGGTCTCAATAATAACGGTAACAAACGAATTTAAACAGCTCGTATAATGAAACAAACGTGAGACCTTTGTGGATTTATTCGGGCTTTTTTAATTATATGAAAAATCAAAAAAAATTATTTGAAGACAAAATTGAACTTATCCAAGTGGATAGTGTTATTGGTTCTGGTTATGAAACACAAGTAGCTGAACTTGCATTAATTGATAAGATAGCTTATCGTGCAGCCCGTAAAAATATGCAAAAACATTCTGCTATTATTTTAAAAATTAACGATGAGTTTGCTGGTTTTTTTACTTATGAAGTAAACCACATTGTAGGTGAGTTTTGCTTATTACAATCTGCAATGTATCAAGACAAAAAAGATAAAGCTATTTATAGTATGATGGTGCAAAAAATTATAGACCAAAATACATATGGCTATCATATGGTTATGACTGTTTCAAATAAGCATGATTTAGAAAATCCAAAAGTTTTTTTAGCATTAGGATTTAAAATTAATTTATCTAAAAGTGATTTTACTTATATCTATTATGGTAAAGAGGAGCAAGTTAGAGTTAAAAGACTTTGCCATATGGCTATGACTAACTTATGGAACTCAACAAGTGGTGAATGGTTAAAAGTTAAAAGAGCATGGAATGAACAATTAGAAGAGGCTGGTAAAAAATATAACATCCCTAATCCAAAATTTGCAAGTCGTGAGGGTTGTTGGCAAGGTAAAGCTGGTATGTCTAATATTGTTTTATCTAAACAAAAAGTTGTTGATGATGAAATTATAACAGATAGTTCAAAAGATTTAAACGGTAACGCATCTGTTTTAGATCCTACTGCTTGTGAAATTATAGTTAGAATGTTTATGCCTAAAAATGGAGTTCGTGTTTATAATCCTTTTGGTGGTGGTGTTCAGATGGGTTTTGTTGCTGGTGGTTGTGGTTATGAATATTTATCTAGTGAAATTAGACAAAATCAATGTGATGCTAATAATGCACTTTGTCAAGACTTCCCGAATGTTAAATGGTTAAAATCTGATACATCAAAATTTACACCTAAACAAAATTATGATTTAGTATTTAGCTGCCCACCATATTACAAAGTAGAAAAATATATTGATTATGATGGTAAAAGTCCAGAAGGTGAATTAAACTCTTTAGCTACTTATGAGCAGTTTAGAGATATGCTTTTTGAAGGTTATAAACGTGCTATTTCTGTTATGAATGATAATACTTTCTTTGTTGTAATGACTGGTGATAGTCGTAATAAAGATGGTGGTTATTATGGTAGTGATGCTGAACATGAGTTGTTTTTTAAAGAACAAGGTTTACACATTTATAATAAAATTATATATTTAGAAAGTGAATTTACAAGACGAGCAACCGCAAAGAAAACATTAAACAGTCGTAAATATCCTAAGTGTGAACAGCGTATTTATGTATTCTATAAAGGTGATACATCTAAGATTAAGGAACTTTACCCAAATGTAGGTCGTTTATAATGAAACAATATAAAAACATAATATCCCTCTCTAAAAATGAGAGGGGTATATGGGACTTAGACACTATCAAAGGTTGTAAAAGTGGTTTATTAGAAAATCCTAATGGATGCTATAATGATTGTTACGCTTATAAAACAGCTAAAAGATATGGAATTGATTTTAGTAAATCTATTGAACGTTACTTTGAAAATGAAACACACCGAAATTTAATAGTTAAACAGATTGAAAAAATAGATATGCCATTTATTAGAATTGGCTGCTCAGGCGACCCATCTGAAAACTGGCAGCATACAATAAATATTATTAAACAGATAAAAGAAAATAGCCAATTATCTTTATTTGATATTTCATCTAAAAAACAAATAGTTATAATAACAAGGCATTGGAATACTTTAACAGATGAACAGTTAATTGAATTATCAAAATATAATATTTGTGTTAATACTTCGGTTTCTGCCTTAGATAATGAGAGTTTAATAAATAAATCATTAACTGAATATGAACGTTTAAAACCTTATTGTAAATCAGTTTTAAGAATAGTTAGCTGTGATTTTAACGAAGATAATTTAATAGGTAAAAAAATGGCAGAAATACAAAGAAAGTTATTTAAAAATGATTTAACTATTGATACAGTATTTAGACCATCTAGTAAAAATGAATTTGTTATAAATAAAATAATAAATGTTAAAAAAATGGGATTTATGAAATCAAAAGCATTAGTAAGTAAGTTTAACAAAAAAGCATATTTAGGCAAGTGTGGCACTTGTTTAGAAATGTGTGGATTAAATGTAAAATAATTATGATCCAAACAGAAACACAAGTATTTATAGCCCTAATTAAAGGAGTGGTTGAACAGTCAACCCTCCTAACTGGGGAATACAAACAAAAGTTAAAACAAGACTTTAACATTTGGCAGCAACAAGGATTTAAAATAGTAGCTGAATTAGAAAAACAGAATAAGTTAAATGAAGAATATGTTAATAGCATTACTGATATTTATCATAATATTAATTTAGAAATACGTAAAAACTTAAATGAAAAATTTACACAAAGCAGTAAAGGAATATAAAAAACACAAAGCGTTAAAAGATTATAGCCCCACCTTATGTTATAATTTTCTATCAAATTATTACTATGTTTTTTACTTTTATTCTAAGTCTTTTATTGAAAAAAAGTTTAGTAAAAGTTTTGAAATTATAATATAGTTTTGTATATTTGTGAACGCTGAGTCGAAGCAGCATTAAATCACATTACTTAAAAACCTCTATTGTAAGGGACTTCGACCCCGAACTTTAGGGGTTTTTGCATTAATAAAACTTATGAAAAATTACCATTGTACAGTAGATGCTTTAGATTATTTAATGATACAAAAACATCAAGAAGGAATTAATTTTAGTATAAATATGTTTGGAGCTGATACAAGCGATTTTAACAGTCCAGCTATTGTTTTAACAAAAGATGAGGTTATAAGATTAATTAACGAATTAACTGATTTAATAAAATAATTATGGCAAGACATCAACAAAACACAGTAGACTATTTTCCCTTTTTATGTAAAGAGGGACAAGCAATGTATTATATTGAAAATAAATATGGCAATGATGGATATGCAACTTGGATTAAAATTTTAAGACAATTAGCAGTAACTAATTATCATTATTTAAACCTATCTAATTATACTCAGTTAATGTTTTTAAGTTCTAAATGTAAAATTAATGAAGAAAAATTGATAGAGATTATCACAGATTTATGTAATATTGGAGAATTTAATAAAGAACTTTGGGAACAAAATAGAATAGTTTTTAGTGAAAAGTTTATTGAAAATATTAAAGATGCCTACTCAAGAAGAAAAAACGAATGTATCAATATGCATACATTATGTATACATTTAAACAGTTTAAGCATTCAAAGTGCATACATATTAAGTCAAATTGCATACGCAAACCCACAAAAACAAGACATTAATACGCATAGTATAGTAGAGTATACTATAGTAAAGAATAGTAAAGTAAATGATAGTAAAGAAGAAAATAAATTTAAAACTTTTTTCGATGAAGATTACCAGCTAGAATATATTATAAAAAATAATGAAAGACTTTATGGCGCACCTTATCAAATTGAACAAGGTGGGATGTCAGAAGTTGCCATTAAGCAACATTGCAGAACTTACAATTTAAAATACCCTAAAAAAAATGGTTAGCATTCAATTATTTTATGCCATTGGCATCGAACCAAAAAACAATAACGGAATACAACAAAAGTGTAAATGTCCAAATTGTGTAAAGTTAGGTAAAGAGAATTATCAAGATACTTGTTTATCTGTTAATTTAGATAATGGTTTATACAACTGCCATAAGTGCGGTTGGAATGGTTGTGTAGTTAAAGGTGAAACTAAAAACTATCAAAAGCCAGTTAAAACTAACTTTACTAAAATAACTTCTGAAGCATTAGAAATATTTTTAAATAGGGGTATATCTCAAAATGTAGTTATTGAAAATAAAATAGCTCAAGAGGGTGACTGGGTTATATTTCCATATCTTAGAAATGGTGAATTAATTAATTTTAAGAAACGAAATATTAAAACTAAAGATTTTAGGCAAAGTACTAATGCAGAAGCAATTATTTACAATTATGATCGCATTAAAACATCTAAAGAAATTATTATAACTGAGGGTGAATTTGATTGCATGGCTTTTGAAATGGCTGGTTATACAAATGTTACTACCGTTAATCAAGGCGCACCGAATGAAAACGATAAAAACATTGATAAAAAGCTAGAATGTATTACAAACTGTTATGAAGTTTTTGAACAAGCTGAAACTATTTACATAGCAGTTGATAAGGATGCAAACGGTTTAAGATTAGAAAATGAATTAATTAGAAGATTAGGAGCTGAAAAATGTAAAGTAATATCGTTTCCTATTGGCTGTAAAGACGCTAATGATGTTTTATTAAAGGATAGTAAAGAAACTTTAATTGAGTGTTTTAAAAGAGCTAAACAAGTTAAAATAGAGGGTTTATTTACTTTAGATGATGTAAAGGATTCAATGATTAAAACTTTTAGTGAGGGTAAACGTAGAGGTGAAACTACTCATTGGCATCAATTAAATGAAAACTTTACACACCGTTTAGGTGAAGTTACATTATGGACTGGCTATATGAATGAGGGTAAAAGTACTTTTTTAAAGCAATTACTATTAGCTAAAGCATATTTTGATGATTGGAAAATAGGTGTTTTTAGTCCTGAAGATTTCCCAGCGGATGAGTTTTATGATGATTTAATTCATATGTTTGTTGGTAAAAGTACAGATACTTATGACAAACACGTTATGGATAAGGCTGAATATAATGACGCTATTGATATAATTAAAAATAAATTCTTTTATGTATACCCTGAAAAGGATTTTACTTGGAAATCAATAGAAGAAAAAATGTTATATCTAGTTAGAAAACAAGGTATTAAATCTATTATTTTAGACCCTTATAACCAGTTCGATCATAATATTGGAAATAGTAGAGAGGATTTGTATATCTCTAAATTTATGGCAAACATTAAAAGATTCGCTATTATTAACGATGTATCAATACATTTAGTTGCTCATCAAGTAACTCCAGTTTATATTGCTGGACAAAATTACCCACAACCAAACGCTTATAAAATTAAAGGCGGTGGAACTTTTGCAGATAAATCAGATAATGTTATATTTGTATGGAGACCATATAGATGTACAGACCCAAAAAACCCTAGTGTTATATTTGGAGCTGATAAGATTAAGAAACAGAGGTTAGTAGGTCAGTTAGGACAAAAGGAATTTCATTTTGATTACTTACAAAATAGATATTATTTACAAAATAAAAATCCATTTTTTGATGTTAAGATGAAACAAAGTAATGTATTTGAAACACCAAAGCCACTAGAACCAAACAATGACTTTTTGAATGATATAAAAATTAATAATATAGAAAACCCTTTTTAATATGATAACAATACAAGATGCAAAGGATATAGTAAACTCAAATACTAACAGTCCTAAACTTATGATAGATGTAGTTGAAAGATATATTTATGATAAAAAACAAATTGAGGTTAAAATTAATACTCCTAATAATTTTACTAATGCTGGTTTATTAGAAATAGCTTTCGAATGTGCTACACAATATTATAAAACAATTTAACGGAGATATTAACTTTTAACCTATGATACTAAACATACTCTACACAATAGCCAGAATTATACTATTACCAATTAAATTTTTAATTTTGTTAGAATTTATAGATTTTTTGTTATATTTGTAATTGATTAAACAATTTTTATCAAAATGGATAATAGAGCTAATAATGGCGGTGCTAGAGAGGGTGCAGGTAGAAAGCCTAAATCAGATGAATTAAAAATGATAGAAAACATGGATGCTACTAAAGCATCTATTGAAGTGTGGGTTAAATTAGCTGAAAAAGTAGAAAGTGGAGATGTGGCAGCTATAAAATTATGGCTAGAATATAGATTTGGTAAACCTAAACAATTAATAGGATTAGTAACTGAAAATGAAACACTTGAACAGGTTTTTAAAATTGGCGGTGTTGAAATTAAACTTTAATGTCAAAACAAATCTTATTTGAATCGTTCCCTAAACAGGATGAATTTTTAGAAGCTATATTTAGTAATAAGTATAACTTCATTATGTATGGCGGTGCTATTCGTGGTGGCAAAACTTTTGCAGGATTAGGAGCTTTATTATTACTTTGTAAGATGTACCCTAAAAGTAAATGGTGCGTGGTTCGTTCTACACTTCAAACTCTTAAACTTAATACAATACCATCATTTACTAAAATTTGCCCTACTTCATTTGTTAAAAAATACAATCAAGACACCCAAACCGTAACTTTACAGAATGATAGCCAAATTATATTCTTAGGAGAAAATTATGCAGATGATAAAGAGTTAAATCGATTTAAAGGATTAGAAGTAAATGGTTTTCTTTTAGAAGAGGTAAACGAATTACAGCAAAAGACTTTTTATAAGTGTATTGAACGTGCAGGATCACAAATAATTGAAAAGCAACCTAAACCAATAATTTTAGCAACTTGTAATCCTGCTAACAATTGGGTTAAAGAGTTAATTTATAATAAGTGGAAAAATAGTACCTTACCACCTAACTGGCTTTATATTCCTTCTAAGATTACAGATAATCCATTTATACCATTAGATTATTTAGAATCTCTTAAATCAATGCCTAGATATGAATATGAAGTGTTTGTTGAGGGTAACTGGGATTTGCAGGAACGAACAGGAGCAGAGTTCTATAAATACTTTAGTTTAGATAAACACGTTAAGCTATGTCATTATGAACCTACATTACCTTTACACATTAGCTGGGATGAAAACGTTAATCCATATTTACCATGTGGTATATTCCAAATATCCAATAAGCAAATAAGGTTAATTGATACTATTTTAGGTGTTAATCCTAGAAATACAATAAAGGATGTTTGTAATGAGTTTAAACGCAAATACCCACACCATGAAAGCGGCTTGTTTATTTATGGAGATGCAACAAGTCAAAAAGAAGATGTTAAGCAGGAGAAAGGACATAATTTTTTTAAACTAATACAAAATGAATTGACTAATTATAGACCTATTATGAGAGTTAGTAAATCTAATCCTTCAATAGTTATGAGAGGTAATTTTTTTAATACAATTCTTTTTAGTAATTTTGGCGATATTGAGTTTATAATTAATCCAGAGTTAAAAGAAGCAATACAAGACTTTACTAATACTAAAGAAGCAGCAGATGGAACTAAGGATAAAACAAAAGTTAAAGATGCTAAAAGTGGTGTATCATACCAACCATTTGGGCATATTAGCGACTTAACAGATTATTTACTTTGTGAAGCATTTAAGAACGAATACCAAATGTATCAAAAAGGAGATATTACTCAATACGCAAGAAAAATAGGAGTAGCACCAATAAACGTAAAACATAGATTATAATGAAAGTAAAATCACACAAAGAACTAATTGATGGGCATAATACAATAACATTCTTTATTGAAGATGTTAGCACAAACAGCCTTATCCATTCCGATACGTTCATAATAACTAAGAAAACACGTATTAAAGAGTTGAAATACAACTTTATAACCTACGTTCAGGATATGCACAAATTAGAATTAGCTATGCTTAATGCTGAGGTTCATAAGATTAAAGAGAATAAGGTTAAATTAGATTTAGAAAATATTAGTAACAATAGTATTAATTAAGCGTATTTTGTTTATATTTTTGTACAATGGCTAGACTTTTAAGAGATAATGATTATTTGCGTGTTATTCAATCGGATAACTTAAGTCAAATAATCGAATCTAACCAACAAACTAAACTAGATGTTGAGCAATCCGCACAAAGCGAAATGATTAGTTATTTAGCACAACGCTATTTAATTAATTCTATTTTTACAGATACTAAAGTTTTTGATGTTACTGCTACTTATAACGGCAAACAATTAGTTGAATGGACTGCAAGTGCTTTTAGTGCTACTACTGTTTACACTACTGGACAATATGTAGTTTATAATGGTAATATTTACAAATCTATTGCAGGATCAACAGCACACGCTTTTAATGCTTCTGAATGGACTTTAAAGGCTGTTGATAAATCACTATTTTATGTTACATTACCAGAAGATGAGTATAATAACTCTACTTCTTATGTTGCTGGAGATAAGGTTTATTTTGATAATATTGAATACACTTGTTTATTAAACTGTAAAGGTATTTTACCAACTGAAACACAATTTTGGAGCGTTGGTAGTGCTTATACTTTAACAGCTGCTTACCCAGATGATACTACTAAATGGACAGAAGGAGATAATAGAAACCAACAAATAGTAATGTATCTTTTAGATATTACTTTATACCATTTACATAGCAGAATTAACCCCCGTAATGTTCCAGATTTAAGAAAGGAACGTTATGATGGAAATAATGCTACACAAAACGGTGGGGCTATTGCATGGCTTAAACGTTGTGCAAGTGGAGATTTAACAGCAGATTTACCTAGTATTTTACCACAACAAGGTGTTTCAATTAGATGGGGTAACTCAAACGGTGGTACAATTAAAACATCAAATCAACTTTGGTAATGAAATTATTTGGATATAACATAGATTTTAATAAAGTACAGAATGTTTCTGTTAATATGCCTAAAACGGCAGATATTAGAAAACGTATTACTACTCCTACACAATTATACAGAGGTATTACAGATATATCTACTTATAAAAGTGCAGTTATTAGAGCTGAATCATTAACGGCTCCGCAACGTTCGGAATTATATAAGGTTTACAAAAATATTGAATTAGATGCTCATTTAACAGCAGCAGTAAACCAACGTAAAAACTTAACACTATCTAAAGATTTTGATGTTTTATTAAACGGTGAAGAAAGCGAAGATTTAGAGAAAATTATTAAGCATAAATGGTTTAGAGATTTTATAGATTATTCATTAGATGCTATTTTTTACGGACATTCATTAATTCAATTTGATAGCGTTATAGATAATGCTTTTAAATCAGTTGAATTAGTACCTCGTGAATACGTTAAGCCCGAATTTCATATAGTAACTAATACCTATGCAGATTTAAGTGGTTATCCTTACTTAGATCCACCTTATAATAATTGGTGTATTGGAGTTGGTAAGGATAGAGATTTAGGACTGTACATGAAAGCAGCCCCTTTAGTTATTTGGAAGAAAAACGCATTAGGAGCATGGAGTGAATTTGTAGAAATATTTGGTAGCCCTATTAGAATAGGTAAAACTAATACTAGAGATGAAGAAACACGAGCTAATATGGAATCAATGCTTAGAAATATGGGTGTAGCTTCTTATGGGGTGTTTGATACTGATGATTTAATTGAGTTAGTAGAAAGTAACCGTTCAGATGCTTTTCAGGTGTTTGATATGATGATACAAAGATGTAATAGCGAAATATCAAAACTTATTTTAGGGCAAACAGGAACATTAGATGAAAAAGCCTATGTAGGTAGTGCAGAAGTACAAGAACGTGTTTTAAAGAATGTAGCTTATAACGATGAATTTTTTATTGAAGGTGTTTTAAACTATCAATTAGTTCCAATGATGACACGTTTAGGTATATTCCCTGAAGGTGTTAAAATAACAGTTAAAGCAGAAGATGATTTAAGTCTAATTGAACAGTCTAAAATAGATATTGAGTTAATCAAAACTGGTAAATTTACTTTTACTCCAGAGTATTTAGATGAAAAATATGGTAGTGAGGTTGTTGTAGTTAATGATCCTACCGATGTGGTAAATATTAAAAATAGATTAGATAATCTCTATAAATAATGTGTTCATTTTGCGACATACAAAATGCTGCACCAATTAACATATTTTCAGACGAAGAAATTGAACGTATTGTTATCGGTGTTTATAGTGGTTTAATTACTCCACAATCTTTAGACGTTGCAACCTATTTACGAGTAGCCGAAAAGCTAACTAATGGTGTTTATAATGGCTTTGGTAAGTCTTTAACCGATGTTGAATGGAATAGTCCCGATTTTAAAATGCTTAACGATTTAAGAAAT
>Ga0315905_10002627_pt1 | contig 18890 bp, 18 predicted proteins | sample LakEriMetagenome_5_FD_203522 | JGI IMG/M metagenome (GOLD analysis project Ga0315905, IMG submission 203522) | Freshwater fungal communities from buoy surface, Lake Erie, Ohio, United States - Buoy 4 MA121 | ecosystem: Environmental > Aquatic > Freshwater > Lake | place: USA: Lake Erie, Ohio... | reverse complement strand
TCTTGTAGCACTGCTTCCAGATCAAATTGTGAAGGATCTCGGAATTAACTTTGAGACTCTCAGCCGCGAGGTTTCTTCATACACACCTTACAAAAAAGATGGCAGGCACGATGGTCTTAGTGTTGCCACTCAATGGAATCAAGAGACTGCTGATTCATTTGCCAGACTGACTGGCTCTGATTCTGAGGGTGCTGCATGGCAAGAGTTCTACTCCGAGATCGCAGAATTCGCTGCTCGATCTGCGCCATCCATGTTGCAGCCATTAATGACTCGGTCACAGATGCGCGCTGCGGTAGGAATGGATTCAGTCTGGGATTACATGATTGAACGTCCGATAGGTGAAGTAATTGAAGATCGTTTTGCTAACGATCTTGTGCGCGGCGTCGTACTTACAGATGCACTCATAGGCACATTTATTGATTCGATGAGCATTCAAGCAAACATCTGTTTCCTCTACCACCTGATTGGTAACGGTGTAGGTCAGTGGAAAGTTCCACGTGGGGGAATGGGGGCACTTGTTACCGAACTCGAGCGAATTGCTCGCGGGCACGGAGTTGAGATTCGACTGAATTCTCGGGTGACCGGAATTGAAAGCAGCGGAGATAAGGTCACAGTTTTAACTTCTGACGGAGGTAGCTACGTAGCCACCGATCTTCTCTTTGCTGCAGCGCCACAAACGTTGGCGAAGTTACGCGGGAAAGTGCCACCTAAGTCCTTACAAGGTTCACAGATTAAGATGAACATGCTTCTTACTCGCTTGCCGCGATTGAAATCAGGGATTGACCCACGCATAGCATTCGCTGGAACATTTCACATTAATGAGACTTACTCGCACCTTAATCAGAGTTATCAAATTGCTGCCAGCGGAAAAATGCCAGATCGACTCCCACTCGAAATGTACTGCCACACACTCACCGATCCGAGCATTCTTTCTCCAGAGCTAGCGCGTCAGGGTTATCACACACTCACACTCTTTGGTCTACATACAGATGCTTCTCTCTTTGATGCCAACCCTGAACAATCACGAGATGCTGCAGTGGCAAGTGCTCTCGCCAGCTTGAATGAGTATTTAGAGGATCCGATAGAGAGTGTTCTTGCTAGAAATTCAGATGGCACATTTGCACTCGAAGCAAAGTCTCCACTAGATCTAGAAGCAGCAATTGGCTTGCCTCGCGGGAACATTTTTCACCGCGATCTTGATTTCCCATTTATTGAAGATGATGAGGCAACAGAAACCCCACAGTGGGGTAGCGAAACGGATGATCCACACATCTTTATCGCGGGAGCGGGTGCACGTCGTGGGGGAGGCGTCAGCGGTATTGCGGGTCATAACGCTGCAGCGTCAGTTCTCTCGCGCCGATAGTCTGCATTAGGCTTGCACCATGAGCCACGATGCATCCAATGAGAAGCTCTCGACGAGAGCAGTTACAGCCGGCCGTCCACCTCGCGCAGGAGATAGTGAACTTAACGCACCGATCTCGCTCAACAGCACTTTTACTGCGGGTGGTCCGATTGGTTATGGGCGTTATGGAAATGACACGTGGAGCGCAACAGAATCTGCAATTAGCGCACTTGAGGGTGGCCGTTCACTAATTTTCTCATCAGGAATGGCAGCAATTACCGCCGCTTTCTCAACTCTTCCTTGGGGTGCTCGAGTTGTTGCTTCCAACGAAGGCTATAGCGGAGTGATGACTCTACTTAACCAATACAGTCAGAGTGGTCGACTTAAAGTTTCACTTGTTGATATTTCAAATACTGATGAAGTACTTGCTCAACTACCGGGAACTGATTTACTTTGGCTTGAATCTCCAACAAATCCTTGTCTAGATGTTGCAGAGTTACCGCAATTGATTTCTGCAGCGAAGGCCGCTGGAATTCTCGTCATGGTAGATAACACCTTTGCCACCGCGTTGACGCAGCGTCCACTTGAAATGGGCGCAGATGTTGTGATGAATTCGATAACTAAATTCCTTTCTGGCCATAGTGATGTTCTGATGGGTTCACTTTCTACAAATAGCGCTGAGCTCTTCACATCACTTGAGAGCGCGAGAAAATTCAACGGTTCAATCGCTGGTCCATTTGAGGCATGGTTGGCCCTCCGAGGCATCCGTACCTTTGCCCTACGATTCACCCAATCCTGTAAGAGCGCACAAGTTCTGGCTCAACGACTAAGCGAACATCCCAAGGTCTCGCGTGTTCGCTACCCAGGCCTTGTCACCGATTCACAACATGAACGTGCGAAGAAATTCATGGCTACCTTTGGCGCAGTCCTATCCTTTGAAGTGATCGGTAGCGGAGCAGATGCAGACCGCGTCTGTGATAGCTCAGAGATTATTACCCACGCAACCAGCCTTGGTGGAGTCGAATCCCTGTGGGAACGTCGTCGTCGTTGGCCTATTGAGAGCCCTTCAGTTCCGGAAACACTGATTCGTTTATCTGTTGGCTGCGAAGATGTTGAAGACCTTTGGGAGGATATCCAAAGGGCGCTCTCTACCATTTAACTGCCGTGACAGGCATTTTTTGAGAAAGAGCGGTAAATTTAAGACATGAAAATCATTCGACGATTCCTTGCCGGGCTGGCTGTTATCGCCCTTGCATTTAAGGGCGTCGCTTCATTCCTCTCATGGGTTTCACGTCAAGATGATCAACCTGCAGAAGCGTGGCTTGATGAAGACGAGATGGACGAATCTGAACTCAAAGAACGTAAATGAGTACTGAATACATTCCAGGCACCTGCAATATCGGTGCCGGAGAAGTAAAGCGTCGTCAATTTGTAGCAGCCGTGGGTTTTCTACTCTTCATCACTTCTTCAATCTCCCTTTTTGGAATTGATGCACCACGAAGTGCACGATTGGGACTCTTCTTTCCTTTGATGGTTGCAAGTATCGGCTGGGTTCAGTCCCGCAAGAAGTTCTGCCTTGCTTATGGATTTATGGGCACATTTAATTTTGGAAAACTCGGGCAACTTTCTCGCGTCTCCGATAAAGCTGCACAGCGCGCAGACCGTAAGACTGCAATTTCGATCTTGGTACAGGCGCTTATTTACGCTGCTGCAGGTACAGCGGTGATGTACGTACTTCCAACCTCTATCTGGTAACTCTTAACTAAGCTAGCGCGACCCAACATGCCGTTGCTGCAGGTAGTTTAATTTCATTACCATCTGAAGTGATTCCAGAGCCTGAACTAAGAAGAAGTTCACCAGGCACAGGGTATGACTTTTCAACCTTTGAGGCATTTAGAATAACTAAAACATCTCCGCGTTCAAATGCTAATAAGTCAGCATGGCCTGTCTCACACCAGGTAATTTCTCTCTCATCCCTAAAAGTGTTGCGGCGTGCTTTAAGTGCACGACGGTAAAGATGTAACGAACTCTCTCGATCAGCTTCCTGCTTATCAACACTCAACTCTCTCCAACTCTCGGGTATCGGAAGCCACGGGTTTCCTTGAGTGAATCCAAAATGTGGCTCGTCTGACTTCCATGGAAGAGGTACACGAGCACCATCTCTTCCTTTCTGTTCGCCGTTGGTACGAACGAAAACAGGGTCTTGTCGATATTGATCGGCAATTTCTGCATCGGGAAGTGAAAGTTCTTGTCCGTTGTAAATGTATAGCGATCCAGGAAGTGCAAGAAGTGTGACAAAGAGTGCTTGAGATTCGAGTACACCGATACGTGAGGCAACTCTAGGAGAGTCGTGATTGCTCAACGCCCACGTGGGGAGCGCTCCAACAGGCTTAAGAATTGAAAAGGCAGATTCAATACTGTGGCGTAGTGAATTCGCCTCAAAAGGTGTTGTCAGTAAATCAAAGTTGAAAACCTGACTCAATTCATCTGGCCGTACATACTTTGCAGCCTCTTCAGGTGGATGCACCCATACCTCTGCAACTGAGACAACATCGCGTTCGTATGAGTCAAAGATTTTTCTCCAAGAACGATAAATCTCATGGACCCCAGATCGATTAAAGAAGGGCACGGTAGATAGGATTGACGAGCGTTCTTTGGGATCCATCGCGATATCCAGACGGAGCGCACTACTCAAAGCCTGGGGCGCTTGGTGATCCTCATCGAGATTTTCCTTAACTAAGCCATGTGCCACATCTATGCGAAAACCATCAACGCCATGATCAAGCCAAAACTTGAGGGTCTGCTCAAAGTCACCACGAACCTCGCTACTCTCCCAATTGAGGTCTGGTTGAGATTTATCAAAGAGATGAAGGTAATACTCCCCATCTGGAGTCTGCGTCCAAACAGGACCGCCAAAGAGTGAGATCCAATTGTTTGGAAGCTCTTTTGCTGGCGATGATTTACGGAAATGAAATTTCTTTCGTGCTGGTGATCCAGATGGCGAGTTAAGCGCCTCTTGAAACCAACGGTGCTGATCTGAGAAGTGATTGGGAACTAAATCAACAATGACACGAATCTGATTCTCATGACAGAGATCAACAAGTCTTTGAAAATCCGCAATAGTTCCAAATCGTGGATCAACTGCACGAGGATCACTTACATCGTATCCGCCATCTTTATTTGGACTCTGATAGAAAGGGCTCAACCAAATGGCATCAATACCAAGAGAGGCGAGATAGGAAACTTTTGAAGTAATACCGTTGAGGTCACCTTCACCGTCAGAGCCGCTATCAAAGAATGAGCGAGGATAAATTTGGTAGATGACAGATTGACTCCACCAGGGTTCGGCAACGCGATTCACGGTGCGACGCTATCAGCAGAATCCCGCTAAATCTGAAACGAACTAATTCCTCTTTCCAGGTTTTTGTGTAGGAGCAAAACTCTTTGCGATCTTCATAGGTTTTGCCGGTGGAGTAGGGGCCACTGGCTCAGGACCAAGTAAGGCAACTGCTTCATCTCGCGCCGATGCCGCGGCGGCGCGAGCCGCAGCCAATGCAGCCTTACTTCCAGCACTCTTACCGGCAAGGAGAGCATCCTCAGAAGCTTTACGCAACGCTCGATTAAAATCTCTAAGGATTATTCGCAGTTGTTGTTCGCGAAGTGCGCGCGCATCCTGAAATTCCTTCATCTCAATCTTAAATTGCTGCAACGCTTCAGCGTATTGCTCGGCCGGAGAAAGTATTGGCGCGGGGGATGGCGTTGGCTTCACGTCAGCGTGAGCGGAAGAGCTAGATACTCCTAGAGAGAAAATGGCCAGCGTGATAAGAATTGCTCGCGAACGTCTTGCGACCATTGACCCACTCCTCTCTTCTATATCGCAAGGATGCCAGTCGACTTTGTGAAGTCTCTGTGAATGTTCATTCGACTCGCTGGCGCACTTAGGGCGAAGGTAGAAAAGTCGTCTAAGACCTGTAAGGCTAGGGGTATGAACTCAGGCGATGCTCAGTTGATAAAGATCCTGATTGTCGATGATGAAGCAGGCGTTAGAGAGTTACTTAAAGATGCTCTCAAACTCGCAGGATTTGAGACACAAGTGGCAAATGATGGAATGAGTGCACTTACCGCACTGCGTAGCTACACACCAGACATCATGATTATTGATATCAATATGCCATTGATGGATGGCTTTGAATTAGTCGAGCGGTTACGCAAAAACGGAAATGATGTACCCGTTCTCATGTTGAGTGCAAGAGCTGATCGAGTCGATATCACTCGAGGTCTCACCATCGGTGCCGACGATTATGTAGTCAAACCGTTTGGCCTCGAGGAACTTGTTCTCCGTCTCAAAGCAATCTTGCGACGTTCACATCTCTCTACAGCAGTAAACCAGTCCCTCAAATGTGGTCCTGTTTCAATTAATGATGCAACCCATACTGTGACTTTTAATGACGAAGTTGTGGAACTATCCCCAACAGAATATCGATTACTACAGGTGCTGATCGAAAACAAGAATCGAGTCATGTCGAAGAGTGTTCTTCTCGACGATGTCTGGGGAATTACCTTCGAGTCCGAAAGTACTGTGGTCGATACCTATATTTCCTACCTGCGTAAGAAACTTCACCGTGATGGCTTCGAGGGGATAAAGACCATTCGTGGCGTTGGCTTTGTTATCCAGGAGCCGAAGAAATAGTGAAACAAAAAAGTTTTCGATATCTATTTGCAAGTGCAATCATCACCACCGCGCTTTCACTACTGATCGGTGGATTTGCAACAATTTCGGTAAAGAATTCACAGATTGCAGTAATTGATTCTCAGCTCAATACGATCGCTGAATCTGTTCGCCAAAACCCTACCGCTCCGGTGAGCGCCGCACTTGATAGCGCCGCCCAGCAAGACTTCAACGTCACCATTGCGCTAATTTCCGCTACTGGTGCACTCACCATCATCAATGAGTCACAGTTAGATTTCCAGATCCCACCAAGTGAATCAGTAATCTCTACTGCCCTAAGTGCTGCCAGCACGGTTAGCGCTGAGGAAGATTATCGCCTGATTTCGATCAATATCTCAGGTGGGGATCGATTGCTTCTAGCTGATTCCCTTAAAGCAGCAGATGAAACTTTCTCTGATAACTTGATTCGACTTATCCTCTTTACTTTTGTGGCAGATCTAATTGCTATCGCACTCTCGTATCTTGTGATTCGTAGAAATAATCGCAAATTACAGGCTGATTCACTTGCACGCATGCAGAGCTTTTTAGCTGATGCCTCTCATGAACTCCGTACCCCATTAACGGTAATAAAGGGCTACTCAGAGATGCTCTCTAAAGGTCAAATTTCAGTAGAGAGTGATCGCCAGAGAGCTTTTGATCGAGTGAATTCAGAGATAGTCCGAATGGAAAATCTCATCCATGATCTACTGCTTTTAGCTGAACTCGGTGAAACGACAGAGCCGATCCGTGAAGAGCTCGATCTCTCTGAGTTGGTTAAATCTCACTCCCGCGACTTCCAGACGCTTCATCCTCAACGGTTGGTCGATATCGAGATCGAAGAGGAACTCTCATGTTTAGGTTCTGCCGATCATCTGAGACGTTTGATTCAGAACATCCTCAATAACATTTCTCGACACACTCCGCACGATTCGCCAGTGCATATTGAGCTTTCACGAAGTGGTAAAAAAGTAAGGCTTTTGATTGAGGATGGAGGTCCAGGTTTACCTGAAACTTCTTACCGGGATGGAATCGAACTACTTAACCGGTTTGATTCTGCACGCTCTCGCGAAACTGGCGGCTCAGGCCTCGGGTTATCGATCATTGCAGCGATTGTTTACGAACATGACGGAACCCTCACGCTACGCAAAGGAAATCTTGGCGGCTTAGCCGTTGAAGTTACTCTTTAACACTTTTCTCGCGAGTGCTAACTAGGCTGGCAATAGTGGCAAGGCCGATACAGGAGACAATGACGATCAAGCTCTGCGTGATTGTGACTTCTGGAATGTGCCATCCAGCGATTTCGTGAATATCCACTGCGTGAAAAGCGTGGAAAAGAAGTTTAAATCCGATAAAGGCCAGTACGGCTGAGAGTCCTTTTCCGATATATACCAAGCGAGTCATGAGTCCACCAATGAGGAAATAGAGCTGGCGAAGTCCCATGAGTGCAAAAATATTTGCTGTAATAACTATGTAAACATTTTCTGTTAATCCAAATATTGCAGGAATTGAATCCAAGGCAAAGAGGAGATCTGTCATGCCCAGCGCAAGCAGAGCGATGGTAAATGGCTTTAGCCCTCTTCGCTGCAGGAACTGAACTAACTTAGAATCTTCTTCTTCTTCTTCTTCTTCTTCCTCATCTTTATGCGTGCTCTCCATGAAGAGTTTGACTGCTGTGTAAATGAGGAATGCACCAAAGATAAAGAAGACCCACTCAAATCTTTCAATCGCTGCCTTGCCGAGAGAAATTGCAATGATACGAAGAACCAGCGCGATCAGAATTCCAATAAGAAGCGCTAACTGCTGCTTCTGCTTATCAATCTTAAGGCGAGTAAGTATGAGTACGAAGACAAAGAGATTGTCGAAAGAGAGTGAATACTCAGTGAGCCAGCCTGCAAAGAATTCCTGTTGTTCGCGCGGAGAAAGCCATCGACTGAGGGAGAGACCAAAAGCCACTGCTAGAGATACGTAGAAAATGCTCCAGGCAGTCGCCTCTCGCATTGACGTATCTTTCTTACGGCGCGCAACGGCCCATGCAAAATCAAGTCCAATGATGATGGCTAGGGCGCTAATGGTGATAATCCAGTTGGTTGTGGAAATTGTTGCAGCTTGTGTCATGCCCAGAGCCTAACACTTGCAAGATCTGAGGTAATTTAGCCACCATGTCACCAGCGGCGCGTCTCTCACTTGAAGAGGCTTTTTCGCAAGCGCTTCTATATTTTTCTAATCCTGAAGCAATTAGCCGAGTTGTTCTTACGGGACGGCGCAGAAATATGCAGGTGGCAACTGATCGAGTAGATATTCGCCCTGTACTGATCAAAGAGAAGCTACATTTCCAAGTCAGCACCAGCGACGGGCGAGCCGTCACAACTAAGAATTACCTGCCTGCTGAACTCCCAATCAGTGAATACATCCATTCCGGCTATGCAAACATTTTGATTGAAGGAGTAGCGGAGAATTTCTCACTTCGCATCACTAAGAAAGATGAGCCCTTGATTTCAATTACTGCAGGTGGCGGTGCAGTTGATCTTGCGCACGATAAGAAGAAGGAGCGTCTTTTAGATCCTGCAGATCCATTCTTGCGTGAAGTCGGAATTAGCGATGCATCTGGGCAGATCAAGCCATCGAAGAGCGATAAGTATCGCCAAGTCGAGGAATTTCTGAGGTTACTTGCGCCAACACTTAATAGCGCGATTGAAGCCGGCCACATTGATAAGCCAACAACAACTAATCCTTTAACAATTGTGGATCTGGGATGTGGTCACGCCTACTTAACTTTTGCAGCACATCAGTATTTGCGGGGCATCGGAATGGAAGTCAAGGTAATTGGAATCGACGTACGCACCGCCTCACGTGATCGAAACAATGAAATTGCGAAGAAGTTAGGCATTACAAGTAGCATCGAATTTAGAGCAGAGGAAATTGCAAATACCACTCTGGTTCAAGCAGATGTTGCCATCGCTCTTCATGCCTGCGATACCGCAACAGATGATGCGATCGCCTGGGCTGTGAAATCCGATGCTAAGTTAATGATGATTGCTCCGTGTTGTCACCATGACATTCAATCTCAGCTATCTGATTCGCCTGAGCCGTGGTCACTGATTACCCGTTACGGAATCATGCGCGAGCGGCTTGGTGATCTTCTCACTGACTCGTTGCGGATGCAGATTCTCAAACTTCGCGGATATCGTGTAGAAGCCATTGAATTCATCGGCGGTGAACACACGCCCAGGAATCTCATGATTCGAGCAGTAAAGACTGGTGCTCCTGTTGAAGCGATAGAGGTATCCAGATACGAGGAGATGATCGCTGCATGGAAGGTAAAGCCTGCGCTAGCACGACTGCTTAACCATTAGACTGGGCGCTATGTCTAAGGTACTTGCATCACTTCCAGTAGGTGAAAAAGTTGGAATCGCCTTCTCTGGCGGTCTCGATACATCGGTAGCTGTTGCCTGGATGCGAGAGAAAGGTGCGATTCCTTGCACCTACACGGCAGATCTTGGTCAATATGACGAGCCGGATATTGATTCAGTACCAGTGCGCGCAAAAGAGTATGGTGCAGAGATTTCACGTCTTGTTGATTGCAAGCAATCTTTAGTCGAAGAAGGTCTTGCAGCAATTGCCTGCGGAGCATTTCACATTCGCTCAGGAGGCAAGCAATACTTCAACACCACCCCACTCGGCCGCGCCGTAACAGGAACACTTCTAGTTCGTGCGATGCTCTCTGACAAAGTTGATATTTGGGGAGATGGTTCGACCTACAAGGGTAATGACATCGAACGTTTCTATCGCTACGGCCTTCTAGCGAACCCTAATCTTCGAATCTATAAGCCTTGGTTAGACGCTGACTTTGTCCGTGAACTCGGTGGACGTAAGGAAATGTCTGAATGGCTCGTTTCACATAATCTTCCTTATCGCGACAGCACGGAAAAGGCATACTCAACAGATGCCAACATTCTCGGTGCGACCCACGAAGCAAAAAATCTTGAAAGCCTTGATGCATCGATTGAAATTGTGCAACCGATTATGGGCGTGCGTTTCTGGGATGCATCTGTTGCAATCCCAAGTGAAGATGTGAAGATCGAGTATGTACAAGGTCGTCCCGTTGCACTCAATGGAAAACACTTCGATGATGTTGTTGAGTTAATGAATGAAGCAAATGCAATCGGCGGTCGCCATGGCCTCGGTATGGCAGATCAGATCGAAAATAGAATCATCGAAGCAAAGAGCCGCGGAATCTATGAAGCACCAGGAATGGCTCTTCTCTTCATCGGTTACGAGCGCTTGCTTTCTGCTATCCATAATGAAGACACAATCGCTAATTACCATGCAGAAGGTCGCAGACTCGGACGACTCCTTTACGAAGGTCGCTGGCTCGATCCACAATCACTCATGTTGCGTGAGTCGCTACAACGATGGGTTTCGTCCGCCGTTACCGGTGAAGTAACACTTCGACTTCGTCGCGGTGATGATTACTCTGTCATTAATACCTCTGGCCCACATCTAAGCTATCACCCAGATAAGCTCTCAATGGAGCGCACAGAAGATGCTGCCTTTGGTCCAACAGATCGCATCGGTCAGTTGACTATGCGAAATCTGGATATTGCAGATACCCGCGAAAAACTCGAGCTTTATCGTTCCCAGGGACAACTCGGTCAGGGTGAATTCACGCTGATTCGTGAAATCGATAACAAGTAATTCAAAGGCAAAGCACCTCTACGGTTAGGATCTATCCATGAAAAAAGTTGCACTCATTCTTTCACTCGTCATTGGCCTCACAGGCTGTTCAGAAATCGGAGATGACATGTCATCAAATACACTCGTTAGCGTCACGGCAAATGCTGGTGAAGCACCAACAATTACAGCACCTTCAGGTGATGCTCCAACCGAACTCGTTTCCGAGGATGTCATTGTTGGAAGTGGCACAGAAGTCGTAGCAACCTCAACGCTGACAGTTCACTACACCTTGATGAAATGGTCTGATGGCAGCATTCTTGAATCTTCATGGACCGGCGGAGCGCCAGCAACATTCCCACTCTCTGGCGTAATTCAGGGATGGCAGCAAGGTCTTCTCGGTGCAAAGGTTGGCGGACGTCGTCTCTTGGTAATTCCACCTGCTCTTGGTTACGGACCAATGGCTGGACATCCACTTGAGAAGGACACACTCATCTTCGCAGTCGACATCATCGCCGTTTCCTAATCCAAGGTAATTTAGAGTGACGCTGCTCCATGTCCTTGATCTGCTTTCAGTATTTGTTTTCGCACTCGTTGGAGCGCGCGTAGCAGCAGATCGTGGCTTGGATTATGGCGGCATCGCACTCGTTGCAATCGTCGCATCTGTTTCAGGTGGAACGCTCCGAAATATCTTCTTAGGTCTAAAGCCCATTCTGATTACAGATCCATGGGTAATTGGAAGTGTGATCGGCGCAGTTGCAATCACACTCAGCGTTCGCCGCATCACCAAAATCGGTAAGACATTGCTGATTATGGACACCCTTGGTCTGGCGATTGCTACAGCTTCTGGCGTGCAACTGGCACATAATCTCAACAGCCCTTGGTTTGCAACCATTATTCTCGGCGTCATTACAGCGGTGACTGGTGGATTGCTACGCGATGTTCTCTGTCAATTAGAACCCGTTCTACTTCATCGGGAAACGATTGCAACCTCTTCACTCTGTGGCTCGATTGCCTTCGTTGCCTTAGTTGGTTTCAATGTAGAAGTATCAATTGCAACGATAATCGGGGGAGTAGTCGTCGCCTTAGTTCGAGCGCTCTCCATTCAATTCGATCTCAATCTCCCGAAATTTAAGCAGGCCCACAAATGATTAGACCTGCACGATTAGAAGATACGGAAGAAATACTTGCTCTCATCTACGAGTTAGCGGTCTATGAAAAAGCTCCCGATGAGGCGAAAGCGACTGCGGCACAGATTAAAGAATCATTTTTCTCTGATGACCCTAAAGTTTTCTGCGAGATTGTTGAGCATCAGGGGGAGATCGCAGGTTTTGCTATCTGGTTCCTAAATTACTCGACCTGGCAAGGGTTGCACGGTATCTACTTAGAGGATCTCTTTATTCGTCCGCAGTATCGAAAGCTGGGATATGGAAAGGATCTACTTAAGCACCTTGCTCAGATTTGTAAAGATCGTGGCTATGGTCGATTCCAGTGGTGGGTACTTGATTGGAATACACCAGCAATTGATTTCTATACATCCCTTGGCGCTAAAGCCATGGATGAGTGGACTGTCTATCGAATTTCAGGCGATGAATTGAGCGAGTTAGCTCTTGAGGACCGCTAGCGCAATATCGTAATCACGTTCAAAGACCATGAGCGAAGGTCCTTGTAACGTTTTCGTGAGTGTTACTTTTATATTCGAATCTTGTAGCTTCAAAAGTGCCATCTCTGCTTCGATGTAATTTCCAGGCGTTGGCAGCGGTTTAAGTAGACCATATTCATCTTTCTTGCCAGCCTTGATGGGAATAACGATCATCTTCTGGTTCGATGAAAATGCCCACTTAAGAAAGACGATCAAAATGGCAACACCCATAAAGCCACCAAACGAGGTGATGAAGAGCGCGTTATCGATTCCACCCAACATTAGATAATCCTTACGCGTTAATTGCGCCGGTAGCGAGCAAGATCAAAATAACCGTACCCAGAACGATTCGATAAATAATGAATGGCATAAAACTCTTGGTTGCAATGAACTTCATCAACCAAGCAATAACGGCATATCCGACAACAAATGCAACAACCGTTGCACCGAAGGTCTCAATGAGTGAATATGGCGCAGCAGGATTGTTCTCGCCAATTGCAGTCTTGAGTTCGTAGAATCCGCTGCCAAATACAGCAGGTATAGCCAGAAGAAATGAATAGCGCAGCGCGCTTTCACGGGTATATCCCAGCACTCGCCCCATGGCGATCGTGGCACCAGATCGTGAAACTCCAGGAACCAGCGCTAGGGATTGAGCGAATCCATATGCCAATCCGTGCTTTGGCGTCAGACCATTTAAATCTCTCTCGCTGCGACCAAATCGATCGGCGATTCCAAGAATGATGCCAAAGACAATCATGACGATTGCAATGATCCACAGTGATCTAAATGTATTTCGAATATTTTCTTGAAAGAGGTAGCCAAGCACCACGATAGGAATTGAACCGAGAAGAATCATCCAACCAAGTCGCACATCCTGTGTAGAACTACTAGCAACTTCCTTACGCAAGATGACTTTTGTCAGCCACGCAGAGGCGATGCGGGCAATGTCTTTGCGGAAGTAAATCAGCACAGCAAGTTCAGTACCGATTTGAGTAATTGCGGTAAAAGTTGCACCTGGATCTCCAGCGCCAGGCAGGAACTCACCCGCCAAGCGAAGATGCGCGCTCGAAGAGATAGGTAAGAACTCGGTGAGACCCTGCAGTAATCCTAGGAAGAGGGCTTCAAACATGGCTGAAGTATCTCATCCTCATCGGCTACTTACTGAGTGAGCACCATCGTTGTCTGTCCTGCCACGCTCACCTTATTTGCAGAAAGTGTCTCAATAGCCTTTGTGCCAGCGACTGATCCCTTGACGAGGACTGACCACTTTCCTTTATTTGGAAGTGTTACTGAAGTTGCACCCGGATTTGGATTATGGATAACAACAATGAGGTTTGCAGGACCCTTCATGGCTTTGCCATTCAGGGTATAAACAATTACATCATTTGTCGTTGGGATGAACTTCAAATTCGCCTTTACCGCCGCCGCAGTTGACATACGGAATGCAGGATGTGCCTTTCGAAGAGCAATCAAACCCTGGAAGTATTTCGTGGTCGTGGCGTTGCGTGACTTAGTCGACCACTTCAGAGAGTTAACTTCATCGCTGGATTTGTAACTATTCTCATCGCCATTTTTGGAACGTAAGAATTCCTGTCCAGCTTGCATAAATGGAACACCTTGAGCTAAGAACGCAACTGATGTTGCGAAGTGGCTTAACTGTGCAACACCAGCCGGAGTAACTCCTTTAACGCTCGCGGTGATCTTGTCTGCTAGCGCCAAGTTATCGTGTGACTCTACATAATTGACAGACTGGGCAGGGGATTGGGTAATCCACTTTGCAGCCATATCAGTGCTGTGCTCAGTGTTTCCAACGATTCCAGCGGTGACATCTGAACGTGCGGTGAGCTTTCCAGTTGCCCATCCTGGATCTGCCGGAGTAAAGACTGAACCCTTAAGGCCATCACGGATCTGATCATTAAAGTGAGCAACCCCATTGAGCTTAGAAATATTCTTCTGATTTGCTCGCAGTTCAGCCGGGAGAGTTCCCATATCCCATCCCTCACCAATAACAATGATGGTGGGATCAATCTTTTTCAGTGCCGCAGTCACTTGATTGATGGTCTCGATATCCATAAGACCCATGAGGTCGAAACGGAATCCATCAAGGTTGTATTCGCTAGCCCAGTACTTCACTGAATCAACGATGAACTTACGAACCATTGGTCGCTCGGAAGCAACGTCATTGCCACAGCCGCTTCCATTTGTGAGGTTTCCAGATTCATCGGTTCTAAACCAGTACCCAGGAATGATGAGCTCCTGACTGAAATTACTAGCGGTATACACGTGGTTATAAACAACATCCATATTCACGCGCAGTTTCTGGTCATGCATCGCTTGGATAGCTGCCTTAAGTTCGGTGATACGCGCAGTTGGGTTCTTTGGATCAGAGCTATAAGAACCTTCAGGAACGTTGTAATTCATTGGGTCATATCCCCAGTTAAAAGTGGGGGAGTTCTCATCAACAGATGCGTAATCAAAGATAGGAAGAAGCTCTACGTGGGTAACCCCAAGATCTTTGATCGCTGAAACACCTGTTTTGATTCCATTGAACGTCGTATTGAGTTGAGTAAATGCCGAGTACTTACCTTTGTGTATTGCGGGAATACCACTTGATGCATCCATTGAGAGATCACGAACGTGGAGCTCGTAGATGATGGCATCAGTTGGTTTGCCACTAAATGCTGGCTTCTTCGTGCTCCAACCGGTCGGATCAGTCTTATCAAGATCAACGACCACACCTCGGACACCGTTAACTGTCGTTGCGCGAACATACGGATCTACCGCTTCATTTGTCGCTCCATCAAGGGTGACGCGATAGTTGTAGATAAGCCCATGCTTATCGCCAGAAAGTTCAGCAATCCATGTTCCATTTACATCTGACTTCATCGCTGTAACGACACCTGATGCGGCAGGATCATCAGCTTTTGCGTAGGTAACTAAATTCACGGATTTGGCTGTCGGAGCCCAGACTCTAAACTTTGTGGAACTCTTGGAATAAACATTTCCTAAATCATCGCCTGTGTAGGTGTACTTTGCTGCAAAATCTGCCGATTCATAGAGCTTGGCTAACTTAGTTCCCGCCGCTTCCTGAATTGCACCTGATGGTTTTTCATAATGGATAACTGAATCATTTTGGCGCAACCAGATTTCAGCAGTTCCATCTTCCTTTATCTTGGTGATAAATCGATCAGCAGAAACATCCTTAGCGACCCACTCGCCCTTTCGAACGATGATTCCAATGTTTTCGAACTTATCCATATTGTCGATCTCGACAGTGACGGACTTTCCAAAATCATCGCTTCCAGTAAATGGAACACCAGCCTTATTCACATCAGAGTCAGTGCCTGTTGTGACATTTCGCCAAAGCCAGAGATTCCAATTGGTGTAGTCGTTATCGCTGCGCTGGTAGTGAACCGTCAACTTTACGAGCGCTGGATTCGCCGCAGTCGCAATGTGGGGCAGACCTACTAACGTCACAACCGCCGCAAGGGCGATAGCGATTAGGCGAAATGGTGAAAGGGCCTTGGTCTTTTCTGGCGAAGATAATCTGCTCATGCCGCCAAAAGTAATACATAAATCAGCAAATTCAACCGACTCTCACACCGGACTTATAGAGTGCGAGGATCTCAATCTCATTGACCGCGTGGAGGTCACCCTGAAGTGGATTGCGGCCAAGGATCATAAGATCGGCATCAAATCCCACCGCAATGCGGCCCACACGATTTTCTTTAAACAATTGATATGCAACGCCCTCTGTGTAGGCGGCGAGTGAGTCTTCGATTGAGACTGCTTCGTGAGCACTCCATGGTTCTTCCGAAGATTTTCCTGGAGATTGTCGGTGGGTTGGAACTGCTAGAGCTTCAAGTGGAATAAATGAGGTAACTGGCCAGTCACTTCCATAACTAATGCGTGCTCCAGATTTACTCAGCGAAGCTAGTTGATACTGGCGATTAGCTCTCTCTTCGCCCAAACGCGGGGTAATAAGTTCTTTGTTCATTGGATCCAAATAGCACCACAGTGGTTGGTAATTCGCGATTACTCCAAGGCGTGCGAATCGCGATAGATCTTCTTCATTAATTAGCTGCGCATGTGCAATCACTGGGCGGCGATCCCATGAAGGATTTATCTTTTGAACTTTCTCAATGACATCAAGGACTTGTCGAACCGCAGCATCTCCAATTGCATGAAGATGAAGTTGATATTGCTGTGAATCAAAGTGTAAGGCGGCTTCCAGTAACTCATCATCACTCCAGATGAGTAGGCCTTTAGACTCAGGATCATCCAGGTAAGGCTCGAGTACTGCTGCTGTACCGCTAGAGAATGCGCCGTCACAGAGAAATTTGATCGTTCGTGCAGTGAGTTTTGAATCCGCACCTAGATCAAGAATCTCTTTGCGAAGGCCGGCAAAGTACTCAATATCTTTTTTCCAGCTATCTGGTTGGGCTAAGAAAAACAGGTTCACATCGATCGTAAGAACACCACTCGTTGCTGCAGCAATATAAGCCTCAGCCATCCCTGGCTCTACCCACGCATCTGTTGCAGCGGTAACTCCATGAGATAAGTACTGATTACATGCCCATGAAATCGCAGCCACATTTTCATCGCGAGTACGGACGGGTGCATGTTTGGTGATCAGCGCCATCGCTGAGGGTTCGCGCAACGTTCCACGCGGGCTGCCGCCGCTGTTACGTGCAATTGATCCACCATCAGGATCGGGAGTCAGTGCTGAGATGCCCGCTATCTCGAGCGCTTTACTGTTTACCCAAATTGTGTGGTGATCAACTGCCTGCAAAACCACGGGGCGATCAGCAACGTATTCATCTATCCACTCTGCAAGGAAATCTCCACCTTCGATGATTGCTGCTTCATATGCTCCGCCAATAATCCAAGGAACATCTGGATTGCTCTCTGCAAATCGCTTTACCTCTGCAACGATTTCGGAAACCGTTTGCAACTGATTGACCTTGGGGCCTTGTGACTCTCGCCCTGCAAAGAGTGGGTGCGCGTGTCCATCCATAAATGCTGGCGCAATGAATGCACCCTTTAAATCAACTATTTCATCAGATGACTCGGCAGCACAATCGATGGCAATAATTTTGCCTTGATCAATTCTCAGCGACTGCGCAATACGACCCTTGCTACACCAGATCGTTCCACCGCTGAAATAGATTCCCAATGTGCCCCCAAGGACTCGAAATATTTAAAGTTTGTTTGGCAATTGAGAAGTCATTCCGCCATCGATGACATATGAGGCACCGGTGATGAATGAAGATTTCTCAGAACAGAGGAAACCAACGAGTTGCCCAATTTCATGGATAGTAGCCATTCGACCGATCGGATGAGTTAAACCCCATTCGTGCAAGAATTCTTCGGCACTTCTTTCGCCAGCAAATGATTCTGCGGTTGCACGGATCATCGGTGTATCAACGCACCCAGGAAGTACAGCGTTGCATCGAATCTGTTCAGCTGCGTAATCCACTGCAATTGCACGAGTCAGGGCATTAACCGCACCTTTTGAAGCAGCGTAAGCAAGTACATTCTTTTGATTTGAAAGTGCTTGTACGGATGAAATATTCACAATTGAACCGCCGCCAACCTTGCGCATAAAGGGAACCGCGTACTTTGTAGTCAAGTACATGGCCTTAACATTGATACCGAGTGTTCTATCCCAGAGTTCTTCCGAAGTATCTTCTGCTATGCCATAGGTTTGAATTCCTGCGCTGTTGACTAGGTAGTTGATGTGGCCATGCTTATTACCAACATCAGTCACCGCCTTCTTTACTTGCGCGTCAGATGCGATATCGACCTTTACGCCAGAGAATCTATCTCCGTAACTCGAAAACTGTTCAGCCGCACCAGCAATAGCTTTGTCATCCACATCGAAGATAACTACCGTAGCGCCATCTTCAAGCAGACGCTGCGCGCTTCCGAATCCAATACCTTTTGCTCCGCCAGTGACTATCGCTACCTTATTCATGGGCGAAAGTTTAGACCTCAATTTTTCACTGCGGTAGACCCCTAGCCCTTACTATTGACCAAGGATTTAGATATTCGCTTCGGCATAAACCAGGGGAGTTGCCATGACAACTGATCTCAGAGATTTTTCGGGACAATGAGAGAGAAGTCATTTGCTGCAAAGGGTGATGCGGTTATTGTCACAGGTGCCGCTGGTGGAATCGGGTCTGCAACTGTAGAAAATTTAGTGAATCAAGGAATTTTTGTCTTCGCTGTCGACAAGAATTCAGAGGAGCTTTCAAAAATTCTGGCCTCCATTGATCCCAAAGGTGCACTGACTCAAGCAATTGCTAGCGATGTCACAAGCGAGAAGGAATGCCAGGAAGTTTGTGAGATTGCAAAGAAAAAAGGCATTCGCGTCAAAGGCCTGGTAAATAACGCCGCTGTCGGTGCATTCAATATGAGTGTAGAAAGTACAAGCTTTGAAGATTGGCAGCGAATTATCTCGATTAACCTAACTAGCCTTTTTTTGATGGCCAAATATGCCCTGCCACTAATTCGTAGCGCTGGTG
>Ga0315905_10002626_pt1 | contig 18893 bp, 17 predicted proteins | sample LakEriMetagenome_5_FD_203522 | JGI IMG/M metagenome (GOLD analysis project Ga0315905, IMG submission 203522) | Freshwater fungal communities from buoy surface, Lake Erie, Ohio, United States - Buoy 4 MA121 | ecosystem: Environmental > Aquatic > Freshwater > Lake | place: USA: Lake Erie, Ohio... | reverse complement strand
TCGGTGACTGGCGGAAGAAATACAATACTGTTAGACCGCACCGCAGTCTTGGCATGAAGACGCCTGCCGATTTCGCAGCAATGAATCCACATCGCGACAAGCCGTCTTCCACGGCGGCCTGAGATCAGGAGAAAAGCAGGAGGCAAGACCAATACAACCGCGCCCGGCTCCGACGAGCCTGGGCGGGGCCCATTCTCGCCGGGCGCTCATCAGTTAGCTGAGTGAATTTGGCGCCAAAGAAAACCGAATCCGGCAATTGCTGCTTTTCAAAATGCAGCTTGCCAAAGCCCTCTCGAGGATCTAATCCTACGCCCGTTCCTTTCACTTTGTCTGGACCAAAAAATGAACGGCTTCCGCATCTTCGAGCACATCCACGATGCGTTCATCCGGAAACGACGGGTCCAAACAGGTATACGCCGCTCCGGCTTTCAGCACCGCGAGTTGCGCGGCGTAAAGCTGCGAGCTGTCCCGAGGCAACAGAATCGCAACCACGCATTCCCCGACGATCGATGCCCGCATTTCACAAGCCAACCTGTTAGCGGCATTGTTGAGCTCGGCATAAGTCACCAACAATCGTTCCGGCCTGCCATTTCCAGGAGGAACATCCACGGCAAAATGATCCGGCCAGCGACGGGCGGAGGCTTCGAAAAAATCATGCAGCAAATCCAGCTTCAAAACCCCGCCTCCTTTCCACCATCGTCGTTGCTTTTCCTAAAATTTTTCTCTATGCGAAGCGATTTCATGGAGATCATCAATCGATTTTATAGTGAAAAACAACCAACGTTCATCCGTCCTTTTCCCGCCAGGCGCGCTCCACTTCCTCGGCAATGACTTGAATCCCTTCATACACAATATTTTCCGGCATGGTGAAGGTCATGCGCAGGCACTCGTGGCGGTGTCGCCAGTCGATATTCCCGTCGAGTCCAAAGAAGAAATAGTCGCCGGAGATGATCAAAACACCGCGGTTTTTCAATCGTGCATACAGCTCGCGTGAAGTGATCGGCAATCCGGGAAACCACAACCACAGGAACAGGGCGCCCTCGCTGCGGTGCACATGGTAGTCAAAACGGCTCGCAAATACCTCCCGCACGCATTGTCGGGCCAACCGGGATTTTTCGATGTAAAACGGCCGCACGACGTCGTTCGAAAGGCAGAGAATTTCACCCGATTGCAGCATCGGCAGCACGATTGCCTGGCCGATGCCCGGGTTGGCGAGACCGACGATCGCGGACATGTTGGCGATGGCAGCGGCCACTTGCGGATGCGCCACAACGATGCCAGTCCTCGTGCCGGGCAATCCGAGTTTCGATAGACTGAGGGTGAGAATCATGTTTTGATTCCACACCGGTTTTGTTTCCGTGAAAATGATGTTGGGAAACGGCGCCCCGTAGGCATTGTCGATGATCAACGGAATGCCCTTCTCCGCAGCCAGCCCGGTGAGACGGAAAATCTCATCGTCGGTCAGCACATTGCCGGTTGGATTGGTCGGACGCGACACGCAAATCGCCGCGATGTCGTCGCCGACCACCAGGGTGTCGAAATCGATCCTGTATTTGAATTCGTTAGGACCGGTGTGTTCGATTCTCGGAAGATGGGCCTGGAACAATTCCCCGCGCACCGATTGATTGGCGTAGCCGATGTATTCAGGCACCAGCGGCAGCAGGATTTTTTTGCGGCGGCCGTCCGCCATTTCACCCGCGAGCAGATGAAACAAAAAGAAAAAGGCGGTCTGGCCACCAGCCGTCACGGCGCAGTTTTCCGCAGTGACCTGCCACCCCAGTTCGCGGCGCAACATCTCCGCCAGGGCTTGCAGGAATACCGCATTGCCGCGCGGCGGATCATAATTGCCGAGGACTTTTTCCATTTCATCGCCATGAGCCATCATCTCCTGCATCCGCTGGCGCCAGCGGACGTCCATCTCCGGAATGTGCGCCGGTTGTCCGCCTCCCAGCATCCTTATGTGACCTCCGCCCTCTGCGAGGGCATGACCGAGGTCGTCCATCAATTCGGAAATCCCGCTCGGTCCGCCGAGTCGAAGTCCCATTTGTGAAAATTCAAACATATTGTCCGCCCGGGGTTGACCGACCGCAGGATTGCGGTAGCATTGCCCGCCCCTTGAACAACCAAACAACATCCATGTCAATCAAAGTAGGAGATAAAGCAGTTGATTTCACACTCGTCACCAAAACAGCCGAAGGCCCGAAATTGTTCACGCTGTCCGAACACATCGGCAAATCCAACATCCTGTTGCTATTCGTGCCCATGGCATTCACCGGTACTTGCACGACGGAATTTTGTGACATTTCGAATGGCATTGCCGAATACGTAGCCCTCGATGCGAAAGTGATCGGCATCAGCGGCGACAATCCTTTTGCCCAGGCGGCATGGGCCGAAAAGGAGGGCATCACGATTCCCTTGTTGAGCGATTACGAACACCATGTCGCCCAGGCTTACGGCGTTGCCTACGAGCAGTTCCTTCCCGAGGCCAATCTGATCATGGGTGGAGTCGCCAAGCGTTCGGCATTCCTGATCGACAAATCGGGAACGATTGTCTATGCGGAAGTGCAAGAGCATCCCAAGGACCTGCCCGACTTTGATGCGATCAAAGCGACCCTCACGTCGTTGTAATTCATTCACAGTCCCGGAGAACCCGCCCCGTCGGGATTCTCACATTCCCCGCGCGGCGCCCGCCCGGGGAAAAAAGCGTCACTTGACTGGCGATGGCGGGGTTTTTTCGGGATTGACCAGGCTCTTGAATTCATCGATCCACTCGACAGCCTTGCGATGCCCGAGATTGGCCTTGATGTAACTCAACATCCTCACTGCCGCGGCCCGCTGATCGCCGGTCTGATACAAGTCGACCTCCTTTTTCCATTTCAAGTCCGGCAGGGTCTGCTCGATGAACTCAATCATTTCCGGCGTGCGCAGCTCTTTCGCACTCGGAGTCGATGAGGGCGCAGATTTGGAAAGGAATTCCACGCAGGCGGTCTCGTATCTGATCCGCTCGTCCCAGGCGGCGGCAAGATCCTTGATCTTATCCGGTTTGCGCAGGCAGGGCATGACGCAAACATCGTAGATTTCTCCGACCTGCAACGGTGAGGTCGGCCAGTTCTTCAGCGGCAGCTCGCCAATCTCGTAGGCCTTGAAAAAAACCGAGTCGGTCACCGGGGAAGTCAGCAGGCGGCCTTGGCCAAGGAGCTGATGCGCATTGGCAAATAGCGAACTCATCGCCGCCAACACCTCGGGAGACAACTTGCCCGACTCCTCGGGCCTGGCCGCGGCACGCAGGGTCAGCGCGAGCCAGCTCAATTGATGTCGCAACGCCTGGCGAAATGCCGGGTTTTTCATGCGATCATCATTGCTGCGCTTCCAATCGCGGAACTCCTGGGCCTTTTTTTGCAGATCAGTGAAATCGGTTTTCTCGACGCACTTCATGTATAAAGCGAGGGCGGCATCCTCGCTCTGCATGGCCGATTGAAAGTCGTCCAGAGCCGTCTTGTAGCGCTTGTCCATCTGCTGATGGGCTCCGTCCTGCACTGTTTCCAGCTCCTTCAGCAGGCCTTCGATTTCCGCCTTGCCGAGTGGATCGGCCCGCAACGATGGCGCGAACGAAAGAAATAAAATCAACGACACAATCTTCATACTCGTCTTTCTGACCAATGCTTCCACACCGTGGCTGCGCATGCAAGTGCAGAAAAACAAATCCGGGGATCCGCATTCGGATGAACAAGGCTGCAATGCGCGGTCGGCGCGACATTCGAAAACGACAAAGCGCCCAGCAGCACCGCAGCCAACTCCTCCCAACACCCGCCAGCATCATTGTCGGACGCGGCTATGTAGGCGGCATCGACCATCACGGCCGACGGTATCTCAAGATGACCAATTTCCCCGGAAAGGCAGGGAATTCCAGCCGCGCCGTGCACTCAATCGATCAAATTGTCGATCCGCTGCGCCAGCTCGATGTCCGCGTCGGTTACTCCGCCGGCATCGTGGGTGGTGAGTTTGAGAATCACCCTGATGTGCCGGATGATGATCTCCGGATGATGCTGCGCTTCCTCGACAATCTCGGCAACGCCGTTCACAAAATCGATCGCGTCATTGAACTCTTCGAACTCGACAACCCGGGTGATGGCTTTCTTTTCGAACTCCCACTCCGGGCACTTTTTCAAAGCGGCTTTCAAATCGTCTTCTTCTAACAGGTCTGACATGGTATGAGGTAAAATGGCTGCGGACAGACATTGCGGGTGATGGTCGCAGGAATGCAAGCGGATATCGTGAAAACTTTTCGTTTTTTTTGCAATTGCACGATTGCCTTATCGGCCCCGGTCTGTTAAATCGTTCGCAATGAAAACGTTCCTGCTTATCGGTGCTTCGGCATTGCTTTTGTTTAATTCCTGCGCACCGGTCACGCCGCAACAGCGGATCGAGAACAACATCGGTGTTTACAATTCGCTGCCATCCCGCGAGCAGGAACTCGTCAAACGCGGAGAACTGGCGCGCGGGATGTCGCCCGATGCCGTCTTCATGGCCTGGGGTCCGCCCTCCCGGCGCTATCAGGGTCTGCAAAACAACGCGGCTACCGAGCGCTGGGATTATGAGGGTTCCAGGCCGGTTTACAGCAACAGCGTCGGCATGGGCTATGGCTACGGGACCGGCTATTACGGCCGCAGGGCCGGCTACAGCAGTCTTTTCCTTTCTCCCGAAGTCGCCTATGTGCCTTATCGCAGGGCCACCGTTTTATTCAAAAACGACCGGGTTGATTCCTGGGAGAGCGCTCAATAACAAAACATACAAAATCCTGAATTATCCCAGATGAAAACAATCCTGACATTGATCGGAGCCGGCCTCGCTGCCTGCATGCTGCCTTCCTGCAATAACATGTCCCTGGGCGGCGGTGTCGCTGCCTACCAGTCCTACGACCGTCCGGCGAAACTGCCCAGCAACCCCTCGGCGGTCCGCGTGAAGGTTTCCCTCAGCAAACAGATGATCTATGTGATGGAGGGCTCCACTCCCTTGCTGGTCACTCCCTGCAATGTCGGCACCCGCAACGCGCCCACGCCTTCCGGCAGTTTCCGGATTTTCAACAAGGTCCAATACAAACGCGCCAACAGCCACGGCTGGGCCTACAGCGGCAGCAACGCCAAAAAAGTAACCACCAGCGGCATTCCGTCGGGCTGGTCGTTCAAAGGCACACCAATGCCGTATTGGTGCGAATTCAAGAGCAACTACGGCTTTCACACCGGCTGGGTGAAACATTATCCTTCGAGCCACGGTTGCATCCGCATCCATGAGAACGTGACTCCGAAATTCTACCGACTGGTCATGGTTGGCACCCCGGTGAGCATCTCCCACTCGCAGGCGGAGGATGCCACGCTCGGCAAGAACGTCCCGCTCGCTCCCGATGCCGGACCTCTGCCTGACTACAGTCCGACGATGTACACGGGCAATGGTTATTTCACCCGTCACAAGACCCCGACTTTCGAGTAATCCTGTTAGATCAGTTAGACCCCGCCTTTTCGCGAAGGCGGGGTATTTTTTTGCTTGATTCAGAACCGTGAATCAGTCCACCGGCTTGAGCACGCCGACAAAAGGCAGATTGCGATAGCGCCCTTTGTAATCGAGACCATATCCGACAACAAACTCGTCGCCGATTTCAAACCCCACATAGTCGGCCTGCACTTGCTCGGCACGCTTCTTGTCCTTCGCCAATAAAACCCCGGTGTGCACCGCCGCACAGCCTTCCTCGAACAACCGGTCCGCCACCGCTTTCAGGGTGCGTCCGGTATCGAGAATGTCGTCCAACAGCAACACATGCCGACCTCTCACCTCGGGCAAAGCGTGGTCGAGGAATTTCACCATTCCACTGCTTTCGGTGCCGCCGTGATAACTGGAAACATTCAGGCACTCGATTTCCAGTGGTCGGGGTATGCGCCGCAACAAATCGGCCGCGAAAACAAAAGCTCCCTTCAACAGCACAATGGCAAGGATCGGCCCTGCGGGGAACTGCTGGTCGATTTCGACCGCCATCGCATCGAGCCGATTTTCAATGATCTTCTCATCGATCAACACCCGCTCCACATCGTCGCGCCAGCCGATTTCCGTGGCCTTCATCGCTCGATCTGGAAAATGGTTTCACCAGGACGATAGAAAGGCAGGCGATCCCTCGCCTGAATTTCCAGAAACGCCGGGTCTTCCTTCAGCGCGGTCAATTTGATCTTCAAATAATCCAGGCGGCCCTCGGCATCGGCTTCGCGATTTTTGGCCATTTCCAAATCATGCTGCAATTTTTCCAACTTGCGCTTTTCGGGCAGATAGGTGGCGAAAAAAACCACCGCGATGGCAATGAAAATCACGGCAATAATCAACTTGTTCGTAGTCTTCAGGACCCGAGTCTGCGCCTCCATGCGCCAAACATTGCGCTTGGTGTTCTTGTTTCTGCCAGCCATTCTGCTGAAATCTCCTTACAGTAGTTTGGATTGCTTGCCAATCAAAGAATCGGAAAAACAACGTTTTTTGTCGCGCTGTTGCAACAAAGCTGCCAGAGTATCGAGCATGTTCACGCTGTCGATGCGCCGGACCGATCCAACCACAAGCGTCTGCTTCCTAGGGGCCCTTGAGGCGCAATACGTTAGATTGCCATGAACGAAACCCGGCAAAACATCCTTGTCACCGGAGGAGCCGGGTTCATCGGCTCCAATCTGGTCATTCAACTGCTTGAGCAGAGCGGTTGCCGGGTGATCAATCTCGACAAGCTTACTTATGCCGGAAATCCCGCATCGCTGGGTTCGCATCTGCACCATCCGCGCCATCATTTCGTCCACGGAGACATTGCCGACCCCACCATGCTGTCGGATGTCTTCCAGCGCTTTCATCCCGATGCGGTGATCCATCTCGCCGCCGAAACCCACGTCGATCGATCCATCGACGGCCCCGCAGCCTTCGTGCAAACCAATGTTTGCGGCACGTTCTCACTGCTTGATGCGGCTCATCAGTACTGGCAGGGCCTTTCTGAAAAAGAACGGAACATTTTCCGATTCCTGCACGTTTCCACCGATGAGGTTCACGGTTCGCTGTCGGCGCACGACCCGCCGTTCACCGAATCCACAAGCTATGCCCCGCGCTCTCCTTACTCGGCGACCAAGGCGTCCGCCGATCACCTGGTCCGCTCCTGGCATCACACCTACGGATTTCCCGCCATCGTCACCAACTGCTCCAACAACTACGGTCCCCGTCAATTCCCGGAAAAACTCATCCCCCTCGCCATCCTGAAAATGCTTCACGGCCAGGACATCCCGCTCTATGGCGACGGCAGGCAAATCCGCGACTGGCTGCATGTAACGGATCATTGCCGCGCGCTGCAGATGATTCTGCAATGTGGCGACATCGGCGGAACCTATCTAGTCGGCAGTGGACGCGAAATCAGCAACCGCGAGCTGCTTCTGAAACTCTGCGAGGCCATGGATGAAACGCAACCTCGCCTGGATCGGCAATCCCATGCCGTGGCGATCACCCACGTCGTGGACCGTCCCGGGCACGACCAACGCTACGCGATCGATTCATCCCACATCCGCCAGACACTGGGATGGCACCCGCAAAACAATCTTGATGCAGGCCTGCGCGACACGATCAATTGGTATCTCAACAACCGCGGCTGGTGGCGGGACATTCTTTCCGGGACCTACGCAATGCAACGTCTCGGGCATATTCCCTAGGCCAAACAACAGATGAATTTCGTGACAATTATGTCACACGCAAAGTCTTATCCCTTGGAAAAATTCCTGTAATAATTAAGACAACTTAAACAAAGAACATCATGCGAGTGGACATCATTACCGACACGTTTGCACCGGACATCAACGGAGTGGCCATGACTCTGGGAAGATTGAGCGACGGGCTGATCAACAGCGGCCATCGTGTGAGCATCATCTGTTCCGGCGATAGGAAGACCAAAGGAACCAGCATCGGCGCCATCGCGCTGCCGGGATACAAGGAAGTACGCATCGGTTTGCCGGGTCCGTTCAAACTGCGCAAACGCTGGATCAAGAAGCGCCCGGATGTCATTTACGTCGCGACCGAAAGCCCGCTGGGAATTTCCGCCGTGAGTGTGGCCAACGGATTGGGAATCCCGGTGACCACCGGATTTCACACCAACTTCCATCAATACATGGAGCAATACAAACTCAAGAGCCTGCAGCCGGCGGCGATGAGTTATCTGCGCCACATCCACAGCCGGGCCAGTGCGACGATGGCACCGAGCATGGAGGTAATCAAAATGCTCGAAAATGAAGGCATCCAGCACGCCCACCTGCTCGGACGCGGGGTGGACACCGACCTTTTTCATCCCGATCACCGCGACGACGACCTTCGTGCGGAATGGGGTGCCGCCGCCAACGCTCCCGTGTTCATTCTTGTCGGACGAATCGCCGCGGAAAAAAACATCCCGCTGGCGATCCGCGCGTTTGTGGCGATCCGCGAAAAAATGCCGGAGGCCCGTTTCGTGATCGTGGGCGATGGGCCATTGCGCGCCGCTCTCGAAAAGCAATATCCCTGGATTCACTTCGCCGGCATGCGCCGCAATGAAGACCTGGCGCGCCATTATGCATCGGCCGACGTTTTTCTCTTTCCCAGCGAAACCGAAACGTTCGGCAACGTCGTGCTCGAAGCCATGGCCAGCGGACTGGTAACGGTGGCCTACGACTATGCCGCCGCCGCACAACACATTCAGCAGGACATCAACGGCATCAAGGCCGACAAAGGCAATGAACAGGAATGGCTGGCCCAGGCACTGCGTGCGGCGGAAATCGAAGCCCTGGCAGACATGCGCGAAACCGCCCGCGATTCGATCCTCGACCTCTCCTGGGACCACATCATCAACCGCTTCGAGGGCATACTGGCCGAATCAGCGCGGCTGAGACAACCAATGCTCGATGCCCAGGGCAAAAAACTCAAACCGAAAAAATATGAATGCCGCACGGTGTTCCTGTCGGACATCCATCTCGGCACGCCCGAAAGCAAGGCCGAAGAAGTCATCTGCTTTCTGAAACACGTCAGTTGCAAAAAACTCGTGCTCAACGGCGACATCATCGACGGCTGGGCTCTGAAGCGCGGCACCAAGTGGCAAACCATTCACAGCCGGGTAATCCGCACGATCCTGAAGAAAATGGAAAAGGAAAACACCGAGGTGATTTACTTGCGCGGCAATCACGACGACATCCTCGAACGCTTTCTGCCGCTTGCCTTCGGTTCCATCCGCCTTGAAAAGGAACACATCCACACGACCGCCCAAAACAAACGTTATCTCGTCATCCACGGCGACGGTTTTGACAGCGTCGCCACCAACCACCGCTGGCTGGCCATGCTCGGTGCCTTTGGCTACGACACCCTGTTGTCCCTCAACCGGGTCTACAACAAGTGGCGCTCGTTCATGGGCAAGGAGCATTATTCCGTCAGCAAGGCCATCAAGGGCAGGGTGAAATCGGCAGTGTCGTTCATCGACAAGTACGAGGTGCAGTTGCAAAAACTCGCGCACCAGCGCGACTGCGAGGGCATCATCTGCGGGCACATCCACACGCCGGCCGACAAACGGGTCGATGACATCCACTATCTCAACTCCGGCGACTGGGTGGAGAGCCTGACCGCGATCATCGAACATCACGACGGCAGCATGGAAATGATCAGCTATGGAGATTTCATGCAGCGCGTGGCACAAAGCATCTTTGCTGAGAGAGCCGCCGCCACCGCCGTTTGTTGATTTATTGCCAGACAGAACCTGCCCGCGGCAACGCTCAGAGGGAATCATGTCGATGCGATCCATTCTAGCCATTTTTCTCCTGCCTTTCACCGCGCTGGCGCAAGTCGACGGCATCGCCAGAGCCAAAGCGGAAGCCACCGCTTCCCAATCCGCCCTGGTCAGCGAATACAAGTCCATCGCGCCGGGCCAGAAATTTTCCGTGGCTCTCGCACTTTCCCATCCGGAAGGCTGGCACTCGTATTATCTCAATCCCGGCGGCATTGAAGAAAGCCCGGAGATAACATGGACAATGCCTGCGGGATTCGCCGCCGGACCGATCCAATGGCCCGCCCCTCACGTCACCGATCCGCCATTCCAACTCGATGAGGCGAATCCGGAAAAGGCCTATACCTATTCGAACGACCAGGCATTTCTGATCACCGAAATCACCGCCCCCGCGGACATCAAACCCGGCGAGACGGTGAAGATCACCGCCGATGCGAAATGGCAGATCTGCAAGGAATCGTGCAAAGGAGAAAAAGCCCTGTTGACCATGGAACTCCCAGTCTCAGCGCAAGGGGAAATCGATACGGCAAACAAAGATGCGTTTGCCAAAGCCCGCAACAGCCACCCGAAGACAACAGGCCTGGTATTCAGCGCCGAAAAAAGTGGTGCAGGCCTGCAACTGCGGGTCAAGGGAGCGTGGAAGCCCGGCAAGGCGCATTTCATCGCCAACGAGAAAATGATCGTTCCCCTCGCCTCGCAAGAAGCCGTTGGCGACGGAGATGATTATGTCATCAAACTGAAAACCCGCAAGGAGCTCTTCAGCGGTGCCAAGGTGGAAGCCAGCGACACGCTGTCGGGCATTCTCCACTACACCGGTGACAGCGGCGATCATGCGGTGATTGTGCCGCCGGTGAAAATCACCAAGGCCCCGACACCCCCCCTGCCACTCGGCAAGTTTTTTCCTGTTTTGTTAGGAATGTTTCTCGGTGGCCTGGTCCTCAACCTGATGCCCTGCGTGTTTCCGGTGATCGGCATCAAGATTCTCGGCTTCGTCCAGCAGTCGGGCCAGGACCGGAAAAAAATCATCCTGCACGGCCTGGCCTTCGCGGCGGGAGTGGTGATCAGCTTCTGGATCCTCAGCGGCATTCTTTTCGTCGCCCGTTCCGCCGCGGGGGGCGATGACTTCGGCTGGGGTTATCAATTGCAGAACAAATGGGTCGTGCTCTCATTGATGATGCTGATGTTCTTCATGGCCCTGAACTTGTTCGGCGTTTTTGAGTTCGGTACATCGGCCACCGGGATCGGCGGCAAGCTGCAAAGCAAACAAGGCATCGCCGGCACGTTTTTTTCGGGCTTTCTCGCCACCGTGGTCGCGACCCCCTGCTCGGGTCCGTTTCTCGGCGCGGCCATCGGCGCGGCCATCGCGCTGCCACCACCTCAGTTCTTCACCGCCTTCACGGTGATGGCCCTGGGACTCTCGCTGCCGTATTTGCTGATGTCCGTTTTCCCCGAACTGGTCGACCACCTGCCACGCCCCGGTCCCTGGATGGAGACATTCAAACAAGGCATGTCGTTCCTGCTGTTCGGCACGGTCGGCTACCTGCTCTGGGTTTATGCGGCATTGATCGACTTCGACAACATGCTCAATCCGATCATCGGACTCACGTTTGTCGCCATGGCATGCTGGATTTATGGACGATGGAATACTTTCGCCCATTCGGGTCGCACGCGAGTCACCGCCACCGTTGCGGCTTTGTTGCTAGCGGTGGCAGGAGTGTTCTATTCCGGACGTATCCAAGAAGGTGTCGAGTGGGAAACCTGGTCGCAGCAACGGGTGGACGAGTTGTTAGAAGAAGGCACACCGGTCTATGTGGACTTCACCGCGAAATGGTGCGCCACCTGTCAGGTCAACAAGCACAATGCCTACAGCAAAGAAGTGATCGCACTGATGAAAGAACGCGGCATTGTCGCCATGCGCGCCGACAAAACCAAACCGAACACCGCCATCGAGGAGAAGCTCGAGGAACTCCAGCGCACCGCCATTCCCGTCAATGTGCTCTACGCGCCCGGAAAAGACCCGATCATCACCCCCTCGGTTCTGACTCCCGACTACATGAAAAAACTCTTCAGCGAGAACACGGAAATCCCGGAGAAGAAATGAACGATATTGCGCGCGCCGCCGTCTCCGCGGCATCATTCGGCGTCCCGCCGACGTTCTTCCTGTGCATGCTCACGTTCCAAGCCAGCCCTTTCACTTGCGAATCTCCTCAAAACCACACAAACTCCACCACGCGACAGAAAAATCACACGGCGCAAAACGAAACGTTGTGAACCATCACGGCCTGTCGTTCTATAAACTGGAAAAAACCAATGGCGTTAGTATTCTGATTGCGCCCATAGAGAAATTTTTGCATACTATTCGTGTTACTTGACACATTCATGAGTAAGCCAGCAAGTTTATCGAGCAATTTTGCCCATCTACGTGAGCATGATGAGCAACTTTTGCGTCTCGGGATGCTGGTGGAGAGATACTTTGCCGAAGATCCAAACACCTGTTTGTTGAAACTTCGTCAATTGGCGGAGTTACTCGCGCAAATGACCGCCTCCCATGTCGGCCTCTTGGACCGGCCAGAAGACGGCCAATACGAACTTCTCCATCGCTTGCGTGATCACGGCATCTTGCCTGACGAAATTTATCAACTATTTGGCGAAATACGTCGTTCGGGGAATGCCGCCAATCACGCACTCTCCGGTGATCACCGCACCGCCCTCGCCATGCTCAAGATTGGTTGGCAGATCGGAGTCTGGTTCCACCGCACTTTCAAGGATGCGAACTTCAAATCCGGCCCCTTTATCCCACCGCAGCCTCCCGCAAACGAGACGGAGGAATTGCGTTCCGAATTAGAGAAACTCGCGAGCGAGCTTTCACAATACCAAGCCGCACATAGCGAAAAAAACCAACAACTCGCAGCGATGGAAGCCGAACTCAAGGCTGCCAAGGACGAGCAGACCTTTTGGGAGCATCTCGCCACAGAAGCCGAAGCGGAAAAAATTAGCCTTCAACAGCGACTCGCTGTGAAGCAGGAAGCCGCAGCCAATCAAACCTCGAAAGCCGTTGCCTCGCTGGTCACTGCCTCGGCCAGAGCAGCCACCCACCTCCAGCTCGACGAATCGGCAACCCGTCTCCTGATCGACGACCAACTCAGACAAGCCGGGTGGCTGACCGACTCTGAAAACCTCCGCTACTCCAAAGGCACCCGCCCCGAGAAGGGCAAGAACATGGCGATTGCCGAATGGCCCACCGAAAGCGGCCCGGCGGATTATGTGCTCTTCGTTGGGCTCACTCCCATGGCTCCCATCGAGGCGAAGCGGAAAAACGTCAACGTATCTGCATCCCTGGTCCAAGCGAAACGATACAGCCGTGGCTTCAAACCCTCCGAGGAAACCCAAATCCACCCGCAGAACTGGGGTGCACAGGAGGAATTTCGCCTGCCTTTCGTTTTCTCATCGAACGGTCGCCCCTATCTTCGTCAGTTAGCGACGCACAGCGGCATCTGGTTCTGCGACCTTCGCCGCCCGGACAATCTCAGCGACGCGCTTCAAGGCTGGCTCACTCCCGAGGGACTCACCGCCCTTTTTAAGCGCGATGAAGATGCCGCCCATCAAGCACTTGCGACAGAGACTTTCGATTACGGCTTCACTGTCCGCTTCTATCAGCGCCTCGCCATCCTCGAAACGGAGGGCGCGATTTCTCAGGGAGTTCGCGAAATCCTCCTCGCCATGGCTACTGGCACCGGGAAAACCAAAACCTGCATCGCTCTCATCTATCGACTGCTCAAGACCAAACGTTTTCGCCGCATCCTTTTCTTGGTGGATCGCTCCGCCCTCGGCGAGCAAGCTGCCAATGCCTTCAAGGACACGCGAATGGAGAACCTCAACTCTTTCGCCGACGTCTTCGGCATCAAGGAAATCGACGAGCAGAAGCCCGATTCCGAGACCGCCGTCCACATCGCCACAATTCAGGGCATGGTTCAGCGCGTTCTCTATCCGTCTGAGAGTAATCCGCCGCCCGCTGTGGATCAATACGACTGCATCATCGTGGACGAATGCCACCGTGGTTATCTTTTGGACCGCGAGCTTTCCGACACCGAACTCACCTTTCGCAGTTTCGACGATTACATTTCGAAATACCGCCGCGTGCTCGACTATTTCGCTGCCGTGAAAATCGGCCTCACCGCCACCCCGGCGCTGCACACCACCGAGATCTTCGGCGCACCGATTTATACGTACAGTTATCGCGAGGCCGTGATTGATGGATTTCTCGTAGATCACGAACCGCCCTTCAAAATCAAGACCGAGCTTTCCGAAAAAGGAATCATCTGGGAAAAAGGCGACGAGATTGAAATCTATAAAAGTGATACCTCCGAGATCGAACTGCACACCACCCCCGATCAAATCACCATCGAGATTGAGAATTTCAATCGCAAGGTAATCACCGAGTCGTTTAACCGTGTCGTCTGCGAATACCTCGCCAAGGAAATCGACCCCGCCGCACCCGGCAAGACCCTGATTTTTTGCGCGACCGATGTCCACGCCGACCTCGTCGTGAAACTGCTCAAGGAAGCCTTCAAAGAGCAATACGGCACCGTCGATGACGATGCCGTGATCAAGATTACCGGCACCGCCGACAAGCCGCTGCAGTTGATTCGTCGCTATAAAAATGAGATTTATCCCAATGTCGCCGTCACCGTGGACTTGCTCACCACCGGCATCGATGTCCCAACCATCAGCAACCTCGTCTTCCTTCGCCGCGTCAATAGTCGCATCCTCTTCGATCAAATGATGGGCCGCGCCACCCGCCTCTGCCCAGAAATCGGCAAAGAATCCTTCCGCATTTTCGATGCCGTGGGCATCTACGAATCCATCCAGGGCGTGACTGCCATGCGACCGGTCGTCGTCGATCCTTCGATCAGCTTCACCCAGTTGACGCAGGAGCTTTCCACCGCGCCCACCGAAGAAGCCCGTGCCTTGGTTCGCGATCAGCTCGTCGCCAAGATTCAGCGCAAGAAACGCCACCTCAGCGACAAAGCACGGCAGGATTTCGAGACCGCCGCCGGAATGACACCAGATGCTTTCATTGAAAAAATTCGAAAAATGTCGCTCGCGGATGTCGCCACCTGGTTCACACAAAACCCCGGCCTCGGCGAAATTCTCGACCGCAAGAATGATAGCCCGTCTGTCCCGATTTTTATCTCTCGTCACGACGATGCATTAATTGCCGCAGATAGGGGCTTCGGCAATTCCAAGAAGCCGGAAGACTATCTCGAAGCCTTCAAGGAATTCGTCAATTCCAATGGCAACGACATCCCCGCCATTGTCACCGTTGTCACCCGTCCGCAGGAACTCACCCGCAAGCAGCTTCGCGAACTCCTCCTGGAACTTGACAAAGCGGGATTCAATGAGGCCGGTCTTTCCTCAGCATGGAGGGCCATGACCAATCAAGAAATCGCCGCCAGCATCATCGGCTATATCCGCCAAGCCGCTCTCGGCGACCCGCTCATCCCGTTCACGGAGCGAGTGGACCACGCACTGCAAACCATGCTCGCATCCCGCAGTTGGACGCAACCCCAACGCGAATGGCTCAAGAAGCTCGCGGCGCAAACGAAGGCCAATCGTGTTGTGGATCGCGCCGCGCTTGACGATCCCATCCTTCTTTTTAAAAGCGAAGGCGGCGGCTTCAATCGTCTCAATAAAATCTTTGACGGAAAGCTCGACCAAGTCCTGAAACACTTCAACAATTCCGTTTGGCCGCAGGCTCAATAATTCTATCCCCTGATCACTGCTCACTCGGCACTTCCCACTCATCTCAATGACCCACGACATCGTCCAAAAACTCTGGAACTTCTGCAACGTCCTCAAGGACGATGGCGTGACCTATCACCAATACGTCACCGAACTCACCTACATCCTTTTCCTCAAAATGGCTGAGGAAACCGGCACCGAGGACCAGATCCCCAAAGGCTACCGTTGGGCCGACCTCGAAAAGAAGAGCGCCCCCGAGCGGCTGGAGTTCTATAAGATCGCCCTCATCCACCTCGGCAGCCATGGCTCCAGCCTGGTGAAGGAAATCTACGCCAACGCCTCCTCCTTCATCAAAAAACCCTCCACGCTCTCCACGCTTGTTAGCGACATCGGCAAGCTCGATTGGTATTCCGCCCGCAAGGAAGGACTCGGCGATCTCTACGAAGGCTTGTTGGAAAAAAACGCCAGCGAGGTGAAATCCGGCGCGGGCCAATACTTCACCGTCCGCGCCCTCATCGACAGCATGGTCCACGTGATGAAGCCCACGCTCGACGACATTATTCAGGACCCCGCCGCCGGCACCTGCGGCTTCCACATCGCGGCGAACCACTATCTCCGCACCCACAACGACTTCGATTCCCTCACCGAAGCCAAGCAGAAGAAATACCGCACCGGCACCTTCTGCGGCATGGAACACGTGCAGGACACCCACCGCCTCGCGCTCATGAACCTCATGCTCCACGGCATCGAGAACGGCGTTCGCTATGGCGACACCCTATCCGAAGACGGTGCGGCCCTGCCCAAGGCCACGCTCATCCTCACCAATCCACCCTTCGGCACCAAGAAAGGCGGGGGATTGCCCACCCGCACCGACTTCACTTATCCCACCAGCAACAAGCAGTTCTGCTTCGTCCAGCACATCTACCGCTACCTCCTCCCCGGCGGACGCGCCGCCGTCGTGCTGCCGGACAACGTCCTGTTCGAGAGCGGAGTCGGCAAGGACATCCGCCGCGACCTGATGGACAAGTGCAATCTCCACACCATCCTCCGCCTGCCCACCGGCATCTTCTACGCCCAAGGTGTGAAAACCAACGTCCTCTTCTTCACCCGTGGCAAGACCGACAAGGGCAACACCCAGGAAGTCTGGGTCTATGACCTCCGCGCCAACATGCCGCAATTCGGCAAACGAACTCCTCTCACCCGCGAGCATTTCGCCGACTTTGAAAAAGCCTTTGGCAAAGATCCCCAAGGCAATCCCGCCGCCCTCAAAAAACGCAAGGACACCGGCGAATCCGGCCGCTTCCGCAAGTTCACCCGCCAGTGGATCGCCGAGCGCGACGATTCCTTCGACATCGCCTGGCTCAAGGACGACAACGCCGAATCCAGCGCCGACCTCCCGGAACCCGCCGTCCTCGCCACCACCGCCATGGAGGAAATGGAAGCGATCATGGAAGACCTGCGCGGTATCCTAGCGGAACTTGGTGAAGATGTTGAGGAGGTGCTGGCGTGAGCGGGAATGAAATGACTAATGACGAATTGCCGGAAGGTTGGATAAACTGCCACCTTGGCGATGCGATTGGTTACATGCGAAATGGAATGGTCGCGAAGCAGACGAAGGATGGTGCAGGTCTTCCGATCAGTCGAATTGAAACCATAGCTGCCGGAACTATCGATCCAAACCGGATTGGGTTTTCCAATGATGTATCAGCGAAGAATGCGGAAACTTACCGATTGAAAAGTGACGATATACTTTTTAGCCACATAAACAGCCCATCGCATCTTGGGAAAACGGCTATTTATGAGGGATACCCTGAGACACTCTATCACGGGATGAACTTACTCATGCTTCAAGCTAGAGAGGGGCTGGCAACTCCTCGCTTTCTGGAAGCGTCTTTAAGATTTCTCCGAGTATCCGGCACTTTTTCTTTGGTGGCGCAGCATGCTGTAAATCAGGCGTCAATTAATCAGAAAAAACTTAGCGAACTCCAAATCCCACTCGCCCCCCTCGCCGAGCAGAAGCGCATCGCGGACAAGCTGGAGGCAGTGCTGGGGCGGGTGGACGCCTGCCGCGCCCGCCTCGACCGAGTACCCGCCCTCCTCAAACGCTTCCGCCAATCCGTCCTCGCCGCCGCCACCTCTGGCAAGCTGACGGAGGAATGGAGAATGACGAATGGAGTAAATGACGGGTGGGAGAAGGTTCCTCTTGAGGATACCATTGATGGCATTGAACAAGGATGGAGTCCAAAGTGCGAAAACGAGCCGTCAACAGATCCAGCCGATTGGGCTGTGATTAAGACAACCGCGATTCAAGAAATGGCGTTTCTTGATTATGAGAACAAGCGGCTTCCCAAGCATCTGAAGCCTCGTCCCAACCTTGAGATTCAGCCCGGTGACATCTTGATTACGCGAGCCGGTCCGCGAGTTCGAGCAGCCGTAACGTGCATGGTTGATTCTGTCCGACCCAGGCTAATTGTCTGCGACAAGGTTTACCGCTTCCGCGCGAGAAAAGGCAAGACGACTCCAAATTACCTTAATGTCTTCCTCAATTCCCCCCTCATCGTGCAGGAACTCGATGAAATGAAAACGGGTATATCTGACAGTGGCGTCAATCTCACCCAATCGAAATTTCGCGCTCTCCAGATCCCACTTCCACCACTCGCCGAACAACAAGAAATCGTCCGCCGGGTCGAAGCCCTGTTCGCCTTCGCCGACCGGATCGAAGCCCGCCTCGCCACCGCGCAAAAGACCGTCGAGCGCCTCACCCCCGCCACCCTCGCCAAAGCCTTCCGCGGAGAACTCGTCCCCCAAGATCCCAACGACGAACCGGCGAGAGTGCTGCTAGAACAACTGAAGACAATCGAGTCAGCTCCATCCTCAAAGGCAAAAAGAAGGCAAACAACCTGCCCGTAAGCAGCACATCAACTGGATCGAAGAACTGAAACCTGCCATTTGAAAAATCGCCTAGCTTCCGCTCCTTTGATTTGCCAAACTACATTCGTTACGCATGAACTTTCCTATTCCTCAGCTCGAAAAGTTACCGACCCGCATTTCACCATGCCCGATTCTTGAAGCAGTGATGGAAATCCGCTTTGTAACGGGCGTGGACTGGGCGCTTCTTCCCGGATTGCTCTACACCCAGATCAAAGACCGATACCCCCGATCCGAGAATCTCCTCATCGCCGAAATGCCTGAAGATTTTTTTCGGAACGATCCAACTCTGACGTATTTGCCAAGGATGCGTTTCATCGGACAGGGCTTTATCGTCCAGTTCGGCCCACGCGTGGTATCGCTGCTGACCAGTGGTGAGTATCCCGGCTGGCAGCAGATCCATGATGAGCTTTTCGTGGCTCCTTGA
>Ga0315905_10002625_pt1 | contig 18893 bp, 21 predicted proteins | sample LakEriMetagenome_5_FD_203522 | JGI IMG/M metagenome (GOLD analysis project Ga0315905, IMG submission 203522) | Freshwater fungal communities from buoy surface, Lake Erie, Ohio, United States - Buoy 4 MA121 | ecosystem: Environmental > Aquatic > Freshwater > Lake | place: USA: Lake Erie, Ohio... | reverse complement strand
GCACCTGTTCTACCAAATACACTTGTAACAGCATCTGTATTATCATCTGTCCAAGAAGCAGTTATTGTACCGCCATCTTGTTGATTTAAAGTTAATGTTTTTGTTGTTGTTCCTGTAACTGCTGCACTTACTATTGAATCATTGTATGCAGTATTCCAATTACCTTGACTTGCAGTAGTAGGAATAGAATAACCTGCAGTTAAACTAAAAACCCCTGTTGTATTTGTATAAGTTAATCCTGTTGCACTTGAACTTAAAGATGCTAAAGTAATGTAAGCACTTGAATCAACTGAGCCATCTGCCTTTAAAAACTGACTTGAAGTACCACCATTCTTTACTAAAGTAGTTGCATTTAAAGTACCTATAATAGTTGCAGCGTTACCACTACCACTTGTTTTGTTTATATATAGACCTTCGCCATTTCCACCCTTTGTTATGTTTAAAGCTATTCCGCTACCGCTTGAATGATTAATAGCAAAAGTATTACTACCTCCATTTGATGCAAAAGAACCTGTTGCACCTGTTATAACATCAGCAGTTAAATCAAATGTTCCTAAGTTTACGTTAGCAGTTGCACCTGTATATGGTACATAACCACTTAAATCCGTTGAGTAATTAGGGATATTTAAAGTACTACCTACAAGGGTTGAAGCACCTGAAGTACCTGTTGTAGTTAATGTTATTGTGTTTTGCTTTGTATTTAAAGCATTCTGTAAATCCGTTTGATTGCTTAGTGTTCCTGTAATTGAACCCCATATTGCATTGTTAGCAGCTATTTCTACATATACAGAACCTGACCATCTGTAAATCTTATTGTTATCTAAAGTAATATATATCTTACCTGTTTCGCCTGTTACAGGTAATGAAGCATAATTTGCTACTTCAATTATATCATCAACATAAGATGGTAATTGTGTTGATGGGACTTTACCACCACTATCTAAAGATGCATAACCATTATTACTACCCTTTTCACTTCTTAACTGATAAGTATTTAATAATGCTTGTGAAGGGAATACCTCAACATAAGCACCATTCCATAAATAAAGTTTGTTAGTATCCTTAGCGCAATATATAGTATCAGTAACCCCTGTTACAGGGAATGATGCAAGGTTTGTATAAAAAGAAACAGACCCTGCAAATAAAGATGAAATTTGTTCTAATGTAATCTTTTTACTTACACCTGTTATCGGGTCGCCTATAATCGTTAAATCCGATGCCGCAGGAGACATCTCTGTTGCTAGTTGATTTATTTTTTTAGATTCCATTTGTAGGTATTTGACAAGTGTCGTTTAATGAAGATAATGTTAATGAGAAATCAATCTTTAGACCTGCTAAATAATCAGGGTCAGATTCTGTAAAAAATGTTACTGACATATTATCACTAACAATCCAATTATAAATATGGTCTCTAAGACTAGCAACCATATCTTGACCTACTAAAGTCATATCACTTAATACTTCTGTTTCGTTTGTTTCCTCCATTAGCATTCTATCCATAACATAGATAGAAAAATTATATTGTATTTGCTTAGCTAGTATTTGGGCATCGTTAAGATTAAAAAACATAGCAGGGTATGTTACCTCGCCATTACTTAGTCTTTCCCAAACATCACCAAAGTAAACAAACTTAATTTGCTCGTGGTTGTTTCCGAATTCTGTTATTTGCTTTACTATTTGATTTAAGGTCATTCTTTTTTGTTTTTTCTAAATAAACTTTTAGCTTATTTTGATTCTTAATGTTAGCTTCTTTGCTCATATTAGCAACCTATTTTACCTTGATATTTTTCCGATAAAGGTTTTTTACCTGAACAATCACAATCATCATCTAAAAATAAAGATGAAGTATAACCTTCTAAATCAGGTAAAATTGTATCAATACCACTTGTATAATTTAAATATTCAGGGAACATAGTATTGTTCTGTCTAAGATATTTAATTAATCTTTGCTTGTAGAACTCCGCTCTTGTCCTATATCTATTAGCAACGTCAATCATATCTTGCATAGAAGGGTTCTCTGTATTGTCCCCACTCTTTCTTAGCAATCCTTTGTTATAGAATTGATATGATAACCCCATCGGTAATTCACTCATAACATAATAAATCAAACAATCTGTTACATAGTTATTAAGTAAAGATTGCTCATTAGCATTTAAGTTGTTACCATTAATGCCAGCTTGTAATCTGTTATAAAATGTGCTTCCTAATGCAGGCATAATATACATATCTTGTGCAGTCTTGATTTCAGGCAATATTAACTTTTCGTCAACATTAGCGTGTAATCCTGTTCTGTCCTTTATGCTCTGTACTGATATGAATAATGTATTTAATGACATCTTGTTATTTTTTTCTTGTAACTATATTTGTTTTCCACTCGTGTCTGCAAGATGCGCTTATAGTTCCGTTATTGTTCCACCAACCACCACCTCTATCCCAAACAGAATAACCTAATCTTGCTGAAATTTGTTCTATTTCGCTTCTACTATAAAACTTGTTTGCTCTTAATAACTCTTTGCAAAATGGCCTGCTTGTACTTATGTTAGCATTGCTAAATCCTGATTTCCATTCATAAGAATATCTAACAAGCATCTCTGTTGTTGTAGGCTTTACTTCACCAACAGTTTTGCTTAATGGCTTTACTAATTGTCTTTCTACTATAACATTTGAATCAATTCCTTTGCCTATTTTTTTATCAACAGATGTTATAATGTTTCTTTCTTCTAGGCTTCTAATAACTACTATAACTTCAGCTACACTTACATTTAAAACTTGTGCAAGAACTTCAGGAGTAATATCTTTTTGCTTTGAAATTTGGTCTAAAATATTTGATTCTAATTGATTAACTTCTGCAAACATTTGATAATCAGTATCATCTGAAAATCTTGTTTTCTTTTGCCAAACATTATAGGAATCCTTTACATCACCAAATTCAAAGAATACTTTATAATTTTCTTCAGAAAATTCAGCCTGTAATTCTTCTAATCCTAGCCAAGTTGTAACTTCTTCATCACTTAAAGCATATCCTGTTTTAAGCATTGAAGATGCCTGTTCTCTGTTAATTTTACCTTTGTTAAACTCACGAATAATGCGCTGCATATTTTGCCACTCACGACCCTTTAAGCCTTTGATATGTTCATTAACAGATAATGTTTCAACAGGCATATCAATTGCATCTGTTGGGGTTGGTAAATATTTATTAACATCAATACCAACCTTTTCTAAAATCCATTCTTTAGGAGCAACAGAAACTATTGTAGCCTCACTAAACTCGATACCTATTGGCTCTGTTGGTATAATCTTAATTTCGCTTGTTACACCTTTGTATTTAGCTAACATATTAAATACACTTTCTAGATGCATTTGCTTAGCGTTAACATAAGTATTTTTAAATATTTCGTAACCATCCCTCATCTCTGTTCTTGTTCCTAACTTACCTGCCTCCGCAATACCCATAATAGAAGGAGTAGTAACTTGATGCCCACTAAATATATTAGTCTGTATTAATTCATCTATCTTACCAAAATCTTCTTTTGTTAAATCACTTGTACCTAAGTCATCAATAACAGGCTTTCTAGAAATGTCATTAACAAATGCAATCATATATTTTTTGCCATCTGCGCCACTATATGTCTTTCTAATTCTTTGGTCTACATTACGTTTTTCTTCATCATTAGGTTCGCCATTAGGTAAAGTAATAAGTTTACTAGCAGAAAACCCTGTCTGCGCATTACCTAAAATATGCTTAGATACCTCAATATCTGATTCAATATAGTTTAAAGCAGCAAAGTAACTAGGCAATGCATAGATGCCAATGTTAGGTCTGTATTCCTTTACATATAAAATTTGCTTACCTATTGGTTGCTTAGGGTTAAATGCAGAAACAACAATAGGTTTTACTTTGTTATCTTTCCAATCTTCTTTATACCAATACTGCGTATTATCTTTATTTGTACGCATTTTAGTATAATCACAATGCCATATTTCTGCAATATTACCTAATGAATCCCAAATAATTTCTAAAAATGCACCACCAAATATTTCAATATCCAAAGATACCTTTCTAGTTAAATCGTTTAAAGATTCAACTCTATTTGCTTTTTCAATAAATGCTTGTGCATTAGGTTCTCCTGTCCAACCATTGCCTGTAATATAATGTACCTTGCTTTTAATAATGGCACTATGCTTACTTGACTTATTATATAAATCTACTATGTATTCAGGATAATCATTGTTTTCGCCATATTTAATATATCCACCATCAATACCCTTCTTCTCTTTGAATTCAGGTTGTCTAGCTTCCGCGAATGTTAATACTCTTAAATCTATCATTGTCTAATTGTATAAGTGTCTGTTGTTGTAAATTGGTTATATGTTAAGGTAGAACCTGATAGCCACATAATGCCTGTTTCTAGCTTATTTAAGCCTGTTATATTTAAATTCGTAGTGCTAGTCTGTTCATATACTTCGTAGGTATATTGACCCTCTAATGCACTAGAAAAATTAGTATTCGTAACTATATTAAATTCGTTGTATCTGTCTTTATATAAACTTATGTCAGATGCATTTAAAACTACAAATTTTATAACATTATTGCTGCTTCTATTTGTAAACACAAATAAATAATTAGGGTTAGTCAGTAACTGTTTTTCAGTTAATGTCATAACAATAGTATTTGTTTCGCCTTTTGTTAAGTGTATCATCAATTATAAATAGCATTTATATAAATATTTACAAAATAAAAACCCCCACCTAAAAAACTAGGCAGGGGAACTAAACTATGAAAAACTACAAACTTTTATCCTGCAGTTGTAAGTGCAGCAGCAACTGTGCTATCTACTGCAGGTGCTAATGCAGGTTCTGCACCTGTAAAAGTCAAAGTGTAACCACTTCTATCACCTTCAGCAGTACCTGATGTGGCACTACCTGCAGTTAAATCTAATGCTCTTGTTTTGCCAAGATACCAAAATCTACCATTGTTATCTTTTGCAACTGCTACAAGTCTATTTTGAGCCAATAACAAGATTTCGTTTCTTGTATTTGCTTGTAACTTATTTAAAATTATTGTCAATTCAGGAGTATAATACAAAGTACCATTTTGAACATTAGATGCCACATTCTCTGTGAACACAGATGTTCCTTTTGTTAATTCATATTTGTAGAATCTTTTACCTACTGCTTTTGTTAAAGCAGTAATTACACCACTTGCTTCGGTTGTAGAAGAAACATCTGAACTTGCAATAAAATAAACTTCCGTAATTCCACCTAGTGAATCACGACAATCTAAGGTATATCCTTGTGTTAATGCGCACGGCATATTTTATTATTTTATTGTTTTAAAAAATGGGGGGAGTATATTGCAACTCCCCTAATAATTACATGATTACTTTTACAATTTCATCAGGGAATGCGATATTCACACCCATTTTGAATTCAGCAGCAAATCTTACTTCGTCAGCTTCTTTAGCAAAGAAAATTTCAAATTTCTCTTCTTCGTTTAATAAGTCTGTACCTAAGAATAAGTTGCTTAATCTTAAAGCAAAGATATCATTAGTTCCGTTTAAACCTTGAACTGCTACAACTTTAATTGAAGTACCTGGCAATACGAACTCGCTATCAGCCTTACCATCAAATGCGTAGTTAAACATATTAGCATTCTTCAAAGCAATAGTGTAAGTTCTAAAAGTATCTTGACCTACGAAGATAGTCATATCATCTGCAGCTACTACTTTAGCAGGGATAGCTTTGTAAACACCATCTAATAAAGCAATCACGTTAGATGCAGTAATAGATGTTAAAGGTGCACCTGAAACAAATCCTGATACGTTAGCATCAACAACTCCTGCAGCAGCACCAATCAATTTAATTAAACCATCAAACTTGTTTAAGTTACCATTTGCAGAAGCAGTATCGCCTTGCCAAATTGCAGTCTCTAATTGGGAAGCAATTGTTAAAGCCTTTTTATCTGTGTACTCTTGCTCGAAAGGAATAGAATCATAAGTAGAGCCTGTAGGTAAAGCCTTTTGTAAATACTTAGCTTCTAATGTCTTTGGACATAAAGCCTCTTGTACTTTAATCTTACCTACTGTTACAGTTCTTTGTGTGAAAGAAGTTGTACCTGAAGCGTTCCAACCGCAAGTACCACCTGCTTGAAAAAATGCATCTGTATCCATAATGTTGATTGTCTCTGCAGACTTTACACCAACCATTACATTACCTGCACTCTTAATTAAAGATGCAGTTTTTGCGCCTAATACTGAAGAAGTAACCAATAATGCCTCGTTCTCTTTAGTATAATTTGCTAATGTGCTTACTGAAAATGCCATTGTTTATTAATTTATTTGTTTAAAATTGCGTTTCTATATTTCTCTAATCTTTCATACTTGCTATCATTAGTAGTTACATATGATTGAAAAGCGTTTGCTGCTTTTTGAGTAGGCTCGGCAGTTGGAGTGTTTGAAAGTGCTTCTACTAATTCAGCTACTTGTGCAAACCCTTGTTTTACCTTGCTTTCTAATTCAGCAATCTTTTTTTCTAATTCCATTTTTTTCTTCTCGTAGTCATCCTTTAATTCCTGAATCATTGCAGTTGTATCTTGTGCAGGTACTACTTCAACAGCAGGTGCAACAGGTTCTTCTACAATTACCTCTTCTTTTGGAAAAGAAATTTCTACGATTACTCCTAATTCATCAACTTGAATAGATGTACCATCCATTAATTGATGTTCACCTACAGGTGCAGGAGTGCCATCTTCCATTGTTACCATACCACCAATTTCTAATGCAGAAATCATAATCTTAGTACCATCTACTAAAGAATATTCAGCCATTTCTACCTTTGTTACTGCAGGTGCAGCAGGTGCAACAACTTGTGGCATATCTTCAAATAATGCTCTTATTTGTTGTAATGCTTCTTTTGAATTCATTTTTTTTTATTTAAATGTTAATAAATATTGTTGTTTATCACTTAGAACTAAATTTGTTCTAATATGCTAATTATTTTTTTCATTTTAATCTCCTCATTAGTTAATTTAGGAGTGTAATTAAATATACCCTCAATAGAGAATCCATTAATTAAACCTTCTTTTACTTTCTCCCAAACAGATTCGTTTTCTACTAACATAGATACAAACCAACTACCATTTGGCGCATCCTCAAATCCTTTCATTGGCATTATGCCTCTATCCTTATCACTAATAAAACTTTCAAACATCGTAACACCTGTCTCAATTTGATTAGGGTCGTGCATTAAGTTTACATTGTTTTGATAGCCTTTCTTAAAGTATTTCTGTACAATCTTCGTAATTGTATCTTTAGAAAATGCAACATAATAATCGCCAAAAGCAGCATCACTCCTAAAGATAGGAGTATCAGCCAACATAGCGCACCCACTAATAATTCGCTTATCTTCGCTAATAATTTGAAACTTTTGTTCATTCTTAAATGCATTCCAATTTTTTTGTATTGCAGGTCTATCAACTAAAGAAACGAATTGCACCTCTGCATCATCGTTTAAGTCGTCTGATATTTCCAACATATATAAAGGTAATTCCATACTCATAAATAGTAATTTATTAAATATTAACTAAATCTTGCTCTTTGTCTAATTGCAGCTATTCTTTGTTGGTTGTTAGTAACATCGCTTTCAACTACATACGCCCTAACTGCCTGATTGCCAATATCATTAATTGTACTTTGACTTAAATTAGTTGTTTGTGCTTGTGGTAATTGCGGAGCAACAGGCGCAGACATATTTACATTAGCACTCATACCTGCACCTGCATTATTAGGTAATGGGGTAGACATAATCTTTTTAACACTTAAAAAACCTGAAGCAATAGTTGTAGCAGCAGCAACAAAGTTAAATGGATATGGCACATCCTTTAATGCTCTTGTAGCACCTGTGTATGTGTTCATTACTGCTTGTGCTATTGCTAATGCTTTACCTGCAGCAGATTCTCTACCTATAATTTCAATAGCTGCATTAATACCTGAATTTAATATTCCAAGTTTTTCATCTTGCACTTGTCTTTCTAGTGCAATCTTTTGAGTTGCAGTTTGTTTATCAAATGCATCTAATTCAGCTTGTGAGTGTTTTCTAGATACAATATTTTGTCTTTCTAGTTCTCTAGTTTGTTCAAATGTATTTAATTGGTCTTGGTATGTAGCCTCGCCTAATGCCTTTCTTAATTCATAGTCAGCTATTAATAATGCTTCTTGTTCAGTTCTTACTTGTGCTTCTCTATTTAATCTAGCAGTTAGAATTCCATCATCAAGATTAGCTAATTCAATTTTAAGTGCAGAAACCTTTTCATTATAAGCTATTTCTGCATCTGTTCTTGCTTGTGTACCAACATTATAATTATTAATATTATCTTGAAGTCTCTTTAATTCTAAATCAGCTTCTTCTTTACTAATCTGTTTTTTTGTTTCTAGTTTTAATACTTCATCCTTTATTAGTTCTGCGTTTGCCTTTCTTTCATCTAATGTAATTTTATTATTACTAGCTGCAATAGAAGCATCTAATGCTAATTTTTCTTTTGCTAATCCTGTTTGATTAACTAAATATTCAGACCTTAAACCTGCAACTTGTGCTTCAATAGCTGCCTGTTCATTAATAGCTTCTTTTAATGCAACTTGTAAATCAATACTTGTTTTATTTTGTGCAAGTTCAGCAGCAGCAGCAGCAACTTTTGTTGCAGCTAATTTTTTCATTGCCTTTTCTTGTTCATCTAAAACACCGCCTAATTTATTATTTGCAGCAATTCTTTCATCAATACTTTTAAATTCATCATCCCTTACCTGTCTTAATGTTTCAGCTTGTCTATCATATTTTTCAACCAAACCTTGTAATTCTGCTGCAGCTAACTTTGCATTGTTCTGAAGTGCAATAGTTGCTTTTGATTGCTCAAATACTGCTGCTACATTTATTTTAGATGCCTTTTCAACTACACCACTAACAACATCAACAACAGATGCTGCTGCTGCTCCAAAATTATTATAAATCTTCTTACCTGCTTCAACTGCGTTATCTGCGGTTTGACCTAAAAAAGTTTTAGTTTCTTCAATTCCTTTTGTTAATTCTTTTATTTTTTCAATATCACCACCACCAAAAAATGAACTTTCCCAAGCTAATTGCGCTTGTTGTATAAATAATTTAATACCACCAAATGCTAGTTTTAATGGTGTAATTGCTAATGTTAATAACCCTGTCATTACTTTACCTAGCGCATCAAATCCATTAGTATTTTTTGCTACTGAATCAGTAACATCAATAAATATTTCTATTAGCTTATTAGCTATTGTAGCAATAGTGTTAAATACTGCAGCAACAGAATCAGCTACTTTTTGGTTTTTAGACAGTGTCTCTTTAAAGAAATTAAATGCACCTGCAATTATAGAAATTACACCTAATGATTTAATAGTATTACCTAAAGATGAAAATGCACCCTGACCTTCTTTGGCAGACTTTACACTTTCTTTTGTCTTATTATTTAGATTGTCTACATTTTTAGAACCTGCTTCTGTATCAATCGTTATCTGCAAATTTAATTTTTCTTCTGCCATTAGTATGTTGTTTCAATTACTTTTAATAAACTTATTTTGGTCGTATTGTATTCCATAGGGTTAAAATTCTCAACCTTATTTAATCTAAATAGAACTCCATCTATCCAAATGTACTTGCTAAAATCTAGGTTATTTATATCTATTGTATTTAACAATGCAGAGCAAGTAAGTAACTTACTATCTTTACTTGTAATTTCAGCTATATAATCACTATGATATGCGTTAAATAAATTAGTAGTTGGATACCCATTAGTAGTAAATTTAGTTTCAAATGGTACACCAAAATTAATATCATTAGTTGGTGTAAATGGGTCATTAAGATGCCCTCCATATCCATATGTAGTTACAGTATCAATTACTGAACCTCCGTTTAAAATGTTATAGCTTGTTCTACCTGTTATTTTTTTAGCTTGTAAAATTCTAATAACACTATCCATAGAATTCTCTTTAGTATTATTATCTGATAGTTTATATATAGCAGGGTAAATTTTATCTGTTGCATCTTTTTGATATAATACACTTGGAGCAAATATTACTTCAAGAGTATCTGTTTCTTTACTAAAATCATATTCTGTGTCATAAATTCTATCTCCATATCCTTCATTGTACTTTTTACTATAATTCTCATTATAAAAATCATTGTCACTAGTAAACTTATAATTAAAATATCTTGCATTTAATTCACTCATAGGCTTAATGCTTAAAGGCTTAGACCTATCTATTTTATTAGACCAATCCAAAGCATTTGCATAAGTATCATCATAGAAGTTAATGTAAGGCTTTATAATTATTTTTTTATCATCCCCAGTATCTTCATAAACATATAGGTTAAACATTTTAACTATGCTTAAAAAGAAATCTCTTTGAAATATACCTTTTGGTATTGTATCATTGATAATTAATAAATCATTATAAGCTACATTTACAGGTATAAATGAATCTGAAAAAAAGGATACTTGTGCTTCAATTAATGTAACAGGTGGGTCATCTCTATTAAATGCAGTATTAGTAATTCTAAACTTTATTGCATCGTTTGTATTCATTAATACTTCTATTTCTCCATCTATCCCAAATGCACCAACAAAATTAGAAGTATAAATAATAGTACTATTTTTATATATATTAAAAGTACCACTTGTAGAATCTCCACTAAATGAGTATTGTATTTTTAAATTTATAGAAGAAGTTCCTGTATATGTAAATACACTATTTGCTGAACTAGGAACTAAACCTGAACCTGTAACCGTTTCAAATGGTATTTGTCTTGAACCTAGAATCTCATATTCAGTTGTTCTTGTAGCTACATTTAATGTACCTGTTGTTTTGGTTAAATTAATTTGATTATGAGGAATAATAAGTCTGTTAAATAGTTCTTGTTCTCCTGATAATAAATCTAATCTATAAGTATAATCTGTACCTTCAAATATTTTTTGTATATATTCTTTTACATATAAAGCAGGTCTAAATGCACTTACTTGAAAATTTATCTTATCAGTACTTACATTACCATAGTCAATTAATGGGTAATAATAACCTGAACCTGCAACAGTATCCCAACTAGCCTTTATATTAGTTATATTATAAGTATGATTATATTCACTAAAATCTAATTCTTGTAATCTTTTATTACCTAATGTATTTATAAAACCTCCTAATTCTCCAAATACAGAACATTGATATTCAATAGTTTTATCATCAATAACAATTTCTAATATTCTTAATGTTCCTTTAAATATTTGTACCTTATCAATAAAGATTCTACATTGAGCAGATTTTGATGCGTTAAAATTATAGTTAACATTAGGCAAATTATTATCAGTAAAATTTGCATTACCTAAATCAAACACAAAACCAAATATTCTATTATTAATTGCAGTACCTGAAATATTAATAGTTTTAGAATAAGATGTATTCCTACTACCAAAATCATTAACATCATCAATAGAATAGTTAAACTCTGTACTTATATCTTGCAATAAGTCTAATTTGTAATCTTCAATATAAATCTCAGTACTAATCATTATCTAAATTGACTTGTTATATATTTACCAACCTCAATATCTATTTCAAAATTAAATAGCTTATCTGAACTTTCTAACTTGTACTCGTAATTAGTGCTACTTATTGTAATAGGGAAGTATGCACCTTGCACCTCCATATATGTTATTGTACTTGCAAATAATTGTGCTAACCATTCGTAATCTTGTTGACTTACCCAATCAGATACTAAGTGAAACATATCTTTATGCTGAATAGCGTAATTTAAAGTAGTCTCATTGTACTTATTATAAGAATCAATATTAGTCATTGTGTTACCTGATAACTGCCAATCATTGCGCCTATATGATGCTCTTTCTACACTTGTTGACCTTTTATTAACTAGGGCAAACTTCATTGTATCCCAACCTCCTAATCTATTTAAGAAATGTAAGTTATACTGCTTGTATTTAGGATAGCACTTTTGTTTAAACTGTAGCTTTCTAGATATTGCTACCCCTCTTTTTAAATAAACATTATACCCATATGTATTTTCTGTTATTAAAGTTCTACCTGCAAAAGTATTTATATGTTCTGCCTGACAATTAAATAGGTTCATTTCACCTGTAAAGGTAATACTACCACTAGCATTATCTATAATTGTTCCTGATTCATTAATAGTTTCTATCCAAGCTGAATAACCACCTGCAGTAACTTTAAAATATGTAGCATAAAAATTGTCTCCATACTCTATTGTTATATTTTCTGTATCCCTTTCAGTAATCCAATCATCTGTAAAGTTTTCTAATAATAGATTATCATAATAGTCTGATAAAACCAAAGGTGTATTATTATTAACAAAAAGAATATCTGCAAACAATGGAGGGTAATAATTATACGCACTTAATGCGCCTGATACTAGACCTGCACTTGTAACTAAGTTACCACCACTTACATATTCTTCGCCTACCTGAATAGTAGAATTTACTTTAATCTTGTCATTAGATGCAACTAAAATAGAACTGCCTGAAGGCTCAAAGTAGTTAGTAACATATGCCCTAACCATTGGTGATGCATTAAATACTCCATAACTGCCTTCTGCAGATGGTGAAGGATATACTTTAGTTCTGCTTACCTGTGAGCCATTAACGTACACATCATAGACAAACTTAAATGCAGTTTCTCCTACATTAGTAGAACTAGAAACATACCATAAGTCATCGTGCATACTAGAATATGGTGCAGGACTGCTTTGTATTGTTATTGCCATTTTATTATTTTCCTTTTGATTCTTTTGTAATGTTTGCTGCTATCCTTACTGCTGCATCACTTATAACTGCATAAGCTACTGCATCTGTAAACTTCTTATCAAATACCTGTGATACTGCATTGTCAAAATACTTTGTTTTATTAATACCTCTTTTTTTAATGTTAACAGATATTGCGTATGCTAATGTTCTTTTATTACTTGCAGATGTAAGCATACTCTTTAATGCTTGTTTCTTCTTTTGCGTTGGACTTTCACCTCCATCCCTGCTAGTTGTTACATTATCTGTCCTAACAGATTTTCTAGCCTTATTTAGCCAAGTAAATATATTAGCTGCCATTTTTCTGTTAGGATATATTGTCTTAAATGAATAAGGACTATCTGAAGGTTCACCACTTATCTTACCTTTTACCCCTTTATTAATAAAATCAAAATACTTGATTTGTTCACTACCTGAAGGGTAACCTAAGTTTAAAACATATTTAGTACCAAATTTTGTAATTGTAGGAAATGATACTTCTGTAAGTTTACCACTAGCTATTGACCCTGACTTTTCTAAATTATCTAATATAGCCTTATTAAAGTCTAATCCAAATTCAAGCAAGGTCTGCTCTAATATAGGTAGTGTTTTACTATTAAGAACCTTATAGTCACCGCTACCTATCCTTTGAATATAGCCATTCCTAAGTGCTTCAATTTGATTCCTACTAATACTCATACCAATAAATAGTATTATATGCCTAAAATAACTATCCCCACCTTTTTAGGGATGGGGACATTAACCAAAAATCCAACTATGAAAACTATCTTATCTTTTTTATCTGTTCGTTGTCGTAATCACTCTTAGCCTTTAAGTATGATAGACTATTTAAGAAATGAATAATCTTTAATTCATATACATCCTGCAATGGTATTACTTCGTGTTCTGATACTATTTTTGCGCAGTATTGCCATCCAAAATATTCCATAAAATTGCTGCCACCTTTTCTGCCTTGTCCATTGTCAAACCCTGCTTGTTCAGATTCTCCATCAAATAGTCCTTTGTAATTGGAGTCCAATCGTTGAATAATTGATAAAAAAAAACAACCGAAAAGTAAACTTCTTTAAAATTAGCGTGTAAAATATCATTCGCATATTCTTGATGTAGTTCAGAATCATATTTTAAATCTACATATTTAAACCATTTTCGTTCTTGTGGTATAACTATTGATGCAGCTATTTTATGAAGGTTAGGTATAAGGTCTTTCATAAAATACTTGCTTTCTATATACCTTGCAGTATTGATATCCTTAGAATCTTTAATAAACCTGTATATTCTTTTATTGGCATATATTCTATTTACAGGCTGACCTTCATAGTTATCCTTTAAAAAATATAATTCAGATCTATATTTATTTAACTGCTTAGTTGACAATGAATTAACCTGATTTTCAGTTAAGTTATTTATAATAGATATTAACTTGTTCTCAATGTCCTTTTCTGCCCAATCTTTAGGGGGGTTAGTAATTATGGGATACATCTGTTGATAATGCCATACAGTTATTTTATGCCACATATTATAAATTTTACTTGTTATATACCTGTTTTTTTTATATACTTAACATTGTAAATGGTATTTGCAAGGATGTTAAACCGGATAAATCCCTATACATTTTTAAAAAATATACATGCTTTATGCCCGATTGTTTTATTAATTTACAACACTCAAAGCAAGGCGATAGTGTTAAAAATAAATCTGAATCTTTTGCGTTTACCCCCGCTTTTAAAATAGCATTACATTCAGCATGTATTACTTCTTGCTTTGTTACATTATTTTCATCCTCACAATCATTACAAAATCCTTCTGGTGTACCATTATAGCCGTAACTTATTATATTTCTATCCTTTACTATAATTGCACCTACTTTAGCACGATTGCATCTACTTAGATTAGATACAACAATTGCTAATTCCATATAAGTGTTAAGATGCCTTGACGAATGTGCCATTTGACATTTTACCTTTACGTGATTCAATTACTTGATATGCACTGTTTACACAATCTTCGAATTGCAATCCTGTTAACTTTGCAATGCTAACTAATACTACTACACAATCACCAATAGCATCCTTTATTTCTTCATTATCTTGGTGTATAACAGCCTTTGCAAGTTCCCCCGCTTCTTCCAATAGTTTAAGTGTTTGGGTTTTTGGATCGCCAGATTGGTATATCCCTTTTTCAGTTGCCCATTTTCTAATAGATTCAAATTCATCTTTTAAGTTCATTGTATTTAGTTTTTAAGTATTTAACATTATTTAGTTTACCCTTTTTTTTTATTTGTTCTAATACCCTTTCTGCTTCCTCTTTATCATTGCCTGATATTTCTGATATTAATAAGCAATGAGGATTTTGACGTATAAGACGATCTATTCCTGTTTTTGATTTTGCCATATTTCAAAATGTTTTTCTTGGACTTTATTTATATTATAGTCTTTATCGTTTTTATGTCTTAAAGGTTTTTTGTTGCCTTCTACTACAAATATAGGCAAAAATTCTTTATAAATGTCCCGTAAAACTTTTTTTTCCTGTCTAATTTTATATGGGATGGATCTAGATAAATGAACCAATCTGTTGGACATTAATGGACTTCTTGCTTCTTTAGTATGTATCATAGATGTTCTATCTATTCTTATATTATGATAATAAGGAAGCTCTTTAAATACATCAAAGTTCCACGTATCTGATTGTAAAGAACGTTGGTAACCACTAAACAATTCATCAGAACCGTCACCTGTTAAAACAAAAGAGTTCTTACAATTTTTAAACAACAAATAATTAGGCAACAAACTACCGTAATCTAATGAATGTTCATAGCAATGTACTGCATCATTAAAATAAGACTCATCATTTTGAACAAATGTAACCTCTAACCCATTCTTATCACATATATCTTTTACCAATTCACTTTCATCAGATATATAAGAAACAATATTAATATCTTTTGTTTTTTTCATTACATGATGCAATATAATATTACTATCTAATCCGGAGGAAAGCAAAAGGGATATACCATCTATACGATTTTCTAATCTTTCATTAACGGATTTTTCTATTAAATCATATATATTACCATTTATAATTCCTTTAAAATAATTTATTTCATTTACCCTATTTGCTAAATTACTATTATATGGATACAAATATAAAATACCGGGAATAAATCTAAATACATTAGAAAAATTAGTCCCACTTTTTCCAAATGAATTAACATTATATTCCATATAGGAATATTCAGAATTAAGCAATGGTTTTATCTCGGATGCTATCCCTACCGAACTATAATACAATTGTTTTTTGCCAAGTGGATCTGTAAAAGAATAGATAGAACTATTTTTATAAATAACAGAAATTGTCCAGAAACCATCCCACTTTATAGATTCATTGTATAGTTTTATAATATCTTGATTACAAGATTTAAATACATCGGATAAATAATGCAAGTCGGATTTGGATCGGGGATTAAGCTCTTTGTAATTAAATATTTCACCATTAAATACTAATATACAATTTTTAAATGTTAAAGGTTGTTTAATACCTTGATTATTAGAACTTAATGGCAATGAATTAAAACAAACATGCCATTTACTATATTCTTCCTTAACTTCTTCACTTCCGCGATGTTTTATTAAATTAGGGATAGAATTTTTTGTTATTGTAAACCCGCACATTATTTTATCATTTTATTTAAAGTATATAAATCCGATTTAAAACAATGTAAGTTTCCAATCCATACATTCATTTTCCCCGGTTGTAATCCTATTTGTGTTGATACATGTTCTAATAAACGATATGTCATATATAAATCATTTTTAAAATGCCTTATTATATCACAAGATCTAATTAAATAAGAAACTTCCAATTTATCATCCACTCTATTAAACCAATACCCGATAGTGCAAGGAACACGTTGACCATGATTAGATTGATCCTCCGGATGCCAAACGGATAAGAATGCTTGTCTAGTATAGGTATTTAATTTAAGTCTTTCTATTATGTCATTTAAATCGCCATAGTCAAATCTAATCCCTTTAAAACCTTTACACCAATATCTTTCCATGTAATTATGACTAAACTTACCACCGGATCTAAATAATTCATCATTATCTAAGGATTTATAATAAGGCCAATTTTTATATTCATTACCAGGATTAATAGGCTTGCCATTAATTCTTTCTTGAAAATGATCTTCAGACCATGGCATATCTTGATTTAAACCTTCTATATTATTAATAGTAAAGAATATATTATTTAATGAAACCATTGGATTGTTTTCATTTATTGTAATAGATTGCCATTCTGTATTATTTGAAACCGTATTAAATAATAAAAATTGTTTTATAATTTGTTTTAATTTGCTATTCATTACTAATTGTTATATCATTATCAAATTTAATATTTTCTTGATAGTTATTTAAAGCTCCTATATAAGCTGCAAGATCTAATAAATTATCTTGCTTATGGGAATGACTTTCTCTAGCTAACTTTAAAGCAATTTGAAAATTATATATATCAATTGTTGTAATTTCTTTATTGCAAAGTACAGAAGCAATTATTGCTGCTTTTTTATTACACAAACTAAAAGGACCGTATTCCCTTTCTTTTTCTTCGGAACGCTTATTAACTATTTCATTTGCTTTTTCTAATATATTCATTTTATAAGTTTTTTAAATTTAAAACCACCCCAAGGATACAAATTACTACCTTTGTTTTATTTTAATATTAAAAATTTCTTGGAGTGGCTATGCTTTTAATTGTTTTGATAGTATGCAACTACTAAGAATGCGAATATAAGAATAATCATGGCTTGTGCGTTTTTGTTTTTCATATTATTTAATAATTATTTTATTCATAATTTTTGAACAAGATAAACCATTAATATACTCATAAAAATATCCCAATTTTTTACAATATCTTTTTGCTTCAAAAGCATCTTTAAAATGCAAAATATCTATTAATTCCGCATCTTTGGTTAAAAAACTTATTTCATTCTTAAAAATAAAGTAGTAAGGTTTTAATATGTTTGAAACCTGATTTTTATTAATAATCTTCATATTAGTTGTTTTGGTTTATTAACACAAATATACAGCTTATAGACATATAAACATCAATAAGGTAAATAAAGTTTGTTAAAAAAACGTTAAAGTAATGAATAACGACCAGTTCCCCTTTTTAAATTAAAATTGTTCCAAGCCAATGCTAACGCCATTACACAGTCATCATGAAACCCGCTAGGTGCAGAATATTTAACACCATTGGCGGTAAACTGATATTCAAATATTTGAAGCTCCTGAACTATAACACCATCAGGAAATCCAATTTTTCCTTGTTGTATTGCAGTTGATAATCCTTCCATTAATTGTTGTTTACTAGAACTTGTAAACTTTAAACCTTCTATATTTATTCCATCCCTTTTTAAATCCTCTAATATAGGATCGCCTACCCCTGTGCTATCTATTAAAATAGGGCACGTAGGCAACCTTTTTATGTTTTCCCTTGTATTATACCAATCCATTTGGTAGCGGTCGAAATAAGCAACATTACCATTGCTATCAAGCCCGATAATTACAGTGTGATCGTAAGACTTTGCCAAATCTATTCCAAAACTTACTATCGGTTTTGAACTAATAGGTCTAATACAATTTTGTATAAACTTGTTGCCAAATGGATTTGCACTGTTTTCACTTGGATTTGCCATGTATTCCTGTTCAAATACAACTTCCGGCAATTGCATTTGGGCTTCATCTATTTCTGCTTTATCAATAAAAGGATTGTCATAACTACTAAATTTAAAAGAAGCCCAATCGTTTTCCCCTTGCTTCATAAATAAACTATAAAAATAGTTTTTCCCCCTAGGGGTTGAAAGAAAGATTGCTTTGCCTTTATAATCTGTTAAGGTAGGTCTAATACTATTTTGCCATCCTGATTCCAAATCCGATATATAAGATGCCTCATCTATAATTACTAAATGAAACTTCCTACCTCTTAAGTTATCTAATCGTTCTCCTGTAAAGAATTCTACCTGTCCACCGTTTGGGAAATCTATTTT
>Ga0315905_10002624_pt1 | contig 18897 bp, 14 predicted proteins | sample LakEriMetagenome_5_FD_203522 | JGI IMG/M metagenome (GOLD analysis project Ga0315905, IMG submission 203522) | Freshwater fungal communities from buoy surface, Lake Erie, Ohio, United States - Buoy 4 MA121 | ecosystem: Environmental > Aquatic > Freshwater > Lake | place: USA: Lake Erie, Ohio... | reverse complement strand
GTAAAAATGTAAGCCCAATCGCAACATCTTAAGACGGTTGATTTTGAGGGTCTAGAGGGATACTTGAATATCCCGCTGTCGCTCTTTTGAGTTGGCAGGAATCCCCCGGCTTTAGACGTGGGGAAGTTCAAGGCGATCGTCATTACCCCTGTTTGCCCTAGAAGATCCCTATGCTTTTCTACCGCGCCATCAAGTTTTCGCCTTTTTGAATGAAGTGGCACGACGGGAAGGTATCGAAAATTTGGGGTGGTTGGTGGGAGCAAAAACCGATCTACAGGAACTACAGGCATTCGGTCGCCTTGTTTCCCAGGCAACGACGTCGGTTTTTGAGTTTGCCTCTGCACTCTGTTATTAATACCGATCACGATCACGATTACAACGTCCTCCTTGCCTCTGCCCCTCCCCTCAGTTTTGCGGATTCTCTGCAACAGGCGATCGCCCCTTTTCTCAAAGAACGTTATCCCTCCATTCAATTGGCTGCCAATCTGTCCCACATGAGCGTGCGAACCCTCCAACGCCGCCTGACCGAAGACAACGTTACCTACTCCCAATTGGTTACTCGTCTGCGCTATCAAAGAGCCTTACAACTTCTCGGCAATTCTCAGATAAAAATTATTGATATTGCCCTTGAACTAGGCTATCAAGATGTAGCCCATTTTACCCGCGCTTTTAAACAATGGACGGGTGAAACTTCCCAACGTTTTTGCCAACAAATGTAGAGCTATTTCTACCGTTAATTAGTTGCTTTGAACTATCTAGTTGTACGGTAATCGCCACTGCCGCCGATGACTGGTAAATTATGATCAATACAATTAACAGCATTTTCAGAGAACCATTAAAATTAGCAAGCACATCCCCAAAATCCCTGCTAATTCAAATGCTTTACTTCTATCAAGCTCAAGAACTTCTATGATCCCTTCCCCAAAACGCCTCACTCGTTGGCTCTGGTCTCTTGGTTTAGGTTCCCTCGCAACTCTCTCCAGTCAATTGCCTGGTAAAACCGCCGAAAATATCTTTTTTACCTACGGCCCAATTAAACTGACCGTCAAAGTTGAGTCCCTCGAAAAATTCGTCAATGATGGCATCGTAGACTCTAATTTGGCTTTTTTGTTTAACTTGGTGGGGACGTCCGATACCGAGCTTGAAAAACTGCGGGAAGCAATGAAGTTCAAAGCGGATGTTAATCCCCTGGTGATCAATCGTTTTTTCCACAGCAGCGTCGGGGAAGACCTCTTGGAACGGGCCGGAAATGTTCTCAACTATCCTTGGGGCGGCAATGGAGGCTATGGTATTCGTGGTGCTTTGGTTCAGGCAGCGATGGATAAAGAAGAAGGCTTAACGTTACTGAATTTCATCAAAAAATATCCCACTGATATTCACCTAGAAGGGGAAGTCGTTGAAGATCGAGCTAGAGCGGTGGAGTTAATGGTCAAAGCCACCGAGCATTTTGTCAGGGAATTAGCGAATTTGTCCGCTGAGGAAGCAAAAACGGATCCCCCCCTCGAACCGAGTCAGTTAGCAAAAAATAATCCCACTAAGCCTGGCCCCTATGGTGTCGCGCCCAAAGAGACTTGGCATCTCGTTGACCAGAGCCGAGATCGCCATTTTTACGTCGATGTGTATCGTCCCCAACGCTGGAAAGCGGGTCAAACGCCCGTCGTCGTCATTTCCCATGGTTTAGCCTCGCGGCCAGAAGATTTTGATCAAATTGCTATAAAACTGGCCTCCTATGGCTTTCTCGTCGCCTTGCCTCAACATCCCGGCAGTGACTTCTCCCTGGCCCAAGCTTTTCTACAAGGAGAGGCCAGCAAACCCTACCTTGTCGCGGATTTTCTCGATCGCCCTAAGGATGTGAGTTATGTAATTGATGAACTGGAGCGGCGTAACCAGAGTGAATTTGAGGGCCGTTTAAACCTCACAGAAGTCGGGGTGGGGGGCCATTCCTTTGGGGGCTATACTGCTTTAGCCCTGGCCGGTGCCGAATTTGATTGGGATTATTTAGAGCAGGAATGTGTGATTGGCCGAGGGGTTCCCAATACGGCGTTGTTGCTGCAATGTGATGCCCTAACGTTACCCAGGGAAAATTATCAATTCCGCGATCGCCGGGTTGTGGCTATTGTGGCCGCGAACCCCGTCAATAGTGCGGTGTTTGGCATTGAAGGTCTCAAAAAAGTCACCATTCCCGTAGTAATGATGGGGGGGAGTTATGATCCCGCCACCCCCTTTGTGTTGGAACAGGCCCGATCATTTCCCCGTTTAGGCAGTCAGGAAAAATATCTTACCCTAGCGGAAGGTCAAGCCCACGTAGATTTTTCCAAGTTAGATGCCAGCGTGACCAATATGATTAAATCCGTTGATAATGTCACCCTGCCAGACCCCAATTTATTGCACTCCTACGGCTCATCGATGATTGTGCCCTTCCTTCAGGTTCATATTGCCAAGGATGAAAGTTATCGTCCCTATCTGAATTCCGCTGCGGCCTATGTCCAGCTTCTCAGTGAAGGGGAAAAATTTAAGTTTTATCTGATTAGCGAAAAATCCAATAATGCTTTGATTAAAGCCATTGACAAGTTCCGTCGAGCTAATGGCGTCACCCCTCCCCCGAATGAGTATCCTGTTCAAGCGACATCTACGGGAAAATAAGGACTCAAGAACCCTTTTAAAAGCTCAAATTAGTCCAGCACATCAAATAAAACCTGACTCATATACCGTTCTGCCCAAGCATCCCCAAAGGCTTTTTCTAGAACCCGGCGAGTTTTGTCATTTTTTTGTTGTTGCTGGCAGTAATGGATTTGCCCTTGGCGGTGATCGGCTTGTTGTTCGGCAGCTAATGGTTCCGCAACAAGTGCCTGTTGGGTGTGGATGTGCAGAAAATTCTTAACCCGTTGCACAAATTGGCTTTCTTCTTCGGGGTTACTGGGTCGGATAAATAAACAATACTCTGAAAAAATTTCGCCCCAGGGAGGTAATTCCCGCGCCTGTTCAAACTGGGGTTTGCCTAAATTGTCTAAGCCCTGTTGATACTCTGGGGGTAATTGGCGGTCACCTTGGGTAGGGGATAAATCGGCGATCGCCGCACTCACGCCCCCCGGCCCCGCCACAATGTCACAGCCAAACAACGGCAACCCATAAAGCGGCTCTGGGAACATCACACAATGGAGAATATCCAGACCTTTACCCACCTTGGCCAACTCCAAATGCATTTTGCGAAATTGAGGCGTTTGAAAACAGCGATTCTCAATCACCAGCTTTTCCCCCTCTAACCGTCCTTCCACATAGCCCAAATCTTCTGGCAACAGGTAAGGACTGAGGGCTAATGCCTGCCAACTCTCCACAATGACCGCTGCTAACCGTTGGATCATTGGATTCAAGGTCGGGGTAAGGGCAGAAGCCGCTAAATCGAGATCAATCCCAGCCATAACAAAAACCCGCAAAAATAACAATGTGATCAAACCCTAGGCAGACTCAGAATCTTCCTCATCCACCAACAATTCCAAGCAATATCCCGCCCCATAAACCGTTTTGATAAAGCGAGGGCGGCGGGGATTGGGTTCTAGCTTGGTGCGTAAATGGCGAATATGCACCCGAATCGTTTCAATATCATCATCCGGCTCATAGCCCCACACCTCCCGCAAAATTTCACTGGGGGCAACGGTTTGGCCGTGGCGTTGCAACAGGCAATGTAATAACTCAAATTCTAAGTGGGTCAACTTAATGCCCTTACCAAACCAAATGGCTTCAAAGCGTTCAGGAACCAAGGTTAATGGCCCTTGATTGAGAATTTCTGAATGCTTAGCGGACTGGGGAATGCGGTCTGACCGTCGCAGCAATGCCCGCACCCTCGCCAACATTTCTTCCACATCAAAGGGCTTGGTGAGGTAATCATCGGCCCCAGAGTCAAACCCCTGAATTTTGTCTTGAATTTGCCCCAAGGCAGTTAGCATCAACACGGGAATATCGGTGGTGCGTTCATCCCGACGGAGGCGTTGACAGACGGTAAAACCATCAACATTGGGGAGCATCAAGTCCAACATAATCAGATCCGGTTGGATTTGTACCGCGAGGGCCTGCCCCTTGATCCCATCGACGGCTTGTTGGACATCATAGCCAGCCATCTCCAAATTGATGGAGACTAGGTCAGAGATCGCCGGGTCGTCGTCAATAATCAGTATTCGAGGCATGCGTTAAAACTAAATTTTGAATTTTTGATCGGGTTTTGATCGGGGGCGACTTATTGTAAAGATTTTAGAAGGATTGTGACACTTGAGTTATAACAAACCGCGAAGATTGGACAATATTCAACATTTCTTAACTAAGGCGGGGTTTTATGTCATTATTGCACGACAAAAACAAACGTCGATTTGTGGCTGAAGCATACACCATGATGGCGATCGCCCTGACAGGCCGTTAAAGTCAGTGGAAATTATTCAGCTTGGCTTTTAAGATGGCGCAGTAAATGGTGGGCCATTTCTAACTTGGAACAGGGAGGAATTGTTTTTTGTTGCCCATTCTCAAAAATTATCACCGCTTGGTTATTGTCACTGCCGAAACCCGCATCAGCTTGATCCACGGGGTTGGCCACAATGGCATTCAGTTTTTTACGCTTCAGTTTGGCGATCGCCGGAGTGATAATGTCCCCGGTTTGGGCAGCAAAACCCACCAGTAGTTGATTGGGCCGTTTTTGTTGGGCGAGGTTGGCGATCAGATCGGGAACGGGCGCGAGGGGCAAATGGTCGGGTAAATCTTGTTTAGCCAGTTTCCCTGTGACGGTTTGGGCCGGTTTAACATCGGCAACGGCGGCGGCCATAATTATCCAATCGGCTTGGGGGGCATAGATTTTTAAGGCTTGATCCATCTGTTCAGCGGTAATTACCGAAATTACCCTAATACCCTCCGGGATGATTAAATTTCCTAGCGGGGCATGGATTAGCGTCACCACTGCCCCCCGATCGCCTGCCGCCTGGGCCAACGCCAACCCCATTTTGCCGGTGGAAGGATTGCCGATAAAACGCACCACATCCAGATATTCCTGGGTTCCCCCAGCGGTAATTAGGATTTCGATTCCGGTTAAATCTTGCACTCCTTGGGTAAATAGCAACCCCCGTAAACGATTAATAATGGCTGGGGGTTCTGCTAACCGTCCTTGACCCCGGCGATCGCAGGCTAGCAATCCCGCATTGGGAGCCAAAAGTTGATAACGCGGGTCTGTTTGCAGTTGACGAATATTTCTTTGCACCGCCATCTGTTCCAACATATCCGTATTCATCGCCGGAGCCAGCAACACAGGACACCGGGACGCCAACACCGTATTGGTCAACAGATTATCCGCCAAGCCGACACTCAACTTAGCCAAGGTTTGGGCGGTTAACGGCGCAATCAAAAAAATATCCGCCCATTCTCCTAACTCAATGTGGAGGGGACGGTGGTGGATCGGTTGCCAAAAATCAGCGTCAGTATAGGCAGGGTGGCGGGACAGGGTAGCAAACGTCAGTGGGGTCACAAATTGCTGGGCTGCATCGGTGAGCATAACCCGCACTTCTGCCCCTTGTTGAAACAGTTGGGACACCACTTCACAGAGTTTATAGGCGGCAATGCCCCCACAAATGCCAATCAGAATCCGTTTACCCTTCAACATTAGGCTTCATCATAGGGTTCGTTATCTAACAAGTACAAATAAGGCTCCACCAAATCCTTACGATGGAAGGCGATCGCCCGTAATAAATGCCAATCTTTTAAGCCTTCAAAGGGATCACTATAATCATCATTTTCCAATCGTTGCGCTAATTGGGCAAGATCGTTGGGGGTCAGGGCGTCTAGATCTTGCTTACTCAGGGTTTGGGCTGACATGGACAATGCTCCTCGGCATTAGCGATGAATTGATCAAAATTATGACTAACAACATAGCCTAGATTTTAAAAGCTTTTTGAAAAATCTTTGATAGAGGCTTACATTGCGGGGGGAATGTTGCGTCCTTTTGACAAAGATCGTGTCACTATAAAGTACAAAATGAAAAGCGGGTAGGGGGAATCGAACCCCCAACTAAAGCATGGGAAGCTTTCGTTTTACCACTAAACTATACCCGCCCATTAATTAGGCAATTATCATCCTACGGCATCGATCGCCGTTTGGCCTAGGCATTGATTGATTTTTTACCGAAACATCAGTGATCTTATTCCGCATAGAGTTCGGCGATCGCCTGTTGGGGATCGGGCTGTTTGACCAGGGATTCCCCTACTAATACCGCCTGAGCACCGGCAGTTTTGACCTGTTGTAAGTGACTGGCTTGATGAATGCCGGATTCACTGACGATCATAATTTGTCGATCCTGGAGGAGGGTTTGACGGGCGGCTAAAATATCAACGGTGGTTTGGCGATCGACGGTGAAGGTTTCGAGATCACGGTTATTAATGCCAATCAACATAACCTCTTTTAGGGCGAGGACTCGATCCATTTCCCCTAGGGTATGGACTTCAATGAGGGCGGTCATGCCAAGGTTATGGATAATTTTGAGGAAATACTGTAAATCTTTGTCACTCAAAATGACGGCGATTAATAACACCGCATCCGCGCCTCGACTCCGCGCTAAATAAATTTGATAGGGATAAATGACAAATTCTTTGCAGAGTAGGGGTAAATCCACTGCTTGGCGAACTTTTTCTAGGTTTTCAAAACTGCCTTGGAAAAATTTTTCATCCGTTAAAACTGATAAGCAAGCGGCCCCGCCTCGTTCATAGGCTTGGGCGATCGCCACGGGGTCAAAATCTTCACGAATAACGCCTTTACTGGGGGAGGCTTTTTTAACTTCGGCGATCAAGGCCGGTTGACGGGGACTACTTTGCAATGCGGCCAGAAAATCCTTTGGTGGCGCTTGTTCCTGAATATCCTGAACCAGGCCCTGTAATTTAACTAACGGCAATAATTCCCGTCGCTGGTTCACTTCTTTTTCCTTTTGCCAAACAATGGCTTCAAGAATATGGCGGGGCTCTGCTTCGGGGTGTTTGACCTGATATTGCAGAATATCGACATTAATGGCGGGATTGGGGGGACGGCGACGAATTTCCATAATTTAGCCAATGATCCTAGAGATGATTTACGGCTCGATGTTTACCATATCAGGATTTTGAAACCTTAATTTTTAGCCCGTTAAGAACAAACTCTGTTTAACTATCAGGGTTGATTGATCACCATGAGGCGATCACCAATCTTCGCTTTTAAGACGGTTTGAGCGTTGCCGCTATTAACGGCGATTTCGAGAAACCCATGACTGCCGATCAGGGCTAAAATGCTGCCGGGAGGGCGATCGCTATAGGTCTTTACCCAAGGGATTGATCGATTTTGATAATAAATGGTGCAAGCTTCTGGCACGAGGGCGGCGGCAATATTACTAATCAAATTGCCAAACTGATCAATATAATCAATGGTTCCCGTAATGGTTTCAGCCGTAATGGTCAAGGGGGAAGGCGATAATTGTACCAAGCTTGCCGGATTAAACGACTGACCGAAGTGGCGTAAATCAACGCCGTTGGCCAAATGAGCCGCCACCGGGGCAAAAATATCTCGCCCTTGAAACGTCGCACTGATGGTCGCACTAAGCCAATAGTCTGGATTGGTTAATTCAACACAGCGCTTAATGCCCTGATGTTGCCAAAGTTCTGTGCCTAAGCCATTATCGGGCCCGACATAAAAACAGTGGTCACATTCAACGGCGATCGCCCGACGCTGACTACCAACACCGGGATCAACGACACATAAAAAAATACTGCCCCTCGGAAAATAGGCGTAGGCTTGCCCTAAACAAATGCTACTGGCTTTAACCTGTTGAGGCGGAATGGCATGGGTCAAGTCAAGACAATGAACAGGAGGACAAATGGTGGCAATAACTCCCTTCATCACCCCCACATAGCTATCCTGAAGGCCAAAATCCGTCAGCAGAACAACGGGGGCGGGAACTTTTTGATGGGACTGATCGACGCTTTCATTCACAGGATTTTGTTAATTTCCGTAACAAATAATACCGTTGATGGGCTTTGCTGGGGTTTCATGTTATGTTGAACGTAAGCCTAAATGTAATTTTTTTTGACTGCCTATCGGAGGGTAGGAATAATGAATAATCGTAAACCTGTCTTGACCCAAGCGGCGATCGCTCACAAAGAAACCCTACGTAAAAACTTACAGCATCGCTTAGAGCGAGCTCGGGCTTCGGGGGACAATTCCTTGGTTAGCCAATTAGAAGCAGAAGCAGCCTATCTCCACCTATAAAGAAAAGATTTGTCTGGGATGATTAGATAGTGCTTATTTTTAGCACTTAGCACAAGACAAGACCCTGCGTTCTCTGGGACGTAGGGTTTTAGCTTTTTGGTTTTGGGTAATGATGCAAGACCTTTAAGCATTAAAATTATTGAACTCGGTTTGATTGTAGCTTTTGAGAAAAACGGAGTTGAGCAAAGTTGAGTAAACTAGTTTTTTTGTTGCAGATGCCTAAGCTTGCCATTGATAAATATCCGGCAATTGACGATATTGTTCATTTAAATCGAAGCCGTAACCCACGATAAAATAATCCTCAACTTGACGACCGACATAATCCAACGGCACAGCAACCTGGCGACGGGAGGGTTTATCGAGTAAGGTACAAATTTTGAGAGACTGGGGATTAAGGGCTAACAATTGGGGGCGCAGAGAAGCCCAAGATCTGCCACTATCAACAATATCTTCCACAATTAATATTTCTTTATTTTGCACAATACTTTGCGCTAAATTGCCCTGAATAACCACGTTACCAGAACTTTCAGTACCCGATCCATAGCTAGATAATTGAATAAATTCAATCCGTTCAATGGGTGTTTTTAAGGTTCTGACTAAATCTGCTAAAAAGATCACTGATCCCTTTAAAATACCCACAACGATAATCGATCGCCCCTGATAATCGTGATCAATTTTTTGAGCAAGCCGAGTCACAATTTCTGCAGTTTCTGCTTGGGAGATTAGCAAGCTAAGGCGCATAAATTAAGCGTTTGAATTTTCAATAGACTTATAATATTTTGATTAATTTGACATCAAGATTTCGTTAATTGTTTCTCAGTTCGACGCCCAGGTAAAACATAGATTAACCCTGAAATCACCGTTAAAATTACTGCCAACCAAAAGACAATTAACCCAATTTGAGGATACGGATCAGGCAACGGGGCTAACAAAATGGCGATCGCCGCTATTTGACTAATGGTTTTCACCTTACCCCAATTATTAGCCCCCGCAATTTCTGTTTGACTAGCCAACTGAGGATTGACCCGCCAACCGGCGATCGTTAACTCCCGCGCTAAAATTATCCCCACCGCCCAAGCCGGAACCACCTGCCAGCCCACCAAAATTAATAATGGCCCCAGCACCAATAACTTATCTACCAAGGGATCAAGAAATTTGCCCAACTCCGTCACTTGATCCAACTTGCGAGCTAAATACCCATCCAACCAATCCGTACTCGCTGCCAGCAAAAAAATTGCCACCCCCCACCAGCGAGTCGAGGTATCGGGACTGGGTAGCCAGAGAAATAAGAGCGGCAATCCCAAAAGACGAGAAACCGTAATCCAATTAGGAATATTCATGCTTTAAACCCAGGTTAAAAACCGTCTAACTTAACTGGGAAACCAAATTCACTTCCACCAAATTATTGTCAAATTGCTTTAAATCCACTGTTAAGTCTGGACCAAAAAATTTGGCAATTTTTTCTGCTTTTTCTTGCCAAATTTCAAAGGAAATAAAGGGGGACGCAAACAAAAGTGACAATACATATTTTCCTTCCCAGTCCCGCTCTGCAAGGCTTGTTAGCACAGGACGCTCTTCATCCGTGGGACTCAGTCCTAAACGCGCCAAAGAATCATCCAAATGAGCCTCTTGACCATAACGGTAGCGCGTTACATCCTTACGAATTTGATTCTGGGTCTGTGTCGCTAACTTACCCCGCAATGCCACCACAGCATCCGTCGTCGGTTGACTAAAGGGAATGGGTTTTAACTCCGCCGCCTTGAGGGCCAATCCACCTAACAGCAGGGGAATACCATAAAAGAACCCCGCTAAATTCAAAGTGGGACGGTCTAAAGCATAAGCAACAAATCCGATCACGGTCAGAATACTGCCGACCGTTAACCCCACCGCAGCCAAAGAGATTTTACGCAACATTTAATTTGAGAATAATTTGAAAAAATTCAGGCTAAAAATCAAAATAATCAATACAGCACCGAGAACGAAAGCTGAACCCGATTAACCTCTCTAGTTTAGAGGAAAGCGTTCCCCCAACACATCGCTGACAAGAGATTGTATGAGTTCATCTGTCAGTTAACTACCCCGAAATTTAGTCAAAAAAATTCCCCCAAACCCAACAGGGAGGAGGAATTGATCAAAATTAACAGAATCGTATTGTCAGCATCTTTTCGATCGCCGTTAAGATTACTGGGTGAGATTATTCCTCTGCTTCGTCTACAGCAATGAGTTCATCGTCAATATCCACAGCGGAGATCTCACTCTCACTGATGTCCAGAGTGTCTGGCTCGTAGGGAATTCCCTGGGCTTCTGCCAGGCGTTTTTGCCGGAAGATTTCTGCCATTTCATCTGCTTTTTCGTTGACGAGATCCCGGTTTTTCAGCATTGCCCCTGGTTCGGGTTCCAATTGCTTGGTGGACAGGGAAATCCGACCCCGTTCCGCATCTAGGTCGATGATCATCACTTTGAGTTCATCATTGACGTTGAAGACACTGTGGGGGGTGTCGATGTGATCATGGGAAATTTCAGAGATGTGTAACAAGCCACTGACACCACCGATGTCAATAAAGGCACCGTAGGGTTTGATGCCCCGGACGGAACCAATCACAACTTGGGCGACTTCTAGTCCATTCATCTTCCGTTCAACTAGGGCACGACGGTGACTGAGGACAAGACGATTGCGTTCTTCGTCAACTTCTAAAAACTTTAAGGGCAAGTCTTCGCCAACTAAGTCTTCTTTGGCTTCACGGGCACTGATGTGAGACCCAGGAATAAATCCCCGCAGTCCTTCGATTCTGACTAGTGCACCACCCCGATTGGTTGCAAAGACATTGGAGCGAACAGTGGCATCTTCTGCTTGTAACTGTCTGACCCGTTCCCAAGCTCGCATATATTCGATGCGACGAATGGAGAGTGTTAATTGACCGTCTTCGTTTTCGTCGGTCAGGATGAAAAATTCGCGGGTTTCATTGGGTTGAAGTACCTCTTCTGGGTCGTCAACCCGATTGATCGACATTTCCTGAATGGGAATGTATGCAGCAGTTTTTGCCCCAATATCAATCAGCGCCCCACGGGACTCCATGCTGAATACGGTTCCGGCAACGACGTCGCCAGGGCTGAAGTGGTAATCGTACTTGTCAAGAAGGGCGGCAAAGTCCTCGAGAGTAAATCCAATAGTTGCTGTAGAAGTTTGACTGACCATGTAAATTTTAAGTCCTAATCCCTTAGTCTCCGTTTAGTGAATATGCGTGCCTCCTGTTACTTACTGTACAAGTCAGGATACAGACTCTTCATTATACAGTAGGCTTTGACCAAAGGTTAAGGCCATTGCGATTTCTCAGGAATTCTCATTATGGAATTTTGAGTCGGGTTTGTTGAGAATAGTTGCAATAAGAATTTCTGGAATGCTCATTGCTCCGTTGGAGACAAACCCGAAAAATCAAGCTTTGAGTCAATATTAAGAATTGCGGCCAACATCGTGACCAAAACGGTCAGCTTTCTTCGTGACCAAGCCCTATCGCTCCTGCAAATTGTTTTTCACGGCAGATTTCCCCGTTTCTCCCACTTACTCGATCCAGGCTTACTGGAAGTCCACCGTTGACATCCTCCCGGCAGGGGGTGAATAAGATTGCTCAGCAGCTGTAAAGAGCTTGTGAAAAAGGGTCCCCAACTCTTCGTGAGTTGAAAACCCTCTCAAGCTTGAGCGTGGGGACTGGAATTACACCAGGATGAAGCTGGTGTTGGTGAGGGCGGCTATAGGATTCAGTGTGGCGAACTGAATCGGTGCGAAATCGGTACGACTGCCGTCCCGATCCCAGGAGAGGGAACCAGTGTTAGTGTCGTACAGAATGCGTTGGTCTCGGTTATTAGCAGTCGTCACGCCAGCACCTGAACGGAACTGAGCGGCGCCCAGCACATTGCCAGGGTTCCCGATCCGGGTGAATACATTGGCCGCGAGCGCAATAAGATCGCCTTGTGCGGTGGTGAAGTCGGTGATGAGATCGCGATTGGTTGGACCTTGGGCATCAAACCGGAAGGTATCTGCACCCAGACCCCCCGTAAGGACATCGTTGCCGGTGCCCCCATTGAGGGTATCGTTGCCGGCAAGACCGTTGATAGTGTCGTTGCCAGCGGTGCCGACGAGGTTGTCGGCATTGACAGTGCCGTTGATCACGTTGGATGGTGGTGGTGGAACAGCACCAACGAGGGCGATCGCAGCGGCGGTGAGGGGAGCGTTGGGATTGAGGTTGGCAATTACCACCGCTGCCGCAGCACCGGTGCCGTCGCTATCATAACGGAGGGCTCCGGAGGATGGATTGTAGATGATGCGCTGCTGGGCGGTGGTGGCGGCTGTGGCTCCTGCTGCAGCAAGGAATTCAGGGGCAGTGAGCGTAGTGCCCCCACTGAGAGCAGTGAAAATGCCTCGGTCGAGTTGGAGAAAATCGCCGGTGGCAAAATCAGTGATTGAATCAACATTGTTAGCAGCCAGCGGGCTGTTGAACACAAATGTGTCGTTGTCCAAACCACCAGTCAGGATGTCACTACCGGCGAGCCCATTGAGGGTGTCATTACCGGCAAGACCGTTGATAGTGTCGTTGCCAGCGGTGCCGACGAGGTTGTCGGCATTGGCAGTGCCGTTGATCACGTTGGATGGTGGTGGGGGAACAGCACCAACGAGGGAAATGGAAGTGGCGGTGAGAGGAGCATTAGGAGTTAAGTTGGCAAATACCACCGCTGCTGCACCGCCCACGCCATCGCTGTCGTAGCGGAGAGCCCCGGAAGAAATGTCGTAAATGATGCGCTGCTGGGCTGTGGTAGCAGCGGTCGCCCCTGCTGCGGCAAGGAATTCAGGGGCAGTGAGCGTAGTACCCCCACTGAGACCCCCGAAAACAGACCGGTTGAGCTGAAGCACATCGCCGGTAGCGAAATCAGTGATCCCATCGATGTTGCCAGCTAGCGGGCTGTTGAATACAAAGGTATCGTTGCCAAGACCACCCGTGAGGGTATCATTGCCCAGACCTCCATTCAGTGTGTTATTACTAGCGCTACCGGCGAGCTGATTAGCCAGGTCATTGCCTGTGCCAATGAGGGCGGTGCCGGTGAGGGTAAGATTCTCCACGTTCGCGGCAAGGGTAAAGTTGACCGAGCTGTTCACCGTGTCTACACCTTCGTTGAATGCCTCCACCACGAGGTCGAGAGCGGAATCCACAAAGAACGTGTCGTCACCCAGACCACCAATCATGGTATCGGTGCCGGTCCCACCATCAATGATGTCGTTGCCGGCGAGCCCGATGATAGTGTCGTTGCCGGCGAGCCCGTTGATGGTATCGTTGCCAGCAGTGCCAGTCAGAGTATCGTTGCCGGCCGTGCCGTTGATCACAATGTTGCCGGTGAGGGTGATAGCAGCGTTAGTGAGAGGAGCATTAGGAGTTAAGTTGGCAAATACCACCGCTGCTGCACCGCCTACGCCGTCGCTGTCGTAGCGGAGAGCCCCGGAGGAACTGTCGTAGATGATGCGCTGCTGGGCGGTGGTGGCGGCTGTGGCTCCTGCTGCGGCAAGGAATTCAGGGGCAGTGAGCGTAGTGCCCCCACTGAGAGCAGTGAAAATACTTCGGTTGAGCTGGAGAAAATCGCCGGTGACAAAATCAGTGATTGCATCAACATTGCTAGCAGCCAGCGGGCTGTTGAACACAAATGTGTCGTTGCCCAAACCACCGGTCAGGGTGTCGTTACCGGCGTCACCATTCAGGGTGTTGTTACTGGCATTGCCGGTAATCGTATTGTCCAGGGCATTCCCCGTGCCGGCGAGGGCAGTGCCAGTAAGGGTGAGGTTCTCCACATTCGCGGCGAGGATGAAGTCCACCGAGCTGTTCACCGTGTCGATCCCTTCGTTCAATGCCTCTACCACCACGTCGAGGGTAGAATCCCCAAAATACGTGTCGTCGCCCAGACCACCGATTAGAGTGTCGTTGCCCAGACCACCATCGAGGGTGTCGTTGCCGGCATTGCCAGTGAGCACGTTGTTGCTGGCGTTGCCAATAATCAGGTTGTCAAGGTCGTTGCCCGTGCCTTCCAGAGCAGTGCCGCGCAGAGTGAGATTTTCAAGGTCGGGATCCAAGGCGAGGCTGTAGTTGAAGTTGCCTTGCACCACCACGGTGTCGAGGCCGCCAGCGGCAATCTCATTAATTACGTCGAGGGGGCTGTCGATGATGTAAGTGTCATCACCTAACAGGCCGGTGAGGGTGTCATCGCCAACGCCACCATCCAGGATATCGTTGAAGTCGGTGCCAATCAGGTTGTTGGTGCCAGCGTTGCCGATGATCTCCAGTCCCTCCAGCAGCCCGGGGTTAGCCAAGGCGGCGTCAATGTTAATGGCCGCGGTGCCGGTAGTGTCCGCTACAGCGCCAAGGCCAGTGCCGATGACAAGCCGTTCGATGCCGAGGAAAGTCTGGACAGCTCCATTGGGGGCGGTGACGCCGATAACGATGTCGGCAGCGGTGTTTTGCGTGAAGCGCACCTCATCGATACCGAGGCCATTGCCCTGGCGGAAACCTGGTCCCTTGTTCACCAGCTCAAGAAAGGTAAGGCCAGTATCGTTGAAGTCCATGTTAGGGAAATCAATATCCCGTTCCACGATGTAGATGTCATCGCCTTCGTTGCCGTCCATCACTTCACGGGCAAGGGCATTAACAGCAGCAGCGGTGCCGCCCGAACCTGGGATCAGAATGTCATGCCCGCCATTGCCCTCGATGCTGTCAAAGCCGCCTCCACCATAGATGATATCGTTGCCGTCACCGCCTTTGATCGCGTCGTCGAGAACAGCACCGGCATTCACGGCTTGCTCAGGATCTAGAACCGTCAGGAGCGGGTTGAGAGGATCCGGCCCGACAATGTTATCGCCGCCGTAGATCAGATCGTTGCCGATGCCACCATTCATAATGTCGCCATCGACACCGCCATACATTGTGTCATCGCCCTCATTGCCGAACATGATGTCAATCCCAACGTCACCCCGAAGCGTGTCGTCACCAGCTTCGCCGTACATGAAGTCTCCTTCTGTACCACCCAGAAGGGTATCGTTACCGTCACCACCGTGCAGATAGTCGACGCCACTACCGCCGTCGACAATGTCGTTACCGCTGTCGGCGTAGACAGCATCGTTGCCACCTAGAGCATTGATGATGTCGTCCGTCAGGGAGCGGCCGGCGATTACCTCACTGGCGTTGCCTATTCCATTGGGGTTAAGTACGTTGCGGGCGTCGGTGTAGTTGCCGGGGTTGCCGTAGAAGACGCCACCCACGAAACCGGCGCGTCCGATACTGGCGTTCACCAGATTGCCTGTGGCATCGAAGACAGAACGGACTGTTGTGGATGCCTGTAGGTTCGCCAAGGTTGTGACGGCAGCGGGCACACCCGCATCACCCATTTCCACCACGTTGTCGGGGGTAGAGAAGATGTCGGTGTAGAGGTTCTTGGCGCCGGTGGCCCGCATCACGATGTGGGCGATTAAATTGCCCTCGATGAAGTCGTTGAAGAAATCGGTCAGCGGCACACGTCCAAGATAGTATTTGCTGTCTCCGTTCTGTAGTTCCACCATCGTAATAGCGAATACGGCATCGAAGGTGGAGCCGAGCATGCCGCCCAGTACTTCCCGCTCCGCCAGTCCGCCGATCCAAGCATCGATCCGGTTGAAGTCTTTGTTGCCTGCGGTACCCATGAAGGTTGCATTGGCTGCGGCCGCGGTTGCCGCTGCTCGTAGGCCGTTCATGTAAGCGGTCTGATCGGCAGCCACACTGCTGTCGCGCAATGCGTACCACTGAGCCCGGGTTGTGATGCCACTATATGCTGGTCCTGCGGCGGTACGGGCTTGAGCTCCGAACTGGGTGAGAATCGCATCGCTGGCATAGGCCATGATGAAATTCTTCACTGTCACATCCTGCTCAGCCGCTGTGCCCTTAAGGGCATTGCGGAAGTTGAGCCAGCTGGCGTAGGGGGTCAGGGTGGTGGCCAGAACAGTCACGCCGTTCAGCGGGCCGGTGGGAATCGCTGCGGTCTGAATCAGGCTCTGCAGGGACTGCCGCATCTCATTAAGAGTCGGTAGACCGGCATCACGGCCGCGGAACAAGTTGAGGCTGGCAAGATCCAGTGGCCGTCCCAGCAGGTTGTCGCGCAGGGCATCGGCCACCTTCTCGTCGATGCGCATGCCCACCTGATCGCTGCTGCCTTGGGCGATCTGGGCTGCTGTCACACCGGGGGTATAGCTGGTGGGAGCCAGGAAGGCGGAAATCAGGTTCTTATTCCAGGTGAACTGCACCGCATCCGTCGCCGCACCGGTGGTCGTTGAGGTGGCATTGCCGACACCACTGGCAGCGTAGGTGAAAGTGTTGGCTCCGGTGACAGTCACCGCGAAAGTCCCATTGATGCGGTTCGAGGCTAGTCCGCCCAAGCCCGCTGTATCGCCGAGGCTCTCCATTGTCACCTTGTCACCAGTCTTGAGGCCGTGGTTGGCCTGGGTAACGGTGATCAAATTCGAGCCCAGAGTCGTGGTGAAGGCATTGGCAAAAATAAATTGCTTAGTGTCCAGTGAGTCCGGCATCATCGAGTGGCCGAGCCGGTAGACTGCGTTGGCGAATTCCGAGGAGATGCGGGCGTCGATCGCCGGGTTGAGGGTAAAGCCACCGATATTCGGGCTCAGCTTGCGCGCAAACTGGTCAAACACCATGTGCTGATAGTTCATCTCGGAGACCACTTTCGCCATCTGAAGCAGGTCTTCGCCGGTAATCGTTGAGACTTGATTCGTCAGCGGATCTGTCCAAGTCCAGCCCCCCTGGGGTTGCTCACCGACGAAGCCTAAGCGCTGCTTCAGGAGCGTGAGGACGCGATTGTGCTCGTTGAGGAACACCTCATGCACGGCAGTCAATCCGATGTTCTCGTTGCCGCGCCCATCACCCATAAGGTAGTGGTTCGCCAAAGGTTGAAAGGTGCCAAAGTTGTTGGCGGTGAAGTAGGCCTGCATCGCAGCCGTGTAATTGGCCGGATTGTCGCCGTTCGCCGTCAACACGTAATCGGCCAGGGTGAAGCCCGCAGCAGGTATGCCGGGGAAGGTCGTTCCCGCCAGGGCGAAAGGTGCCATGTCGTTGAGAAAAGCGTGCTTCGCCGTGGCCAGAATCAGATTGGGATCAGCTAGGTTAGTGTCTTTTACATACACCCGATCACCGGTTATCTTGTTGAGCGCCACAAGCTGAGGTAGCCCGTTTGCATCTAGAACTAGCTGTCCTTGGGCATCGAATGCTACCAAGGGGATGGCGTTAATGTCCTTATCGTGTAGGATGATGCCGAGCTTGGCGGCATTGGCTTTGGTCTGTGCCCAGTTGGGGATGCCGGCGGCTGCCTCCCCGTTCACTAGAGTCCTAGCGCTGAGCAGTCGGCCTGTGGTCAGGTCAGTCACATTGGGCGTGCCGATGCCCCCAGCAGCCGTCCATTCGGCGGGGCTGAGGTACTCACGCAGGAACAGGAAACGGCTGTCATCGGAGCCGTAGTTCTGGCTTAGGTCGATGAAGGGGGAGGTTAGGTTGAAGCTCTCGGTAAGAGCCGGGGTGAGAACCAGAGTTGAAGTCCCTGTTCCCGCTGCGGAAATCAGGCTGGCGGTGACCCCGGTGGTGGGCCGTACCAGGTTGATCTGGTTAATTAAATCTTGTGTGCTTGTCGCTGCGATGTCGATGATTGTCTCGTTCAGCACCAGGGTACCGTAGTAGGCCCAACTGTTACCTGGCCCCATGTCGCGGGTCTGACTGGTGGTGCTGGCCACTGTGTCAAATACGGGGGTACCCTGAGTGATGATTGTGCTGAGGCCCATCTTGGCAATCAGAGCATCAGAGCTGCCCTCACCGATGGTTACGTTGACCGTGTTATTGCGCGAAGCGGTGATGGAAGCGCCTGTTGGCGTCAGGGAGCGGGCATAGAGGCTGTCGCTGGGCAGCAGTTCGATGCGTGCTTTGCCGTCCACGCCCTTGGCGACGAAATCAAGTCCGTGGTCGAAGAACTGTCCGAACTGGCCAGTCCAGTTGCTGTAGGGTAGGGGATTGATCAGGCCGGACTGGGGATTGACGCGTTGGCTTGCCTTCGGATCGTCTTGTTGCTTGAGCAGCCACTTGGCAGCGTAGTTGGGATCGGCGGGATTGAGACTCTGGAAGCTGATCGGGTTGCTAACATCGGAGATCAAGTTGCTGATGTTGCGTACGTTCAGTTGGTCAACGCCAGCCACCGTGTTGGGAAGGGGCACTACCTGGGTGGGGCCTCGCAGTGAATTAGCGAAGGGGCTGGATATGACATCATTCTTTTTAATCGGTGCCGTCAGGCGATTGAACGTCAGCCGCTTGAATTGGGTGTCTGCCGCGCCAAACCAGTAGTTTTGGGAAAGGGTATCCTGGGTGTTGTTCCCCAACCCCGCTACTGTGCGGATGCCGGTGGGACCTAATGGAGCCAGACCGTCTTGCTCTTCGATCAGCCAGTTGTTGCTATACTCTGAACGGCTTAGAAGTTAACTTTTTTCGAGAAAGAATACGAGATTCTGAAAGGAATGATTGGCACGCGCTCTTTAAATGAGCAATCAAGATCAGGTAAAATGGGTTGCAAAAAGACTGA
>Ga0315905_10002623_pt1 | contig 18897 bp, 20 predicted proteins | sample LakEriMetagenome_5_FD_203522 | JGI IMG/M metagenome (GOLD analysis project Ga0315905, IMG submission 203522) | Freshwater fungal communities from buoy surface, Lake Erie, Ohio, United States - Buoy 4 MA121 | ecosystem: Environmental > Aquatic > Freshwater > Lake | place: USA: Lake Erie, Ohio... | reverse complement strand
CGCTACACCACCTTCTCCGACATGGCGACCAATCTGCTGAAAACGCTGGTGAATTTTTATAATGACTTGGCGCGTAATCTACGCGGCTGACATTCACGAAGCGAGTATCAGCGCCATACGAGGTCGTGAACCGGGGACGGAGTCTACGGCCGTTAGTGAAGTAAAGACGCTGGATCCCCCCTTGCAGGGCGCGCACTGGCTTGCAAGCCAGTGCCGTTCCGCGGGCATGCAGCATGCTGCATGAAACCCCCGCTACACCTTGCGCCGGGATGACGATTTTGAGGCCAACCATTTTTCAAACGTCATCACCTGCATGTGATGACTGCTGCGTGGGCGGATCGCATGCGACCCGAATTCCCCACTCGCTCCCGGCGCAGGCCGGGATCCAGCGTCTTTCGTTGTTTATCGACTGAATTTAATAATGGAAAATACTTAGCTGTTTAGGTAGGGATTTTTCGGAGTGCGATGTCTCAGCTACCGATGCCTCAGCTGCCGATGTATCTGCTGCCGGTACTGCAGATGCCTATAGCTTAGGCGCCAAACGCATCCACCAGCACTTCAATCCGGCGGTTCTTTGCGCGGCCTTCGCGCGTGTCGTTTGGCGCGAGAGGTTTGGTATCCGCCATGCCGCGCACGATCACCCGTTCACGTGGCACACCCGCCTGTTCGGTCAAATAATCTGCGACCGACGCAGCGCGGGCACCGGACAAATCCCAGTTCGAGCGATAGCGGTTATGGCCATTGAGCGGTATGTCATCGGTGTGACCTTCCACCGTAATACGTCCACCGGCGGCGGCAATGCTGCGGCCGATTTTTCTGAGCATGGGCATGAAATCGGGTGACAGATCTGCGCTACCCGAATAAAAACTGCCCTGCACCACCATGCGAATGACGATGCGCTCGCCGTCATGCTCAACCTGCGCCTCGCCCTTGGCGATTTCGCCAGCGAGCATCTCGCGTAGCTGCTTGAGCTGACGTGCCGTGTCGTTGCGCCGCTCATCTTCTTCACCGCCCTCGCGGATTTCAACCCGTGTTTCTATTTGTGCCTGCGCATCGGCAATGCGACCGTACAGGTCCAGCATTTCCTGCGGCATGATGCCGCTGCCACGGGCAGGCAATTGCACAACCAGCTTGCCATTGTCTGTGCGCAGCTGGACTTTTTTACCAACCAGATCCATTGAGAGTGATTTTTGTAATGTGCCCAAATCACGTGCGAGCTGCTCGGGCAACGGCGCCGTGTCTTTGGTGGGGCCGGCGACGAGTTGTGTTTCTGCCGGTGGTGCAACCACGGTGGGCAGCGCGTCTTGCTTACCGAGTGACTTTTGCAGAGCACCACTGACGTCTCTGAAACGATTGGCGTTTGTATCGGAGAACGACAGGATCAGGACAAAGAACGCCAGCAGCAGCGTGATCATGTCCGCGAAGGTGGTCATCCACAGCGGTGAACCATGTCGCTTTGGCTGCTCTTCATCTTCGTGGAGCGCTGCATCAAACAGCGAGACGATCTTTACTGGCCCTTTTTCAGCATCTGCATCTGCTTCTGCCGTGTTCATTCGGCAGTTGCCTTTACTTCGTCTTCTACGGTTTCAATCGGTGCTTCGGGTTCAGCTTGCTGGGGGAGTATGTTACCCAACAAGAGGTCCGGCAATAAACGCGGATCACCACCTTGGTGGATGAACAGAACACCCGCCATGGCCAATTCATAGTTGCGACGCGTGCGCTTGCCATAGCCCATGATTTTTTGTACCAGCGGACCCAGCAGCACGTTCGCCAGCACGGCGCCGTAGAGCGTGGTCAGCAAGGCCACCGCCATACCGGGGCCAATCGAGCTCGGATCGGACATGTTACCCATCATGAGCACCAGACCCAACAGCGTGCCTATCATGCCCATGCCCGGCGCCAGTTCTTGCGCGTAGCTGAAAAAATCACGCGCGTTATCGAAGCGGAGTCTGAGCTCGGCGACCTCGCGCAACAAAGCATCCTTGAGCACACCATGCTCAATACCATCGACCCACATGCGAACCGCTTTGGCGATGAAGGGATCGGTGAATTCGCGATCCTCCAGCGTAATCATCCAGCGATCGTCATAGCGCGTGATGCGCCCGATCTCGACTAGTTCATCAATCAGGTCTGACAGCGGCGTGGGCTGAGTGGTGAGTATTTCGCGCGCTGTTTTGTAGGCATCGCGAAATTCCGATACCGAGCTTTTTGCGAGTACGCAAAGAAAGGTGCCACCGAAAACAATCAGTATCGATGGGAAGTCGATGAAGCGAAGAAAGTCACCACCGGTCGCCATCGCAATTACCAGCAAGGCACCGACAACACCGACAATACTTGCAATATCCATGATGGGCAGCCTTAGTAAGACGATTAAAAACTACGCTTCAGGACTTAATAGCTGATTGCCAATTCGATTCAGGCGGAACGCAGCCGGTATTTATCGATTTTTTCAATCAGTGTCGTACGTTGTAAATTCAGCAGACGCGCAGTTTTTGAGACATTGCCATCCGAACGATCCAGTGCCTGCTCAATAAAGGCGCGCTCAATTTCTGCCATACGCTCCTTGAGCGAGAGACCCTCGGGTGGTAACACTGGCCCACCCTGCGCTAGCAAGATGATGTCTTCCACATGGTTGTGTTCGGACTCGGGAACAGTGACTGCCTCGGATAGCGTGGCATCTTTGTCACCGACGGCAAACATTTGCAATACGTCAGCGGCGTGCGGCTCGTGGTTTTCAACGACAGCATCACCACGCTCGAGCTGCAATTTCTGCAAACCCTTGGGCAACATGGCTGCGGGTACGCTGCGCAGCGTCAGCTTTTGCCCCGAAAACAGCGTCGAAAATCGATGAATCAGATTGGAGAGTTCGCGTACATTACCCGGCCATTCGTAGGCCTTGAGTGCCTCGGCAAAATCCGGAGAAAAAGTCACCGGCGCACTTTTGTAGGCAAATTTGTCGGCATAGTATTTCGCCAGCAGCAGAATATCGTCGTCGCGCTCACGCAGCGGTGGCGTAATGACCGGCAATACGTTCAGACGGTAGTACAAGTCTTCGCGAAAACGACCCGCCGCAATTTCCTCTTCAAGATCACGGTGCGTTGCAGCCACGACGCGCACGTCAACTTCGACGGGACGTGATGAACCAACGGGGTCAACCGTGCGCTCTTGCAATACCCGCAAAAGCTTGACTTGCATATCGAGTGACAGATCACCGATTTCATCCAAAAACAGTGTGCCGCCATGCGCGAGTTCAAAACGTCCGACGCGATCAGCCAGCGCGCCCGTGAACGCGCCCTTGCGATGGCCGAACAACTCGCTTTCCATCAGTTCTTTGGGAATCGCCGCGCAATTGAGGGGTACAAAATTAGCATCCGCGCGGGCCGATTGATAATGGAGTGCCTGCGCGACCAGCTCCTTGCCGGTGCCGGACTCGCCGTTGATCATGACCGTCGCAGGAGAATCTGCGATGGTCTCAATCAACTTGCGGATCTCGCGCATCGGTTGGCTGTTGCCAATAATGGGACTCGGCTGGCGCATGCGGTCGGCGTATCCTCGGATGTTGGTGGGCTGGAAGGTCTCAATGCCCCGGCAGCCGCCGGGAGCAGTTCTCCAATGTTTCTTTATTGGAACATAGCATAGTGGAACTGTCAACGCGGCCCCCACTCGCTGCCATGACCAAAAATTGCAATTAATACAATCACTTAGAGGTGGGATGTAGAATCGCTGGTTTTACAGATTCGAATGCGCTTGGGTTGGGAGTGATTACAATGGTATCCGCTGTTCACCCTCTTTCTACGGAGCCGACAACGCCATGAGCACGATTGCGCAATTGCGCCGCATTCTCAAAGATAACCATACGATCGCCGTGGTCGGGCTCTCAGCGGACTGGTTCAGGCCATCTTATTTCGCTGCGAAGTATATGCAGGAGCATGGCTACAGGATCATCCCAGTCAATCCAAAATACACCGAAATTCTGGGTGAACGCTGCTACCCGGATCTGAAATCTATTCCCGACAAAGTTGATATCGTCGACGTGTTTCGCAAAAGCGCCGACTGCTTACCCATCGCACAAGAAGCTGTGGCCATCGGCGCCAAGGCACTCTGGCTGCAAATTGGCGTGATCAACGAAGAAGCCGGCAAGATCGCTGAAACCGCCGGTTTGGACGTGGTGATGGATCGCTGTGTGAAAATCGAATATGCCCGCTTGTTTGGTGGCCTTGGCTGGTTTGGTGTCAACACACGCATCATTTCATCTCGCCGACCTGTTTAATCATGAGAACCGATCTCTTTTGATCAAGGCAAGGTGCACACAACACCGTCAGCCATTTTTTTTAGCGCCTCTTAGTCCGACTTTTTCACACCTACGCTATGTCTAAAGATCACGTTTACGACTTCGATACCCTCTGCCTGCATGCAGGTCAGATACCCGATGCAGCCACTGGTGCAAGAGCTGTGCCGATTTATCAAACGACCTCCTATGTGTTTGACAGTGCCGAGCATGCGGCCAGTCTGTTCAATCTACAAACCTTCGGTAATGTGTATTCACGACTTTCTAATCCCACCGTCGCGGTGCTAGAGGAACGCGTGGCAGCCCTTGAAGATGGGCGCGCTGCGGTAGCAACCTCTAGCGGCATGGCGGCGCAGATGATTGCGATGCTCAATTTATGCGAAGCCGGTGATGAGATCGTCGCTGCACGCACGCTGTATGGCGGCACCCACACACAGCTGCATGTAAATTTCCGCAAGCTGGGTATCAATACGATTTTTGTTGATTCAGATGATCCTGAAAATTTCGCGCGCGCGATCACGCCGAAAACAAAACTGCTGTACGCAGAGACGATCGGTAATCCATCGATGAACGTGCTGGATATCGAGAAAGTCGCAGCGATCGCAGCGCAAGCGGATCTACCTCTGTTTATTGATAACACCTTCGCCAGCCCCTACCTGTGCCGTCCATTTCAGTGGGGTGCCGCGGTGGTGATGCACTCGGCGACAAAATTTTTAGGCGGGCATGGCACAACGATGGGCGGCATCATCGTCGAATCAGGGAAATTCAACTGGGGCAATGGAAAATTTGCCACCATGACCGAGCCTTCAGCGGGCTATCACGGTGTGCGATTTTATGAAACCTTTGGTGACTTTGGCTTCACGATGAAATGCCGCATGGAGGGATTGCGTACCTTTGGTCCGGCACTCTCGCCGATGAATGCGTTCATGCTGCTGCAAGGCGTGGAGACGCTGCACCTGCGTATGGAACGCCACTGCAGCAACACGCAGAAAATCGCTGAGCATCTGTCCTCGCATCCCAAGGTATCGTGGGTGAATTATCCGGGACTGAAGAACAACAAGTACCACGAACTGGCCAAGAAATATTTGCCCAAAGGTGCAGGTGCTGTCTTGTCGTTTGGTGTCAAAGGTGGCGCTGCGGCGGGACAAAAATTTATCGAAAACGTGGAGTTTCTATCGCATCTGGCCAACATTGGTGACGCCAAGACGCTAGTGATTCATCCGGCATCGACTACGCATCGTCAACTGTCGGAAGAACAGCAGATCGCTGCCGGTGTGCCACCTGATCTGATCCGTTTGGCAGTGGGTATTGAATCGGTGGATGATATTCTTTGGGATATTGATCAGGCGCTGTCGAAGACTTGATGCGATGGTTGGCGGGGGCGCTATCGAAGACGTGATGGGTGGCTTAGTTATTGTCCTTCGGTGAAGCAGTGACACTGGATCCCGGCTTTCGCCGGGATGACAGTTTTGAAGCCAACAGACCTTAAAACGTCATCCCGGCGAAAGCCGGGATCCAGTGTCTTTCGTTGAATACCTGAAAAAATTCTTACTTGTGAATTTGAATTAATGAATTCAAGAAGAAAGTCGCGATCAATACATTCGCGTCAAAAAAACTCTTCCGAACAGAAGTGAGCTCACGCCAAAATCCGCATTGACGCTGTCATCGAGCTCACCCTACCCCAACACCCGCTCCCCCAGCCAAACACAAGCCATCAGCAAAATACCGATCGACCCCCAGCGCTGAATCAGCCTTACCACGCGCGCATTACTCAGGACCGGCCAAAGCAGCAAACCAGCCACCAACACAACGACCAGCTGACCAAACTCCACACCCAGATTGAAAGCCACCAGCGTTTCAATGAAATGCGACGAAGACAGTCCTAACTCGCGCAGCCCGTTCGCAAAGCCCATCCCGTGAATCAAACCAAAACCCAGTGCGAGTTTCCATGACTGTTTGCCCTCGCCGCCACGCAGATTGAGCAGCGCGGAGACGATGATGGAGGCTGCAATCGCGGACTCGATCAGTTTGTCTGGCAAGGTAATCCAGTCGAGTGCAGCGGCTGCCAGCGTGATGGAATGCGAGAGGGTAAACGCTGTGACCACTTTGAGCGCATACATACCGACTGCGCGCAAACCCGAGTCCACTGATGTGGCTGATGCCGCTGATGCTGCTGATGCTGTTGTCGCTGTTGTAGCTGTTGTAGCTGTTGTGGATGATGACTCAGCTAACGCTTCAGATGCGATCGATTCCGATGACACGACTGTTCCGCGCGCTGCGGCCAAACCCAAACCAGGCAGCAGCAAACACAACAGAAACAGCAGATGATCAGGCCCACTCCAAATATGCAAGGCGCCTTCGCGCGCATAAGTCCACAGGGCTTCGGCCAGCGCGATCTCGCGCAAGGGCAAACGCTGCACCGCATGTCGCGGATCGAGTACTGAGGTCGATTCTAGCGGTCCACTGTTGAGCTTCAGGAAAGCCCGTGCGACCTTTTCTTTTTCGTTGAAAAATCCATAACGCACCAACAGATAAGCAGCATTGGATGGCAATGCCACTGCGGTATGTGTCTGACGAACATACAGCCCATCGTTATGTACCGTAACTTCCTGTGACTGAAAGGTCAGCGACAGTGGACCGCCATCCGCCTCCAGCGACAGCGACTCGCCCACAAGCGCTGCGAGCCTGTCACGCAGTTCTTCGAGTTCATGCCGACGGATTTCTTTTTGCTGTTCAGGTGGTATCTGTAACAAGCTGTTTAGGTCACGCACAGCAAAATCAATCTGCACCGACATACCCGCCTCAGTGCTGCTGATACGCAGATAGCTATTGCCGGATTGATGCGCTGCCGCCGTCAGGGGCAACAGCAAGGCGATGAGCAGAGCGTGGCATAACTGCCGTAACAGACTCATGGGGATGACAAGGCTTCAAGGGTCGCCAGTTTGAGACTCGAGGGCCACTGACTACGAAATTTTTTTAATAACTCAGCGACGCGTGTTTGACATTTCGTCTTGGGTACAGCACCTGAATCAAGTGCCTGCAGATAATGAATACCCAAGATGAAATGAACTTCCTCACTGTCGATCGCAGGATCACGTAGCGTCGAGAGACTTTCGCCAAAGCCTATCATCTCGAGCAGGCTTTCCTTGCTTTGATTGATGGGCTTGAGCGGGTTATCGACAAAGCTGTCATAGAAATGGTGTTTGAATAACAGAAAGCGGGCAAGCGTCGCCTGCTTCCCACGCGGGTCCAGCGCGAGTGATTCGCGATAAGGCCGAGGATCGGATAGATACAAACGCGTCTGTGGCGATAACTGAAGTTTATTCGCCGAGGCGTTGAGCATATTGACCAGCACGGACGTCTCGAGGCCTTGCGTCTTGCCGTGACTGATGATGTCTTCGTTGAGCAGTGCGCGTATTTCATCCAGAGTTTTGCCCATCTCCAGCCAAGCATTAGCCCGAGCTGCAGCTGGGGCATTGCCCTGCGCCGTACGCGTCAACTCATCGAGCCGGGAAAGGTAGACCTTACGTGCATCGGCGCTGATGGCATCGTGCGCCTCTACATGCGTCACCGACAAAAGCAAACCCACCAACAGGAAACCTATGCGCATGCTTTTTAACAAGCGCGGTAACGACATGTCTTGCATTAGTTGGCTTCCGAAACAGGCAACTCAACTTTCTCACCTCGGGCTGCAGCGCGCGCACCGGGGTGTACTTTCATACCAAACTTGCCTTCCAGAGGCACCGTCAAGTGCATCGGACCGGCAGCTTCCAGCAGCGTCACTGCAATGAGAAAGCCATGATGCAGCGGGAGGTCGTCGCGTGCGACCAATACATGCGTGCCATTGTCGAGCATGATCTGCAGGGGCATGTTGGGATAGTCTTCAAAAGGCGCAGCCGCTTTCATCATCGCTTGGGCGTGCTGATACGAGAGCACTGCCAGCTTCGATTGATCTGTCTTGAGCAAACTGGCTACCCGCGCTACATCGCGTGCACGACTCACCATGGCGCGCGATAGCGGTAATTTTTTGCGCAGAAAATCGACCCATTCATCACCGATGGTATCGCCGGGAAGATCACTGTGCGATGTCAGTATCTGCAAGTTTCGTTTGCGGAAAAGATCCCATTGCGCATAGGGCGTGTGTGCGAGTGCTTGTGCTACTGGCCAGAGTCCGGCTGCGAGTACCGCTACTGCACTACCGATAAATCGTCTTCTTTGCATGGTTCATCCTGAGGAAACACTGAAGCAGCGTCGTGCTTATGATTGTCAAGTCGTTGGGGGCACAACGAAAGACACTGGATCCCGGCTTTCGCCGGGATGACGGGAGATATTTTACTGTCGACTCAATGGCTACCGTCGTTCCAGCAGAAGCTGGGATGACGGCGAAAACTTTACGATCGCCTCAACAACTACCGTCATCACTTGCATGTGATGACGGCTGCGTGGGCGGATCGCACGCGGTCCGAATTCCCCACTCGCTCCCGGCGAAAGGTGGAGCGGGGATTTCAGACCGCATGCGGTCTGCCCGCGCAACGGTCATGGCGTACTCGCCATGGCGCGCCCTGCAAGGGGGGATCCAGTGTCTTTCACTGCCTACCCAAAAAAAGAGCGAGGAAAATCCTCGCTCTTTGTACTCCAAAATCGCAGAAATTACTTCTTGCCGAAGATTTCTGTTGGGCAGATCGTAGTGACCGCGTAGTTAGGAACGTCAACCACGTTGCTGATACGCAGATCGCAAGCGACGCTGGTAACAACAAACGCCTGCTCTTTGGTGAGACCTTTAGTGGCTTGCAGCCAGTCAAGCATCTGAATCAGCGAGTTACGTGCTGCGAGTGTGACGTCGTTAGACAAGTTGGTCAGCGGCTTGATTTTTGCGCTGTCCAGATAGGTCCACTGTGGTGGCACTTCGCCGGCGTTCTTCAGCGGATAGCCAACGGTCGCGTGGAAGCTGTCTGGCTCGAGTTTCTTGAGCTGCGAACCGCCTTCGAAATGCGGCTGCTTCACAACAGATGCCATGCCTTTGCGGATTTCAGTCTGCACAGTCACGATGGCGCCCATTTCAATCGCCGTACCTGCCACTTCGCCGTCGCCCTGTGCGTAGTGCACGTCGCCGATGAAGAAGCCGCAGCCGTCAACGAAGCATGGCAACAGCAGTGTGGTGCCTTCGACCATTTGCTTGACGTCCATGTTGCCGCCGTTTTCACGCGGTGGGATGGTGCGCAGGCATTTGCCTTTGTGGCTACCGTTAGGACCGCAGATGTCAGCAGGACGTGCGCCGGTTGGCTCAGGTGGCAGTGCAACGCCGCCGGCCTTGCCCAACTGAGTTTCGCGAGCAAGCCACTTGTCGACTTCAGCCTCGCCTGGCATCACGCCAACGGAACCCATGAAGCCATTCATCGGAATGCGAACGCCTGGAACTTCAGCAGACACTGCTTCACGACGGTTCAGCTTCCAGTTTGCAACGAAGGGCTCGGTGTACATGTCTGGCAGAAAACCGAAACCTGGAATGATGGTGGTGTAACCATACTCATTCGGGTTGATGTCGATCAGTTTGACTGCCAGCACATCGCCGCGCTTTGCGCCTTCGATGTAGATCGGGCCTGTCATTGGGTGGATCAGGTTGACGTCGATAGCAGTAACGTCTTTTGGTTTCGAATTGATGTTCAGGTTCGAATCCAGTGCGTCACGGGTGTGAACGACGATCAGATCGCCCGGCTTTGCACGTGCCACTGGCTTGATAGCCGGGTGGTAGCGGTTAAAGCAGTTTGGATCTTGCTCGCAGTGAGCGCCCTTCTTTTTGACTTCGACGATCGTCTGGGTCTTGACATCAGCCGTGTCCGCAAAAGCGAACTGACCGACGCTTGCTGCCGCCATAGCGACGAGCAGTGCTGGCATTAAACGCATGCTTGTTCTCCGTATTGAGAGGGAATTTATAGGTCTTATAGCTACCAAGTCATAACCGATGACTACTGGTTATTAAAACTGAATGACAAGTGGAAATTCATTTTACGGATATCAGCTTGTTTGTCTAGGGAAACATTAAGCAAAAGAAATCATTTGGCGAAATTTCTGATGTTCGGCCGGATATGAGTCACAAGAGGGCCGGTCAAATCACTTGATGATTTTATAGTTTATGGTTTTATAGTTTGTTTTCATGTATATTGTTTCCGTTCCCCGCTTCCTGAAACCCGACACCATGACCCCGACCACCGACTTCGATCTCCCCGCCATGCGGACTGCCGCCAATCAGGCCTGTTCGCTGATGCGGGTCATGTCCAACCCGGATCGCCTGATGCTGCTTTGTCAGTTGGCTCGGGGTGAGCGCCGCGTGGGCGAGCTGGAGGAACTGCTGGACATACAGCAACCCACGCTCTCACAGCAGCTGGCTGTGCTGCGCGACGAAGCGCTCGTTGAAACACGACGCGAGGGCAAACAGATTTTTTATCGCATCACCAGTGAGCCCGTGCTTGCCGTACTAGCGGTGCTCTATCAGCAATACTGCGCCTCACCCCAAGGAGACTCTGCATGACCATAGACTGGATCCATTTCACACCCGGCATGTCGCTCTTGGGCGGCGTTTTGATCGGCATTTCTTCCGCATTATTCATTTTGGCGAATGGCCGCATTGCAGGTATCAGCGGCATCCTCGGCGGATTGCTGAGCCGCAAGCCGGGCGACATCGTCTGGCGGATCGCCTTTCTGCTGGGTTTGGTGGCCGCGCCAGCCGCGATTTTTGCTCTGACCGGCCCGATAACGGCAACCATCGAAGCCAATACCGAGGTGCTGGTTATCGCGGGGCTTCTGGTCGGTATCGGCACACGCTACGGCGCGGGCTGCACCAGCGGTCATGGTGTATGTGGTTTGTCGCGGCTGTCGCCGCGCTCGCTGGTAGCCACCCTGGCCTTCATGGGCGCAGGCATGGCGATCGTGTTCGTAATGCGTCATCTTCTGGCCTGAGAGAGTCCCCCATGAAAAAACATATCGATACCCTGTCCTCCTTTATCGTCGGCCTGATCTTTGGCATCGGATTAATCTTCGCCGGCATGACCGATCCAGCAAAAGTCATCGGCTTTCTGGATATCGCCGGTAACTGGGATCCGTCACTGGCCTTGGTAATGGGTGGCGCGATTCTGGTGGGCTTCATCGCATTTCGTTTCGCCAACAAGCGCACCACGAATTTTATTGGCGGTGCAATGCATCTGCCCACAAAAAATGACATCGATCGCCGCCTGATCATCGGTAGCCTGCTGTTTGGTGCTGGCTGGGGCATGGCCGGCTTCTGTCCGGGCCCCGCCATTACCTCACTTGGCACAGGCAACCCAAAAGCGGTTATCTTTGTCATTGCGATGGTGGCGGGCATGGCCTTGTACGAGCTGGCCAAACGATTTCTGCATCAACCCCGCAGCGTCAGCGCACCGTAAATTATCGTTAACCTTGTTGTCCACTCACCTGAGGAGAGTCTCATGAACGCTAACGTTGGATCGACTGATCGTGCACTCCGCATCTTTGCTGGCAGCCTGCTTATCCTGCTTTCGATGCTGGGCGTGATTGGCGCCTGGGGCTGGGTCGGCCTAATAACTATCGCGACCGGTGCGCTGCGCTTCTGCCCTGCCTACACCGTGCTCGGCCTGCGCAGCTGCCCAATCGATACGTCGAGCGATCATGCCTAAGCGCCGCTCGAAAGGTTTCGCGAATCCTGCCCAGACCTGGGATGCGCGTTTCTCGACAGAAGACTACATCTTCGGCACCGCACCGAATGTGTGGCTGATACAGCATCGCGACCTGCTCCCCGCGGGCGGTCGCGTGCTGGCCGTGGCCGATGGTGAAGGTCGAAACAGCGTCTGGCTGGCACAGCAAGGCATGCAGGTCGATGCCTTTGATATTTCTCCGATTGGCGTAAGCAAAGCGACCAAGCTCGCGCAGCAAGCGAACGTGCAGGTGAATTATCAGGTGTGCGGCGCCGACAAGTTTGATTGGAAGCCTGAGGCGTATGACGCGGTGGTGGCGATATTCATACAGTTCGCCGATCCGGACGCACGCGCCAGACTATTTGCGCACATGAAGTTGGCTCTGAAACCCAATGGCTTGATCGTGCTGCAGGGCTACACACCGAAACAACTGGATTACCGCACCGGTGGCCCACCGAGCCTTGATCATCTGTACACCGAGGAACTTCTGCGCGAAGCCTTCAACGACATGACGATCGTCGAATTACAGGCCTATGAAGCTGTGCTCGCCGAAGGCACGCAGCATAGTGGCCGCTCTGCACTCATCGGCATGGTTGCCCGCAACACTGCAGGCAGCATCGCCCAATAAACACGAACTAACTTGCGGGAAGATCGCTGGCGAAACAAGCTTTCCCCAGCGATTTTTTATTGAAGACTTTCAGCTTTGGGATGACTTCCCGCGGATACCTAGTCTGCCCAGCAATGCGCGGTCTTCTTCGACTTCGGGATTGCCCGTCACCAGTAGTTTGTCGCCGTAGAAAATCGAATTCGCACCAGCGAGATAGCACAGCGTCTGCACACCCTCGCCCAGCTGGCGACGACCTGCTGACAAGCGAACACGCGCTTTCGGCATCGTGATGCGCGCCACGGCAATCGTGCGCACAAATTCCAGCGGATCCAGTGCCTCTTGATTTGCCAGTGGCGTACCTTCGACCGCAACGAGGTGGTTGATAGGTACTGATTCAGGATAGGGATTGAGATTGGCCAGCTGCGAAATTAAGCCTGCGCGCTGATGACGTGATTCACCCATACCGACGATGCCGCCGCAACAAACTTTCAGACCAGCCTGACGCACATGACCGAGCGTATCCAGTCGGTCCTGATAGTCGCGGGTGGTGATGATGTCACCGTAAAATTCAGGGGCAGTGTCGAGATTGTGATTGTAGTAGTCTAGGCCCGCAGTCTTCAAGCGCTCTGCCTGTTCTTCTTTCAGCATACCCAGCGTTGCGCAAGTTTCCAGCCCCAGTGCCTTCACGGCTTTGACCATATCTTCGACCGCATCCAGATCGCGGTCCTTCGGTGATCGCCAAGCCGCACCCATGCAAAAACGCGTGGCACCACTGTCTTTTGCTGCCTGCGCTGCGGCAACCACTTCTTCGACCGGCATCATCTTTTGTGCAGTCACACCCGTGTCATAGCGCGCGGCTTGTGGGCAGTAGCCACAATCTTCAGGACAGCCGCCGGTCTTGATTGACAAGAGCGTGGCAAGCTCGACTTCATTGGCATCAAAGTGCGCACGGTGGACTTGCTGCGCGCGCCACATCAAATCGTTGAAAGGTAATTCAAACAGCGCAGCGACTTCAGCAACGGGCCATATCTCGTTAGCTGCAGCGGTAGCCGCGACTTTTTTAGCGGCGGTGTGAAAGGCGATAGTTTGCGATGACATGCAGGTCTTTCAGAAAATGAGGAACGAAGTCAGATGCGAAAATCAAGTACAAAACTCAAGTACAAAACTCAGGTGCAAAATTCAGACGAAAAAATCAAAGGCTAAATTCAGTGGGCACAACCCCGGTCCAATGAAAATCAATGTACTGAGCCGCTACTGCGGCCGATGCTTGTGCCATGTAGGGCACGATACCCAGCAGCGGCGCGGACAGTCGCGAGCGTAAGGCATCGATATTGTCCTGCTGATGTGGCATCGCCGGATCAATCTGATTCGCCACCCATCCGGCCAGCCTCAGACCACGTGCAGCGATCGCTTCCGCTGTCAGGAGCGCATGATTCAGGCAACCTAAGCGCAGACCGACTACGAGGATAACATCAAGCTGCAGCTTTTTAGCCAGATCGGCCGTATCAAAATCGTCAGTCAGCGGCACCCGAAAACCGCCCACGCCCTCCACCACCACGGCCTCGGCCTGCGCTGCAATCTGGGCATAGGCGGTCAGCAAACGCTGCGGATCAATCGCGGTGTGCTCCAGCGCTGCGGCGATATGCGGCGCCGCCGGTTCTCGCAGCAGATAAGGCACTACCAGCTCGCGCGGCACGGACAGGCTGGACGCACCTTCCAGCGCTGCCACATCGTCGTTATCCAAACCACCGTCGCGCATCTCAGCGCCAGCCGCCAGCGGTTTCATGCCGACGGTTTTAAGGCCTGCTTGCGAGAGCCCATGCAAGAGCGCGGACGATATCAAGGTCTTACCCACCCCCGTATCCGTACCCGTGACAAAACAAGCGAACTTCAAACTCATGCGCCCTCCACGGAATTGATCGCTGCGGCCAGCGCCGTTATCTGCGCACTGTCATGCGCAGCAGACAAAGTGATCCGCAATCGCGCCGTATCTTTGGGTACAGTGGGCGGCCGTATGGCAGCGACCCACAGACCCTGCGTACGCAAAGACTCGCCGGCCTGCACACTGGCTTGATTCGCGCCGATCAGGATGGCTTGTATCGGCGTCTCCGAGGCCAGCAAGCGCCAGTGCTTCAGCTTCAGTGCGCTGCCCAGTTGTTCGATGTGGGCCTCCAGCTTCTTACGCCGGGCCTTGCCATCCGACCCGCTGATGATGTCCAGACTGGTCAGCAAAGCATGAGCGATGGCCGGTGGTGTGGCTGTGGTGTAAATATAAGTACGCGCACGCTGGACCAGCCATTCAATCACGGTGGCATGGGCCGCCACGAAAGCACCCGCGACCCCTGCGGCCTTACCCAGTGTGCCGACGTATACCAACTGCGGTGAGCGCAATTCAAAATGCTGCAAGACGCCTGCGCCCTGCTCGCCGAGTACACCAAAACCATGCGCATCATCCACCACCAGCCAGGCCTGATGACGTTCACACAAGGCCAGCAATTCGGGTAAGGGCGCGATCGCACCGTCCATACTGAACACGCTGTCCGTCACCACGAGCTTAGTCGTCGCCGTACTGCTTGCGAGCTGACGATCGAGCGCGGGCAAATCATCGCGAGTGTAGATCGTCACGCGTGCACGAGAGAGCCGCGCACCATCAATCAGCGAGGCATGATTGAGTGCCTCGGAAAAAATGTCCGCGTCTTTTCCTGCAAGTGCCGTCAGTACGGCCAGATTGGCCATATAACCTGTGGAAAAAAATAAAGCCCGTGGCTTGATTAGATGCGCTGCCTGCATATCGGCCAATCTGGCTTCTAGCGCTGCGTGTGCCGTCGAGTGCCCGCTGATCAGATGTGATGCGCCACTGCCCGCACCGTAGCGCAATGCACCTTCGCGCAGTGCTTCGATGACCCGTGGATCGGAGGCAAGACCTAAATAATCATTGCTGCAAAACGCGGTGAGCGACTCGCCATCGACAAGCAATGAAGGCGCGGTAGGTGTTTGCACCTCGCGCAACTGTCGGCGCAGCTGTTGGTCGGACAAAGAGGCAAGTTGATCTTCAAGTTGCCCTAGCAGCAAAAACTCAGGAGGCATTCGGTGCATCCGTCAGCCAGTTGGGTTTGCGTTTGTTCAGAAAAGCCTGCACGCCCTCGCGACCCTGCTCAGACACGCGGATCTGAGCGATGCGGCGCACGGTATCGGTAACAAGCTCTGGCTCAATAGTTTCGCCAGAAACATCACGTATCAAACGTTTGGCTTCATCGATAGCATGCGGGCTGCAGGCCAATAGCGCGTGCACCAGCTTGTCGATTTCATGATCAAGCTGATCCTCAGCCACGACCTCATGCACGAGACCTATACGCCGCGCCTCTTGTGCATCGAAACGCTCGGCCGTCAGAAAGTAGCGACGCGATGCGCGCTCGCCAATGGCACGAATGACATACGGTGAAATAGTGGCCGGGATCAGACCCAGACGCACTTCCGATAAACAAAATCCTGCCGTATCTACCGCCAGAGCCATGTCGCACGCCGCCACCAGTCCCATGCCACCGGCATAGCAATCACCTTGCACGCGCGCTATCGTGGGTTTGTTGCATTCATAAATCACTTGCATCATCTCGGCCAGCGCCTGCGCATCGGAAAAATTTTCTTCTTCACTGTAACTGGCCATTTTTTTCATCCAGTTCAGATCAGCACCTGCACAAAATGCCGTGCCTCGCGCCGCCAGAATGATCACGCGTACATCGCGATCACTATCCAGCACCCGAAACGCTTGTGTGATTTCAGCGATGGAAGTTTCATTGAACGCATTGCGTACGTCGGGCCTGTTCAGCCAGATAGTGGCACGTGGCCCTTCTTGAATGATTTCCAATGTCTGATAGGTCATGTTTTTCCTGCACCGGGAGATTTGGGTTTGACCATCTCGTCGAGTTTTTCAAAACGCAAGCGTTTACGATCGGGCTCAACAGCGGTCAGCGGCGTAACTTCGTGCATGTTTTGTCGGCAACGCACTGCCAGTTGCTGATACTCGAGTGTGCCTTTGTATTTCCATTCGATCTCAGCATCCGACAAAGTTCGCACCACACGCGCCGGCATGCCCATCACCAGACTTTTAGGCGGTACCTGCATACCGGTTTTGACGAAAGACATGGCAGCGACGATTGACGCCTCACCAATCACTGCACCATCCATAATCACTGAGTTCATGCCGACCAAGGCATTGCGTCCAATGCGGGCACCGTGAATCACCGCGCCATGTCCAACGTGACCGTCCATCTCAATCACGGTGTCGCTGCCGGGAAATCCATGCACGACGCACGTGTCTTGCAGATTGGAGCCCTGCTCCATGATCAGACGACCAAAATCACCGCGCAGACAGGCCAGTGGCCCGACATAGCAGCCCGGGCCAATGATGACGTCACCGATCAACACGGCCGTGGGGTGGACATAGGCCGTGGGATCAATGACGGGTGTTACGCCATCAATTGAATAAACTTTGGGGCCATTGTTTTGGGGGTCGTTACTCATTGACGAGGGCGAATTACGATTTTACCGGTGACCTTGCGCGAGGCCATGTCGATCAGCGCTTGCGGTGTGTCTGCAAGCGCATAGGCAGCTGACACATGCGGGCGTATCTTGCCCTCGGCATGCCATTGCATCAGTTCATGCATGGCAGCATTGTGATGTGCAGGTTCACGTTTGACAAACTCTCCCCAGAAAACACCCACGACGGATGCGCCTTTGAGCAAAGGCAGATTCAGCGGCAGCTTAGGTATTTCGCCGTTCGCAAATCCGATCACCACATAGCGACCGCGCCAGGCGATGGAGCGAAACGCTGGCTCGGTGTAACTGCCGCCCACCGGATCGTAGACCACATCAGGGCCTTTGCCGCCGGTGGTGCGTTTGATCGCTTCGCGTAAATCTTCGGTGGTGTAATTAATGAGTTCATCAGCACCATGCTGTTTGCAGATGGCCAGCTTCTCATCAGTCGAGGCGGCAGCAATCACGCGCGCACCGATAGCCTTGCCGATTTCAATGGCTGCCAGGCCAACACCACCAGCAGCACCCAGTACCAGCATGGTTTCGCCAGCCTTGAGTTGTGCGCGGTCGACGATGGCGTGATGCGAAGTACCGTAGGTGAGTGTGAGCGCCGCAGCGGTATCAAAATCCATCGCTTCGGACATGGGAAGCACTGCGGCCTCGGTAACAGCAATCTGCTGCGCGAAGGCACCCTGAGGCACGAAAGCAAACACGCGGTCACCTGTTTTAAATTTCGTGACGCCCTCGCCTACGGCTCTGACGATACCGGCCAACTCATTACCCGGCGTAAAAGGCAGCTCGGGCTTGAACTGGTATTTGTTTTGAATAATTAATACATCCGGAAAATTTACACCAGCGGCCATGATGTCGATCATGACCTCACCTGCGGCTGGTGTCACTTCCGCGTGTTCTTCGATGACCAGTGTTTCAGGCAGACCCCAGGCTTTGCAGACGACGGCTTTCATAGCGTTCCCATTTTTTAAGAGTTATTGTGGATTAATTAAATTTTGGCGCACGCTTTTCTATGAAAGCGCGTATGCCTTCGTGGCCATCTTCGGTTTCACCAGAAGCAAACATTGAATCGCGCTCAGCATCAAGATGCTGCAACAGCGAATGATGCGAGGCTGCGCTAATCAGCGCCTTGATACGTGCCTGCGCCTGTGCAGGCCCTTTGGCGAGTTGATGTCCCAGCGCACGCGCAGCAGACGCGAGTTCGGCATCCGGATGCACGGCATCCACCAGACCCATGCGCAGACATTCGGCAGAAGAAACGGGCCGGTTCGTCAGAAAAATATCGCATGCCCGCGCCGCGCCAGCACGACGAGTCACAAACCACGAGCCGCCAACGTCAGGGGTGAGACCAATCGCAGAGTAACCACCGCGAAGTTTCATGGATTCGGCAGCCAGCACGATGTCGCCGCACAAACCGAGTCCAATCCCGCCGCCGCCCACCGCGCCGTTGATGGCGCATACCACCGGAATCTCGAGCAGTGACATCAGACGCAGGGCCGCATGCACAGGCTCGAGCAATCCCCGGAGGGTATCGACCAGTGGACGCGAGGTATCGGCAAAGGCATTGACATCGCCGCCGACGCAGAATTGCTTGCCATTAGCCGTAATGAGTAAGGCTCGGATGGACTTGTCACTGGCGACTTGCTCGATCGCTGCGGCAAAGGCTTGGGCCATCGCCAGATCAAGCGCATTGGCGCGCGAGGGGTTGTTAAAAGTAATGATGGCAAGCGCGTGGTCGATCTCGACCGTAAGCGGGGAGGACATGGCAG
>Ga0315905_10002622_pt1 | contig 18897 bp, 22 predicted proteins | sample LakEriMetagenome_5_FD_203522 | JGI IMG/M metagenome (GOLD analysis project Ga0315905, IMG submission 203522) | Freshwater fungal communities from buoy surface, Lake Erie, Ohio, United States - Buoy 4 MA121 | ecosystem: Environmental > Aquatic > Freshwater > Lake | place: USA: Lake Erie, Ohio... | reverse complement strand
AACGTACCCCAACCCAACATCTCATTCCATTACCATTAAAGGAGAAAAGAATATGAATCAATCGTTCTCAATTTTTGACCAAATGGGAAGAGAAGTATTCAAAGGTAAATTGAACGGTATTTCTAATGAAGTAGATGTTTCAATGTTATCAAAAGGAATTTACACCTTGAAAATCGAAGGTAATTATAAACCTGCACAGATTGTGAAGGAGTAAATTTATTTTGAGACTATGAGAATTTACTACACAACTTTAATAATTTTTTTAAATTTCTTTTTGTGGTGTGCTTATACTCAATCACCAATTATTCAATGGCAGAAGTCTTTTGGTGGTTCTGGAATAGATGAAGCTCATTCTATAAAACAAACAAATGATGGAGGTTATATTGTATGTGGAGAAACAAATTCAAATGATGGCGATGTAATTGGCAATCACGGACAAACTGATGTATGGGTTATTAAACTTAATGAACTTGGAGAAATACAATGGAAAAGATGTTACGGGGGACAAGGCCCTATACCAAATGCGGTAAGCCCCGGAACTGACATTGGATATTCAATCTGTCAAACATCCGATTCATGTTTTATTATCGCCGGGATTACTAATTCTAATAATTTTGATATTTCAGATGTTACATGTGGTAATAATATTAATTTAAACTACATACTATTACTCAAAATCAATTTTCAAGGAGATATACTATGGCAAAAATGTTTGGATGGAATTATAGCAAATTCCGTTGAACCAACTTATGATGGGGGTTGCATAGTCGCAGCTTCGGGAAGGGGTCCATCTTTTGATTATCTAGTTTTTAAACTAGACATTAATGGTGAAGAGGTTTGGCAATGGACTTCTGGTGGCATAGGTTCGGACGGACCTAAATCTGTAACAAAAACTTTGGATGGGGGGTTTTTAATCTCGGGGATTCATTCTTCTGAGGATTTAGGATTAATTGGAGATTTGCATGATTCTTGGATTGTGAAATTAAATGCCTTAGGTGAATTACAATGGCAAAAATCTATTGGAGATCTTTTTGAAGATCAAATTTATTCAGCTGTTGAGTTGAATAATGGTAATATTATTTTTTGTGGTTGGTCAAATTCTAATGTAACTGACCACAAAGGATTGAGCGATTTGTGGGTTGTCTGTCTATCAAGTACAGGTGATATAAATTGGCAAAAACGTTATGGCGGCGAAAGTCAAGATATGGGTTTTTCAATCTGTCTGACACTAGATGGAGGAATAATTCTAGCTGGAACTACAGCATCAAATAATATTGATGTAAATGGAAATCATGGCAATTACGATTTTTGGATTCTAAAAATTGATATCTTAGGCAATATCGAATGGCAAAAGTGTTTAGGAGGAACTAACAAAGATATTGCTTCGTCAATTGAACAATCAAATGATGGTGGAATTATTATTGCAGGCATGACAGAGTCTAATAATTTAGATGTAACTAACAATAACGGACAAAGTGATTTTTGGGTTGTTAAGTTATCTTCAATTTTAAATAATAATCAAACTGAAAAAATCCTTCCAATTGATATCTCCCCCAACCCAACATCTCATTCCATTACCATTAAAGGAGAAAAGAATATGAATCAATCGTTCTCAATTTTTGACCAAATGGGAAGAGAAGTATTCAAAGGTAAATTGAACGGTATTTCTACAGAAGTAAATCTTTCAATTCTTTCTAAAGGAATTTACACCTTGAAAATTGAAGGTAATTATAAACCTGCACAGATTGTGAAGGAGTAAGATAAATTAATCTACAAATCTTAAAGACCTCCATGTGGTGTCTTTTTTATTTTTACCAATTTAAGACTATACCCAAAATTGTGATTTGTATTTTCAGTTCCACTCTGCCAAAAGCGTAGCCTTTTTATCAATTTAAGTTTAGAATAAGGGTGTTACCCATTCAAACTTAAAATTGTGAGAAAATGAAGGTGTATTATGTTAGAGTTTCAACGGTAGATCAAAAGACCGATAGACAGCGAATCAATGAAAAGGAATTTGATTTGGTGGTGGAAGATAAATGTTCTGGATCTATTCCATTTTTTGAACGAGAAGGCGGAAAGAAAATCAAACAACTATTGGATAAGAAAATCATCACCTCACTTTCAGTCTGGACTATTGACCGCTTGGGGAGAGACCTTTTGGATATCTTAAATAGTATTCAATATTTGAGTGAACGAGGAATAAGAATACATTTCATTCAACAGGGACTTATTTCTTTGGACGATGAGGGAAAGGAAAATCCAATTTCAAAAATGATCATTTCGATTTTGGGCATTGTTGCCGAGATGGAACGAAAACAAATTAAGGAAAGACAAAAAGAAGGAATTGAACTTGCCAAACTTCGTGGAGTATATAAAGGAAGGGTTCACGGTTCAAAAGAGGATCTTAGAACTTTTCTTTCAAAACCCAAAATTGCAAAAACAATTGAATACTTAAAGAAGGGTTATAAAGCTTCTGAAATCTCCAGAATTGTGGGTATTCATGTGAATACCATTACGAAGGTGAAGAAGGTGGTGTTATAATAACATCAAGCTATTCAGAAGATATGTTAATTGTAAAATATGTAATTGATAGTTCAGAATTTGGATCTTTACTATATTTCATCTGTTGTTTAACTTGAGAAATAACATCATTTATAATTGACTTATCCAAAATTGTAGTTTTAGATTGTATATGCTTTGCATTGACAACGTCACCATCAGAATTGATAGTCAGCATAAGATAAATCTTACCATCAAATTCAATTTTGTATTTCGGTAAAATCGGATGGTTTAAAATGGTGCGAGTTCCAACATTAAATCCATCGGATTCGCCATTTTCAACCCCATTAGAATTATCTTTTTTATCAATAGTGCTAATTGAAAAATTGTTTTAAAAATCCTGAATGCATCGAACAGAAAAACCCCTTCGCTTATTGTGTCCATCATCACGATAAGCCCCATTGTCATCGCAATGAAGACTAATAAATTCTCTTTCTAAGGAATTGTACCACTTCTAGTGCTCTCTTTCGGGGTCATCAAGGTATCTTCTGTCAAAATATAACTCAAAGAACTCACCAGAATCTGAAGCGCGATCCAAAATATTAAAATCATACTTAATTAGGTTATAGTTTTCATCAAACAATATTAAACTAAAATTGTGGCCGTCTTTGATAAGTATTTCATAAGATGCAAAATAGTTGATTTCTTTGTCATTTATTTTCTTGAAAGCAAGTGGAACTTTGTTCAGGTATGAATTATACCCATTGTTAGGATGACATTCATAACCATTAAAATTAAAGTTGTGCAAAGTGTATATCATTTCATTGATTTTATTCTCAATTGAAATATTCGATGGAATTGATAACCTTTCAAAATGGACAATTTCTCCAAAATTTTCACCTGCTGAGATTGTTAGACTGTCCTGAACAACAAAGTACATCGGTCGTTCTTGCGTGAGTTTTCTGATACTATCATTTTTGAAAGAAATAGACTTTTGTAATGATTCTGTTTTTTTATTAAGGAACTGAAATTCACTTTTATTTGTTTCTAATTCTTTCGTTAAAGTCTGTAATTGATTTTCAACATTTAATATTATTGAATTTAGTTCAGTAATTGTTTTTAAAGAAGTACTTCTTTCCGAGTTTAAAATCTGGCTAATACTGTCACGCTCATTGCTCAATACTTCAATCTGACCTTCAAGTTTTGTAACACCCGAATTAAGTTCATTGATTTTATTCTGATTTGAATCTCTTTCTGAACCTAATAATCTATTCAAACTATCAACTCGATTGGTTAAAATCTCAATTTGCTCCTTCTTGGATTGGGAGAAGGAAAAGGTAGAGAATAAAAAAACAGTAAATATTAAACAGTTTTTCATAAAATTTCAAATAAATAGGAAAAAAATAATTTTTAAAAAAGATGTTCAATAGAATCATCAGAAAAATAATCAATTAAAAAATCAGAAATCAAATTATATTCTTGAATATACATGTCATTCACTGTGGCTTTTAAAATTATTGTATTAGACCATAACCATTTAGGCTCGCCTTCATCTCTTCCCTGCATACTAATTTCTTCGTTGTAAATTCCTTTAATAACTACCAGTTCATTTTGTGTGTTTTTACCTTTTATAACAAAACCCTTATTTTCATAAATTTCAAGATTAATTAAATCTTTTGAATAGTAATCTATAGCATCTTGATCGTTATAAAACAAAGGAATTCCCTCCTCTTGATCAAACCAGTCAGTATAGTTGTAATCAGTAGTAATTTTTATCTTTCTATCTTTTGAAATCAATAGATTCCTTTCTGGTTTTTCGAATTTATTAAATGGCAAGACAAGTTTTAATTTAAATTCAACTTGATTCCAAGTTAAATTATTCATTTCCCAAAACAAAGTGTCAATTTTCTGAGATTCTAATTCCATGGAAATATCTCTAATTAAATCAAGGCTATCGGACTTTCTCTTCAGTTCAGATTGTAATCTGGAAATTTCTATTTGATTTTCAACTATTTCTTTTTGCTTTTTTAAGATAAGATCTTTACTATCTTGTAACTCCTTGTTCAGTGTGGTTAAATTTCCTGATAAAGCAGCAATCTGACTTTCAAGTTTTGTAACGGCCGAATTAAGTTCAATGATTTTATTCTGATTTGAAATTCTCTCTGAATCTAATACTCGATTCAAACTATCCATGCGATTGGTCAAAATCTCAATCTGTTCCTTTTTGGTTTGGGAGAAGGAGGTGGAAAATAAAAGTAATAATGTGAGATATAAAAAGATTTTCATAGTTTAATCTTTAATGCAGCGAACAGAATGACCTAGAGATTTCCCTTCGGTATGCACCCAAATATAATCAAATTTTAGAACCAAACTTCTACAAAATACAAGTTGTATATCATCTAATGAAGAGCTCCACCAACTACCATAAACACCAACACCATTGAATTTATTCTTGTAAGAGGAACCAAACCGTATTCCACCAGGATATCCGGTAAAACCACTTTCATTTGATCCATTACCATAATATTTTTCTCTGTTAATTTCTATAGTTTGCCAACCATTTGAACTTTTCATTTTCCGCCCAGCAATTTCTCTACCTCCTAAAAAAGCAGAGAGGATTCCCCATTCATGATTTGAAGGTACATGCCAACCTTTAGGAGCTAAACCACGTGGGTCGTTTACCGCAAACCAATTGTAAAGTTTACCATATTTTGAACCATTCTCCGGGTCATTATCGTAATAACACCAAGCAGGTTGTTTGTTTTTACCTGCTTTTTCCCATTCTTCATCTGTTTTAGCTTGAAGTATAGGATCCCCATTTCTAAAGGTCGAAACATTTAGGTTTTCAGCCATCCATGTTTGGGTTCCAATTTTTACTTTTTTTGTTTTATCAAGATTCAAAACATTGTTGTTTGAATTTTTCTTATTTCCATTTGAACATGCAGAAAGCAAGAATACTACTGACAGCAGGAGGAATCCAGATTTCATTGATTTTTTTATTTTTACTTTGAATATACAAATTATGAATATTAAATTACTCTTATTCTTTAATGTATTCTTTATTTTTTCTGTTCAGTGTCAAAAATGGATAGATGTGTCAGAAACAATTAAGTTAGATGAAAAAATTTATTCTCGAAAAACTGGTGATTTATTTTCTGGAATTATGACCGAAGAAAACAATTCAGGAATAATAATTTCACGATACTCAGTAAAAAACGGTGAATTAAACGGTCCTGTATTTAAATTCTATGAAAATGGGGATACGTTATTAAAAGGGAATTAAAAGTTTGGTAATTTGGATGGGGATATATTTTCTTATTATTCACCATCTGCAGCTTGGTTAGAAAATATTGGTTTTGAGATAACTAAAGTACCTTATTGTGAATCAAAAGCAACTTACATAAATGGTGTGAGATCTGGACAATCGATTTATTATTTTGAAAATGGGTTAATATGGTATATTCAAAATTATATGTTAGACTACCCTAATGGTGAAATAGTGATTTTTAAAAAAAAATGGTGATATTCTAGATATTCTTCTTGGAAAAAAGTTCCAAGTTACTAAGCTTAGGTTTACGAATTTGAAGAAAAGAATCAAAAGAAACATTCAATGATTGTGGATGTTTCAAAACAATTTCATAGTTTTGAATGAAGTGGATCATAGTATTTAATATGCTGGTTATCAATTAAATATACGAATTTTAATAATTCAATGAACAACGTATTTTATTTTTTTCTAAATGCACGACGGGTTTAATTCAACAACAATGTACTATAATTTACATAATACGTCCCATTGTAATTAATTACTTCAAAAGAAACACCAATTTCTGATGTCATTGGAAAATAAGCCATACCACTTTTGTAAATAGGTTGTTTACGAACTTTACTTGAAAAAGTTGAAACATCATTTTCTAAAGCTCTATCAGCAATTGATTTGTTCAAATAGGGAGTTAAGAAAATTATTCCATTTAATTTGTTGTATTTAAAGGTATATGAAATATAGCTACCGTCTTCAACGCAATAAGTAAGTACTTTATTTAATGTTTCTTCGCACGGATTTGTGCTATTCATTTTTATTACCTGCTGATACGTAATAACTCCAAGATCATTTAATTCTTGAGAATATGCATTACAACCTAATATAAGGGCAATAATTAGTGCTACAATTTTCATTTTTCGAGACATTTATTTGTATAATTCCCCCCTTATTTAGGACAGGGATAATTCAAATTTAGGTTTATTTTTAATAATCAGATTACTTGGATTAATATATTTTTCTGGGGTGTATTTGTTTATTCTTGTGTGCCGTCTTTGAGTATTAAAAAAACTCAATATATTTTCAACTCCTTCATATAATTCAAGGATTCAACAAATTGTATTTTAATGAGTTTTTTTGATTGGAGCACATACCAAACTAAATTTCTTTTTTCTTAATGTAAATAAAGAGCGTTTTGTTCGTGTAATAGAAAGTTTATTTACAATATAAATTAATGAATTCTAAGGCATCTTCGCTACCTAAATCATGTGACCTATTCCAGTCAAGACATGCTCCTCGTAAGTCTTTTAAATCGTACTTTATCATACCTCGATAATAATATGCCAAAAAATCAGTTTGATTCATTTCTATAACTTTTGAAAAATTGTACAAAGCATTTTTGTACATCATTAAATCATAGCACAATACCCCTCTTTCAAAATATGCCATCGAAAAATATGGTTCTAATTCGATAGCTTTATCATAGTCGTTTAATGAACCTATAGGATTATTTGTTTGTCTCTTTAAATTCGCTCTATTATGATAAGCTCCAGCATTGGGTTTCAATCCTATTGAAGTTGTGTAATCCTGAATAGCACCAATCGTATCAGATAATTCTGTTTTCGTTATTCCCCTGGAAATATATAATTCGTACTTTTCTGGATCTAATTTTATTGCTTTATTAAGATCTTCTAACGCCAAATTATAATTTTTTAATTCATTCAGTAAACTTCCTCGATTGAAAAAAGCCTCCAAATATGAAGAATCGACCTCAATTGCATTTGAATAATCTTCTAGAGCCTCATTTAATTTTTGTAATTTAAGATTTGAAATACCCCTGTTATTATAAGCTGTTGGATTTTTTGAGTTTAATTGAATTGCTTTATCGAAATCTGCAATTGCACCGATGTAATCCAATAATTCATACTTCGCTAGACCTCTACTGTTTATTGCGAAATAGTTAGAATCATCAAGTTCAATTGCTTTGTCATAGTTTGAAATTGCTTCGACATATTCTTTTATTTCAAACCAAACATTACCTCTGTGATCATAATATTCTGAATAATTAGGTTTTAGTTCAATTGCTTTATTGAAGTTAATTATTGAATTCTTGAAATCTTCTAAACTAAAGTATAAATCACCTAAACTAAAATAATAATCAGGGTCATAAGGGTTTAATTTTATTGCTTTTTTTAAATCATTCAAAGATTTCTTGTATTCATTTAGTTCCGCATATAAATTTCCTCTATTGTAAAAGGCTATTGAAAATTTTGGATCTTTTTCTATGGCCTTAGTATAGTCCATAATTGATCCTTGAAAATCTCCTGACTTGTATTTATTATTGCCCGAATTTAAAAAATCTAAAGCCGTTTGGCTAAAAGTTATCCCAGTAATAAAAACTAGAAATACTAGTACAATGTGTTTCATTGACTGTAATAATTTAATGTGTAAAATTTTAATTTTTGATTATTCTTTTCCATGCAAATGAAAAATATTGAAATAAGTTACAGATTATTTTCATTTGAAACACAGATTTTCAATCATCCAGGGTTGATAACCGAAGAAATAATTCCTAACTCAAAAAATTGATAAAACGGAAATATTCAATAAATCGAGTTGGATTTTCTTGAAAGAAAAATAATGGTCCAACAAATGTAAATGTATATAAGTTTCCATTTCTAATAATCTGATAGGCGATAGTGTATTCATCATATTCAAAGTCCTCTAATTTATTTACACTTTTATAAGTGCTTTTTATGGCCGGCAAATTATTTAGGTAAGTTTTTTTATTGTAGAAATCTATAGGATTAATGTTTATTGAATTTAAAAACTCAATAGTTCTTTGTTCATTTTCTTTAAGATTCAATTCATGAATATTGGAACTTTCGCCGCCAAGTTCAATTACAGAAATATTGAAGGTATATCCACTATCAATTTGTGTTGCTCTGTAAATTGTGTATTCTCCAGCTCCGCCGTCAATTTGCCAACCATATGTTTCTTTGAAAGAAACGTTGTATTTGAAATTAGAATAGAGTCGAGAGTTTTTATCAAAAAACTCCACATCTTCCTTTTTAATGTCTCCATCCAAAATCTGTTTTTTATATGACTTGATTTGGGAAAAGGAGAAGCTTGAAAAGAAAATCAAAAAACAAAGTGCAAATATTTTCATTTAAACATCAAAAACTATTTAATTATTTAGGAATAAAATTTCTGTTTTAAAAAAAAGTGAAATTTAATTTGAACACTTTTTAGTGATTGACATTTCACAACCAATTTTATTTCCTAATTCACATGCTTTTTTGTAATCAATGCAAAAATCCATATTAAAAAATTCCCTTATTTCCCCCCTTTCAATATAAAAACTTGAATTTTTAGAATCTAGTTCAATTGCCCTATTAAGGTCGCTTAGTGCTATCAAAGATTTATTTTTATCTAGTTTTCTTACTAATAATCCTCTTTCAAGGTAAGATTCAGCATGGTCAGGATTTAACCTAATTGCTTCATTGAAACTTTCAATTGCACGCAAATCGTTTTTAAGTTTTCGATAAATTATTCCTAAAAGAAAGTGAGCATAGGAATAACCGGAGTCCTTTAATAACATAGAATTTATTAATTTGGAAGCTTCATTAATTTTTTCTAGTTTTATTAAAACATAACAAAGTTGTCCTTGGGTATAGATTGAGAGGGAATCATAGGTGATTGATTTGATAAAATCATTCTTAGCTTCGTGTAATTTGTTTATTTGTAAATAATTAAATGCCCTTCTGTTAAGAAATTCAGTATTTGTGGAATCTAGATTAATTATTGTACTCAAATCCTTTATAGCCTCATAGTATTTTTGATGTTGTTCATAGATATTAATTCGATAAATGTAAAACTCTATTTTCTTAGGATCTAAATTTATTAACTCGTTCAAGGTAACTAATGCTAAATTCATGTCACCCATTTGATTCTGTAAATAGGCCAAATGACATCGAGCCTCAATATTATTTGGATTTAATTCGATGCACCTATTAATATCTTGAAATGCCTCCTTGAAATTATTTTTTTTACTTTGACAAATACTTCTTTCAAAATAGGCACTTTCGTTCTTCAAGTCAAACGATAAAATATTATTATAATCGCTTATTGCTTCATCAAGCATTTCTTTTTCTTTATACAATTTTGCCCTAAGTGCGTAAATTCTAGCGTTAAAGGGATTCAATTCTGCAGCCATATTCAAGTATGAAACAGCACTATCAATTTCCCCCCTAAAATATAATTCCGATGCACTCAAATAATAATCAATATCCTGAATACATCTAACTGATAGACCATTTCCAGTTAATCCCTCTCCAATTAAGTGCTTATTTTCATATACCGAAAGACTAATAAAATTATCTTTTTTCAAATTTTCAAAATTGGAAAACCAAAATAAACCGGCAAATTCAAGATCGCCAAATTTACCATTCAAAAATCTAAACCCTCCCGGAAGTGCCGTAAATCCCGAATTATTATTTCCATTTCCAGAAATAATCGATGTATTAATTGTAATAAGCCCACGTTTCTCTTTACTATAATAACTTCCCCAGCCAGAATTAGATTTCAATTGAATGCCACTTTTATCTTTAACCGATGATAGTAAGATTTCTAGTTCTTTATAATTCGGAATATGCATTCCAACTGGTGCCAAACCTCTTGTGTCTAATATCGCATGATAATTATATAACTTACCATATTTAATTCCATTTTCTGTTTTGTTTTTATAGTAGCACCATGAAGGTCGTCCCTCCTTATCTGCTTTTTTCCATTCTCTCATTGATTTTGCCTCAGGAATTACATCCCCATTTCTAAATCGGTCTACATTCAAATTCTCAGCCATCCAAGTTTGGTTACCTATAACAACCGTTTTATAGATTTTTCCATCACGTGAATCAGTAAAGGTTCCAGTTTGGGCATTAAGCAACCCAACCATAGACAGGCTAACAACAAACAATAGATTTTTCATTCATTAACTAATTTACTCAAAAATAAGAAATAAGCGTAACACAGGCAATAACCTGGAATTATTCATTTGTAACTAATTAAGAAAAGAATTTAGTTAAAAGTGGATAAGAATGACTCACTTCAGAAAGAAATTGATGAGTTGAAAAAACTACCAAAAAGTAAACTCAAAAGGCGATTATTGCTTTACAAGTTTCTGTTGTTTTTAAACTCCGATAATTTCACTTTTGTATTTTCTCTTCTTTCCTGTCTTATTCCATTGTTGTTTTTTCCTATTTCTATTCTTGTTTGGTCAGGAGTATTACTTCTTCATTATTTTATTGTCTGGAAAAGGATTAAACCCTATTTAGATGAGAAATTTCAGACAGAGAAGGATAATGAGGAGATGAGGGAGGTGTTAAATGAGTTGGGTAGGTTTTAGTGAATGAAATCATTAAGACTATAAGGATTTGCCATTTACAATTTTATTCAATCAACTAAATTTTCTTAAAAAAATACCATGAAAGAACTTGTGATTAAATTAAATTTTAAAACTTATGATGATCTTGATCCAATAAAGGAGAAGATATTGGAAACGGTAAGGTCCACTTATGATAAAACCATAGATGAGATCTATACCATACCTTTTGAAGGAAAGAAGATAATTGGTAATGACAGTGAAAGATTGACCTATGCGGAGTTCTACTTTGATTATGAGGATTATCCTAATATGTTGGAACTGACAATGGCTGCCATTCGAATTGTCATTAAGGTGCAAACCGAACAAATTGTAATTCCCGAAGATGCGGGCTTGACCATTTGTTTGGTTAAAAGAGAATACAATTAGGAAGTAGACTTAGCAGACTTTTGTGTGATTGTGGAGGGTTAGAGTTTTGATTGAAAGCAAGTATTTGGAGATTCAAAATATGCATCCCAAATGAAAAGCAAATTTGAAATTTTACAGGAAATCCTTATACTACTACATATAATGAACTTTACCTATTTATTTTATTGGAGAATGGTTCAAAAAGAATTAAAATAATATCAGTGGATTTTTTATAGTGGCAGGGGTGTTGTTATTTATATTCGTATCTACTTTTCGATATTATTTCATTATTATTATTCTGAATAATGATTTCAGAAATTAGGTAGAAATTCATGATTTTCATCTTTGAATAATAAACATTAAGTTTTTCAATAGTTAATCCTTTAAAATCTTCAACCGTAACATCTTTGATTAATCCATTATCAACATAATCGTAAGTAACTATATGATTTCTAGGCTTGCCTTCGGTTGATTCATACTCTGGATAAATTACATTATGATTTTGAATAAAATCATCAGTGAACTCTATTCGTTTAGATAATAAATGATTTAAAGAGTTATAATTATAGGTTGTCGTTTTTATTTGAATTTTTCTACCACCAACGAATTTAAATTCATCGACTATTTTTTTTGATACTTTTCGATCGTTGTATTCAAGATATTCAATTACTTCAAATATTTTAAATTTATCCGTTTGTTTTTTGTAGGTTATGTCTCCATTATTGTCTAACTTTTCTTCAATTATTTCATTACCAAAAAGATTACGATTAGCCTCACGCTTTTTTTGGTTAATAACTATTTCACGCGGATCCCCAGGAAACATAACAACCTTTTTAATATTCCCTTCAGCATCGAAATGTGTAATACTAAATTTTTCACCGTCAGTATTATAATATATCTGTTGCTTCACATATTTTACTGGAAAAATTTCAAAAGCATTGTCTTGAATAAAAAGACACTCAGCATATGTTTGAGCCTCAGTATAATGGAATAGATTGATAATCAAAATAATAAAGAAGGTAAAACTTTTCATAAAGGATAATAATAAATTATTAAAGTGTAAAATTGTTGTCTTTTAAACTAACTGATTCAATCACAATTATTTATTCTCACACCTGAATTACTGCATTTTAAACACGATTTACTAAGTTCGCATTTTCGAATTTTTCTGGTCAATGCACCAAGATTTTGTTTTTTTTCAAACTCATAGTCATTTCGCGCCTCACTCTGACTTATAGGGCGAGAATCTCTAAAGAACCAAAATCGAGGATCAGAAGTATACTGATGTTCCATATAATCTGTCCATCTACATATTTGATTATTTTGTACATATTCAATTAGTCGTTTTTTGTCACTTTCAATATGCTCTACATCTGCATTCGTTGCAATAAAATGCTGATATAATTTTTCATTTAGGTAATTCAAACTGGCCTCGCAAGAAATTTCTTTTTCGCTCTTATTTTTGTACACATATCGATATTGTTTTGAGCAAGTACAACAGATTTTTTCACAGTTTTCAACTGTAACTATATTCAGTTTGGGAAGTATGAACGAATAACTACAATTTATTTTTGGTTTATTCGCGATTTGCTTTTGAGTTGAAAGTTTAATAGAACTTTCTTTTAATGCTCTGTACATGTCAGGATTAATATAAGAACTTTCTGTATAATTATTGAGAACAGTATTGACTATATTCTTATTGAATAAATTGAAGTCGGGGTCTTCTTTATATTGACATAATAGATAGCAATATGACATAATTCTAAAAGCATCGGTATTTACATTATTACTTCGAATAAAACTTTCAGAAAAAGCCGCAAAAATTGATTTATATTTTGTGTAATATGTTTGATTGGCTGGAGGATTAGTTATTATTGATAACGCAATTTCCCCTATTAGATCTGCTACTTTAGTGTAGTCTTTTGTTTCGTTTGCTTTTTCACCTTCAATAGAAAATTGTCTGTCTAATTCTTCAATTGAAATTGATGTTGTTTGGGAAAAAGAAATAGTCCCCAAACAAACGGAAAAAAATAAAAATTTAACTGTTTTCATAATGTTATTTAATTTGCATATAACAATATGCATTTCAATATAATCTTTGTTACTCAACAAAATAACTCCCAATCCATACAAATAGTACCGCTAAAAGCATTAGAAAAAAAACAATATAGCCTAACGTATTTAAAGTTGAATCAAAACAACCAACTGCTTTATCAATTGAACTTATTTTACTTTCTTCATTTCTGGAGGAATAAGATTCAAGCTTAACTGTTTGTTTTGGTTTTCTTTTCTCTTTTCCTCCTAATGATTTTTGAAATGCTTCAAATGCATCCTTATTCTTGGTGTAATACATAACACAAATTCTTCTGAACTCTCCTAGTTCATCCCACCTTGGTGCATGGTAAGGTTCGTGTTTTTTGAATTCATTAATTAGATTCAGACAATCATTTGGATTGAAATCGTTGTATTTCCAATAATTTTTTAGGGTTTCGAATAATTCGATTTCTCCTTCTTGCAATTTGTGAATTCCATGTGAATTTTCCTTTTCTATTGCATCAATTATTTTTTTCCATTTATCGATTTCCGCTGGTAATTTGTCAATTAAAATACTTGTACTCATAAAATATTATTGATTATTCTACTGTCGAATTCATAACTTTATTGCGAGCCTCAAATAATTCAGCAGGATTTTTCACTCCTTTTAATTTAATTTCGAATTCAATTTTATCATTTTCAAGTTCAGCATGGACTTTAAGTATTCCCTCATTGTCTACTTGAAAAACTATTTTAACGAGAGTGTTTTTTGGCCATTTTTTGGATAAGATTAATTCTTTTTCTTCCAAAAGTTCTGCTGCTTCAAGTACAATTTCAGAATCCATTAGATTTGATTCATATGCTGTAATATAGAGAACTTCTTGATTGTCTCTTGATGTCGCAAAAACTTTTTCAGCTCTACAGTTATTTAAGGATGTGTTTGCTAAAATTAACTGACTAACATATAACTCGTTTGATTCATTTAAAGCCCTACACCCATAACTCTTACTTGTTACATTTACAATTCTGACTTGTGACTTATGACCAATATTTTGAGGTTTTTCATCTCTTTCGCCGTCATTATATTCATTCATAGCCTGTGAGAACGACTCATTGAGTGCATAAATGGCTGCACCTTTAGCGACACATTCGTCTGGGTCTGTAAGTTTAGAGTCACATCTGAATTCATTATCAACTCGTTTTTTAATTTGGGGCATGCGAGAAGATCCACCAACCAACAATATTTCGTCGAGATGAGATGCGCCTTTTGATTTAGCAATTTCTATAACCTCTCTTGTTTTATCAATGGTTTCATCCAAAAAATTTTCAGTTAATTCATCAAATTGTTCTCGTGTGATTTGTGTTCTGTAAGATTTGCCATCAAAGTCAACAATGAAATTTACACTTTCCCTTTGACTGAGTTGTTTCTTTTTATTTTCAGCTTCAAGCATTAGTGTGTTCATCAATTCAGGATTGTTATCTATTGAATAATATGTGCCGTATTCTTGATTGAACTTACTCAATACATATTCAGCTAGAGTTTTATCCCAATCATACCCTCCCAAATGGTGATTTCCATCAGTTGCTAAAACACTAATTGTCTTATCTGCTACTTTAATTACGGTTACATCAAAAGTTCCTCCTCCCAAATCGTAAACAAGGACGGTTTTGTTTTGGTCAAGTTTCATTCCATATGCAATTGCTGCTGCCGTTGGTTCGTTAATAACAGCCAGAACTTCTAAACCAGCAATTTCACCAGCTTGTTTGGTCCGCATTCTTTCTTTTGTGCCAAAATAAGCTGGACAAGTAATCACAACCTTATTCACAGGATTTGGGTTTTGAGCAGCGTCATTTGCATCTTTCACTATTTTCTTTAAAATGTGAGCGGAGATGGTCGTTGGATCATTACCATAAGGAAACTTTGAGGAATTGTTATATGACTCATCTTTACTAATTTCTCTTTTAACAAAAGCCACCGTATTATTTGGTTCTGTTTTGAGCATTTCTTTTGCACCATCACCAACTATTACCTTATCTTTTTTTTCAAACCAAACTACAGAAGGCGTAGTGTTATTTCCATCAAAATTTTTTTGAACCGTAGCCCTATCGAATTCATCAACTTGCGCCACACAGGAATAAGTGGTGCCTAGGTCTATTCCAAATACCATTCTTGTTTCATCCATAATTTTACATTTTTAATTTATAAAGATTGATTTCAGCGTTTCTAATTAATCTATCATTTGAGATGTCTTTAAATCCACAAGCCAACTGTTTCTCAATTTTATTATCCAAATCGATTTCTGAAGTTTCGATAACTTCTATTACCCTATGTTCTTTAGGATTAAAAACATCACCTTTATTTACAAAAAAAGGTTCAATATCGTAATCATTTAATAACTCAAGCAATCCAAAACTCGTCATTTCAAATTGTTTTAAGAGATTTCGATATTTTTCTTCATTCTGAACCTCTTCATCAATAGAATAATGTTTATACATTCTTACACTTCTATCGTATTCTCTTATTAATCCTTTTAATAAGGGCGTAACAAATTCTTTTCTTAAACCATTTTTATATTTTTGTAATTCATCGTGTAAGCGATTATTAATGTCGTCCTTGTATGATATATTACTAAACTTCTCATCCAAAATTTTAATGCTCGATTCAATGGATGCCAATACTGAACTTTGTTGAGTTAGAATTTCATCAATTGGAATTTTTGAATTTATTTCTTCTGGTTGAGCGTTTGAAGGTTTTGAATTAATGGCATTCAATATAGTATCACTTGTTACCTCAAGAGATGACTTTAATTCGTTAATTAAAGTAATAATTTCTATATTTTTTTCTGTATTTAAGTTGTTTTCCATGATTAAAATATTTTTAAAATTAAATTGGAATAAAAAAGGTGAATAGTCCAAGGTATTTTCGACGCTTTCCTGATATATCATCAACTGTAAAAACTGAACAGACTTTATAGTCTTTTCTGTCAATTGATACAAAAACACCCAATATTTCTTTTACAAATTTCTCTTGCATTCCCTCATATTGAACGTCTTGACCAGCATTTATTTCTTTCACAATTTCTGTTGCAGCATACGACTCAAAGTCATCTTGATTAGGGTTCGTTACTAATGCCATTAGACCAATTAAAACGATTACTACTAAAACTATATAATTCGAATTCATCATTAAAAATCAGGTAATTCTAATTGAACACAACGAACAACTTTACCTTTTCCTTTTGGAAATGGATAATAAGGTGGTGTGGCTGCATTGGAAGAATCTAATATGAAGCCTAATCCAAATTGTGAGTCTTCACTTTGTGATGAGCTCCACAAATCTCCAACTTCTCCAATTCCATAAAAATTTCCATCAAAATTTCTATTTCCTCCCGGAAGGCCTGAAAAACCACTTTCGTTAGTACCATTGCCATTATTATTCCATCCACTAGTACTTTTCAATTTAATTTGATTTTGTGAGATTAATTTCCACAATGAAGTCCATTCAGCATCGGAAGGTACGTGCCAACCTTCAGGTGCTAATCCTCTTGAATCATTTACTGCATACCAGTTATATAACTTACCGTATTTAGCACCATTCGCTGGGTCATTATTGTAATAACACCATGCTGGTTGTTGGTTTTCTGCTGCTTTTTGCCATTCTTCATTAGTTTTCGCTTGGGGAATTGGATCCCCATTTCTAAAGGTTGCAACATCCAAATTCTTGGTCATCCATACTTGAGTTCCAATGGTTACGGTTTGGGAAAAAGAAATAGTCCCCAAACAAACGGAAAAAAATAAAAATTTAACTGTTTTCATTATGTTATTTAAAGTTTTGTAATAATTCATCAATTGAAAAATCAGAGGCAGCAAGAAAAATGACAACACCTATGACAAGAATAATTCCAATAATAGTTGAGCAACCCGACCCAAGCGTGTCCATAAAACTATCTCCTTTATTTCGTGTGAAAAGTCCAATTACTAAAGCGACTAATAATACCCCTATGATTATGCCTATCATTGTATTCGGTGTATATTTCCCCGACCCAAGGAAAAAATAAAACAATAGGAGGTGTGGGCCTAAAACTATCATTCGGCTTAAGGCCCGTCGAAAGGCTGGAACGAAAAGAATAGAATAACCCACACCATGAGGTGTGAGTGTTTTAAAACTTCTTTTCCCCGTTCCTTTTAAAATTTCGACGTTTTTAAGCCGGGTTGAAAGTAAACACTTCCTTGAATTTCAATAAAATGTCATTTCTGACAACACAATAATACAAACAAAATTTAATTCAGCCAAGTATTACACATTTCTTACTCATTATCTATTTATTAAAAAATAAAAAGTTTATGAAGAAGATAATCTACCAATTCTGTTTGAACAATCACATGAATCATTTTGACATGCTTAATCGCATATCTTATTTAATTGATTCATACAAAACCGAAATAATGCCAATTTCTGAAGTGATGCACAAAATCGATATTTTTAAAGATAAAGATGAAATGATATTTTTAGATATTATTCCCTTTTTTCTCGAACCAAGAATTTTAGTTTTTTCTTTTGATGATTACCAAACAGAAAGGGAAATGGAAAAAGAAATAACACAAAAGGTATTGGAATTTGTTGAGAATATCGTGGACCCTGAATTAACATTGGTCATTAAAATTGAACACAACATTCCACTAACTAACGAAATTTGATTTTTCTGTAGTTTGATATTCCTTTGGGTAAAGACAGCAACATTATATCCACTTCATCCATTAATTCAAACGGAACAATTTTCACTTGAACTGGAATAATTTTTCCAATTCTTATTTGAATATGTCTTGCCACATAACTGAGTTTATTTGGAATTGTTTTAATATGATATACAAAATGTATGTGTCTCTGGGTGAAAAAATACCGAAAATATCCTCCCAAAATTTCTTTCCAAAAATCACGGTTCGCAATCCCTGTTAATTTTCCTTGACCATTGCAGATCAATCGATGTAAACTTTGAACATTTCCTTTTAGTTTTTTGACAAGAAAATTGAAAGGTATTTTGAATTGAATGGTAATCCAATGGTCTTTTTCATTCTTGATTTTTCTGTAGATACTCACGTGTTTAAATTTGAAAACGAAATAATGGATCTTGTAAGTCCTCTTTGCTTAATACAGTCATGTCATCCAGCAGGGTTTTCAAAACATCATCCGAGTAGAATAATTTGTCTTTAAAATTTTTATCTCTTTTGTATAAAAAGGAATTAAAATCTACTTGAAGGGGGATTAACTCTACGGCCAAAGAGAGTTTGTCTTCTTGTTTTTTATTAACCACCAATA
>Ga0315905_10002621_pt1 | contig 18899 bp, 14 predicted proteins | sample LakEriMetagenome_5_FD_203522 | JGI IMG/M metagenome (GOLD analysis project Ga0315905, IMG submission 203522) | Freshwater fungal communities from buoy surface, Lake Erie, Ohio, United States - Buoy 4 MA121 | ecosystem: Environmental > Aquatic > Freshwater > Lake | place: USA: Lake Erie, Ohio... | reverse complement strand
CGAACATGGTGAGCGAGTACGTCCACTCACCCTTGCGCATGGCTTCGCGCGCCTTCTCGGCGTAGCGGGCGGCCTTCGCGGGATCGGCCACGAAGGCCGGTGGCGGTTCGGATTTCTTCCAGGGCAGGATCACGGGCGGTCTCGGACACCCGAGTGTATCCGCGAGGTCGCGTCGAGGGGAGCGCCTCTCCAGCGTTACCATCGGGTCGTGCCGAGCCGAGGCCATGACATCGTGTGGTATCCCGACCCCGTGCTGAAGCGCCGCGCCGAGCCCGTGGCCGCGATCGATGACGGGATCCGGGCGCTCATCGACGACATGTTCACCGTCATGCGCGAGGAGGAGGGGCTTGGGCTGGCAGCGCCCCAGGTCGGTCGATCCCTGCGGATCTTCGTGACCGAGGAGCATGAGCGGTTCCCGGCTCGGGCCTACATCAATCCGCGACTCGTCACCGCCGATGGACCGGTCGCCGTTCGCGACGAGGGATGCCTGAGCCTTCCCGGGATCCGGGTCGGCGTGCGCAGGCCCGCGCATGTTCGCATCGAGGCCATGGGGCTCGATGGTGAGCGCTTCGAACTTGAGGACAGTGGACTCATGGGGCGCTGCTGGCTGCACGAGCATGACCATCTCGAGGGGCGCCTGATCACCGACTGGATGTCGCCGATCGATCGGCTGGCTGCCCGTCGTGCGCTGCGCGATCTCGAGGCGGCCTTCGAGGACGGCCAGTGAGCGCCCGGGTGGCGCTCCTGGGGTCGGGGGCGTTTGCGATCCCGAGCTTTTCGGCGCTGGTCACCACGCCAGGGATCGAGGTGCCGCTGGTCGTCACGCAACCCGATCGCCCTGCAGGCCGAGGCCGTGTGCTCGAGCCCACGCCCGTGGGCGCGTGGGCCGCGGGCGAGGGGCTTCGCGCGATCAAGCCCGAGGACATCAATGCGCCAGAGTGGATCGAGCTGCTTGAGCGTGAACGCATCGCGGCGCTTGCGGTGATCGCATTCGGGCAGAAGCTCTCGCCGGCCGTGCTCGAGGGGCGCGTGGCCTGCAACCTCCACGGTTCGCTGCTGCCACGTTGGCGAGGCGCCGCGCCGATCCAGCGCAGCGTGATGGCTGGTGATGACGAGGTCGGCGTCACCGTGATCTCGATCGCGCCACGAATGGATGCCGGTCTCGTGTACGCGCGCGTGGCCACCACGATCGGTGCAAGCGAGACCAGCGGGGACCTTCATGATCGGCTTGCGCAGCTTGGCGTGCCCGCGATGGTGGATGCCGTGCAGGGCCTGGTCGCCGGCACGGCGCACGGTGCAGTGCAGGATGAATCGCTGGCCACGCGAGCGCGCAAGCTCTCGCGAGCCGATGCATGGGTCGACCTGCACGGCACGGCCAGGGCGGCCTGTGCGCGCATCAATGGCCTGTCGCCCTGGCCCGGGACCGATTGCATGATCACCGGCGAGGGACACGAACCAATGCCGATCAAGCTCCTTCGCTGCCGCGCCGTCGATGCATCGTTGCCGGTGGGCAGCGTGGCCACGAGCGGCGTGGTCGGATGTGGCGAGGGTGCGATCGACGTGCTCGAAGCACAACTGCCGGGCGGCAAGCCGATGCCGCTGGCCGACCTGATGCGTGGCAGGCGGTGGAGCAGGGCGACCCTGGTGAGCGAGCCCCATGCACCGACTGCGCACTGACGAACTTGACTATCCGCTCGATCCGGCGTGCGTGGCGACCGTGCCGGCAGAGCCGCGTGACAGCGCTCGCATGATGGTCGTGCGTCGGTCCGGCGGGGAGGTGGTGCATGGGAGGGTCAGCGACCTGCCGCAGTGGCTGGTCGCCGGCGATCTGCTCGTCGCCAACCACACCAAGGTGGCTCCAGTGCGGTTTGAAGGCGCGCGGCTCAGCGATGCCCGCGCGGTCGAGGGGCTCTTCGTGGCCCCGGTGGGCGATCGCTCCTGGACCGCGCTCATCAAGGGGGCCAAGCGACTTCGGCCGGGCGATCGAATCGAGTTGCACGGGGCGACGGGGGAGCGCGCGGTCGTGATCGCGCGCGAGCGCCAGGATGAGTCGTGGGTGATCGACTTCCCCGATGCACCCACGCCGATCCTTGAGCGCGTCGGTCGGGCGCCGCTCCCGCCCTACATCCTGGGTGCACGACGTGAGCGCCACGAGTCGGTTGACGAGGCGATCGACCGCGACCGCTACCAGACCGTGTACGCGCAGGCCATGAGCCGCCCCAGCGTGGCGGCGCCGACGGCTGGCCTGCACCTGACGCCCGGCCTGATGCAAGTCCTTCAGCAGCAGGGTGTTGGATGGTCAAGCGTCGAGCTGCAGGTGGGGTTGGGCACGTTCAAGCCCGTTGAAGCTGAGTGGCTCGACGAGCACCCCATGCATTCGGAGTGGTGCAGGATCGAGCGGCCATCGCTCGAGGCGGTGTGCGCTGCGCGTGCGTCGGGACGGCGCGTGATCGCGGTGGGCACGACGAGCGTGCGCGTGCTCGAGAGCCTGCCCGCACCTCCCCTGGCCGGTGAGTTCGAGACGCGACTCATGATCGCGCCCGGTCACGAGTTCAGGCTGGTCGACGGGGTGCTGACGAACTTTCACCTCCCACGGAGCACGCTGTTGGCACTCGTGGGAGCGATGATCGGGCTCGAGCGCCTGAAGTCGCTCTATGGCGCTGCGCAGCGCGAGGGCTACCGGTTCTATTCCTACGGCGACTGCATGCTCATCCTGCCCTGACGGGGCCGCGTGGGATCGTCGGAAATTCCCGTCGGAAAGTCGCAGCCCGAGCCGATGGAACCCCAAGCGCGCACGGCGGCGCGCGGTAGGCTTGCGACCCGTCACGGAGGACGAAACGATGCAGGTGAGTGCGCTCGTGAAGGCAGTCGATGGAGTGACCTTGGTCGCAGGCGGCGAGGTCGAGGTCGCATCGCTCGCGGATGATTCGCGCCAGGTGAAGCCAGGCGCGCTGTTCGTCGCCAGAGCCGGTGCCCACGGCGATGGCCGTGCGTTCATCCAGGATGCGATCGCCAAAGGTGCGGTGGCGGTGCTTGCCGATGCCGGCGTGGCGCCGATCGACGGCGTGGCCTGGCTTGCTGCGCGCAGCGGGGGCTCGCAGCAGGGCTCGAAGGATGCCGCCGCGCTCCTTCCTTGGATCGCAGAGGCATTCCATGGATTCCCGAGTCGCAGGCTCCGATTGGTGGGCATCACCGGCACCAATGGCAAGACCACGACGACCTATCTCTACCGACACATCGCACGCATCGCAGGCCGGCGCTGCGGGCTCATCGGCACCGTCGAGACCGACGATGGGGCGGGGACCTTGGCGAGCAACCTCACCACGCCGGGCGCCATCGACCTCAGCGCGACCTTCGCAAGAATGGTGGCCAACGGTTGCGACGGCGCCGTCATGGAGACGAGCAGTCACGCGCTGCACCAAGGGCGAGTGGCCGCCCTGCGCTTCGGCTGCGGCATCTTCACGAACCTGACCGGCGACCATCTGGACTACCACGGTTCGATGGAGGCCTATGCGAGTGCCAAGGCGATCCTCTTCGCCGGGCTCGACCCGTGCGCGACGGCCGTGGTGAATGCCGACGATCCTGCTCATGAGCGCATGCTGCGTGACTGCCGCGCGAACGTCATCCGGTGCAGCGTGCGCAGCCCGCGCGCGACCGCCAGTGCGCAGGAGCTGCGCGTGGGCGTCGGGAGCATGCGGCTTCGCCTCGTCGGTCCGTGGGGCCGCATCGAGGCGGACCTGCCGTTCACGGGCCGCCACAACACCATGAACACGCTGCAGGCTGTCGCTGCAGCGTGGTCAGGCGGCATCGATGGAAGCGTCATCGAGCAAGCGCTCACGACGTGTGCTGCGCCGCCGGGTCGGCTCGAGCCGGTCACCGCGCCGGGTGATCCGTTCGCGGTGGTCGTCGACTACGCGCACACCGACGACGCACTCCTCAACGTCTGCACGGCCCTGAAGTCCGTGCTCGAACCCGGTGGTCGGCTGATCACCGTGTTCGGCTGCGGCGGGGACCGCGATCCCACCAAGCGCCCGCGCATGGCGCGCGTGGCGTGCGACCACAGCGACGTGGTCGTGGTGACCAGCGACAATCCGCGCACCGAGGCGCCCGAATCGATCGTCGACCAGATCATGGCCGGCGTGCCGCAGGGCACCGCCGCCGTCGTGCATCGTGTGACGGATCGCTCCGCGGCGATCCATGCCGCCGTGGCCGAGGCACGCGAGCGCGACGTCGTGCTCATCGCCGGCAAGGGGCACGAGGACTACCAGATCATCGGGACCGTCAAGCATCCGTTCGACGATCGCACCGTGGCGCGGTCGGCGCTGGTGGCGCGCACGGCGATCCAGGAAGGAGCACTCGCGTGACGTTCCTCTCGCATGATGCGATGGCCAGCGCCACCGGCGGTCGCTGGGTCGGGCCGCCGCGCAGCGGCGAGCCGCTGGCCGGGATCGGGACCGACACGCGCGTCTCGCTGCGTGGGCGCGCCTTCGTGGCACTGGTCGGCGAACAGCACGATGCGCACAACCATCTCGGTGCGGCACAGTCGGCCGGCGCCGCCGCGCTGATCGTGTCGAGATTCCCCGATGGATTCACGCCCTCGGTGCCCACGCTGCTCGTGCGCGACACGCTGGCTGCGCTGCAGCAGCTGGCCACGGCGTGGCGCGCGGAGGTCTCGCCGTTCACGATCGGCATCACCGGGTCGAGCGGCAAGACGACGACGCGTCGCCTCCTCCACGGCGTGCTGTCGCAGCAGCAGCGCGGCACGAGCAGCCCCAAGAGCTTCAATAACGAGATCGGCGTGCCGCTCACCATGCTGTCGGCGGCGCGCGGCGACGACTTCCTGCTCCTCGAGATGGGCATGAATCACCCGGGCGAGATCCGTCGCCTGTCGGCGATCGCCGAGCAGGATGCAGCCGTGATCACCATGGTCGGTCGAGCGCACCTGGGTGGCATGGGTTCGCTCGAGGCCATCGCCGTCGAAAAGGCCAGCATCGCCGACGGGCTGCCCGCGTGCGCGCCGGTCATCGCCAACGGTGACAACGCCCCCCTGATGAAGGCCCTTGCCGAGTTCGGGCGCTGCGATCTGCGCATGATCACCTTCGGCACGGATGCCGCACGCAACGTTCGGCTGGTCTCCCGTGAGCAGCACCCCGAGGTGCAGGTCGTGACGGCGCGCGCTCACGGCCAGCTCGTGCAGTTCGAGCTGCAGCTGCCTGGCATCCACAACGCGATGAACGCTCTCGCCGCGCTCGCCATGGGACTCGATCGCGGGCTCACGCCGGCGCAGGTGGCGCGTGGGCTCGCCACGGTCGAGCCATCCGAGATGCGCATGGTTCGCGAGCGGATCGGATCGGTCGATGTCTACAACGACGCCTACAACGCCAATCCTGATGCGGTCGCGGCGGCCCTGCGTGCCTTCGCGGAGGTGGCGGCGCGCGCGCCACGGCGCGTGGTCGTGCTCGGAGACATGCTCGAGCTCGGCGATGCTGAGCGAGCCCTGCACGAGGAGGTCGGCCGCGTGGCGGCCTCGGTGCTGCAGCGGGGTGACCGGGCTTGGTTCATCGGCCCTCGCAGCCGGTCCGGTGCCGACGCCGCGCGCGAGGCTGGACTTGCTGTCGAATGGGTCGAATCGCTCGATGGCGGAGTGGCGGCTTCGATCGCTTCGGCGCTTGCCGAAGGTGATGCGGTGCTCCTGAAGGGGAGCAGGGGATCGGCGGTCGAGCGCGTGCTTCCTGCACTGCGCGCGGCGCCGCTCGTGGCGGGCTGATCGGAGAGTCGGCCATCCGGCCGGGTCAGGGGACAGGGCATGCTCTACAACCTCGTCGTCGAATTCCAGGACAAGCTCGATTCGATCCCGCTGCTGCGATGGATCGTCGGGATCATGTGGCAGGTCGAGTTCCGGGCCTTCGCCGCGGTGCTGATCTCGTTCGCACTCGCACTCTGGCAGGGCCCCGGCGTGATCGCGTGGCTGCAGCGCAAGAAGATCGGCGACACGGCCGAGTTCGGCCATGAGGAGATCAATCGCCTGATGCAGGGGCGCAGCGGCGTGCCGACGATGGGCGGGATCTTCCTGTGCGGGAGCATCCTCGTGACCACGGCCCTGCTGGCCGACGTCTGGTTCAACCGTTACATCCAGATCTCGCTGATCGTGCTGGTGTGGATGAGCGGCGTCGGCGCGATCGACGACTGGCTCAAGCTGACCTCGAGCCAGCGCAAGCCCGGCTCGCGCGACGGCCTCTACAGCTGGGAGAAGCTGGTGTTCCAGGTCGGTCTGGGCTTGGTCGTCGGCTACTTCGTCTACACGGCCGCCAAGCTGCCTGACGCGCACGTCCTGAACCTACCGCTGCAGCGGACCTATCCGCCGACGGCCGTCAAGGACTTCGTCGGGCTGCGGCTCGATCTCGCGCCCAGTGTGATCGTGCTCGGCGTGGGCGCGTTCGCCGTGCTCTGCGCGTTCTTCATGACCGGCTTCTCGAACGCCGTGAACATCACCGATGGCATGGATGGCCTGGCAGGCGGCAACATGGTCATCACCAGCTTCGCGCTGATGGTGCTGGCGTACATCTCGGGTCACGCAAACACGGCATACTTCCTCCTGGTGCCCTATGTGCCGGGCTCGGCCGAACTCATGGTGCTCGCCGGCGCGATGGCCGGCGCCACGCTGGGGTTCCTCTGGTTCAACGCGCATCCGGCCCGCGTCTTCATGGGCGACACCGGCTCGCTCGCGCTCGGTGCCCTCATGGGCTACATCGGCGTCGTGACCCGCAACGAGCTTCTGCTGCCGGTCATCGGCGCGGTCTACGTCATCGAGATCTCGACCGTGATGATGCAGGTCAGCTGGTTCAAGTGGACCAAGCGCAAGTACGGCGAGGGCCGACGGATCTTCCCGAGCACCCCGATCCACCATGGCTTCCACATGATGGGCTGGAAAGAGACGCAGATCGTCACGCGCTCCTACATCGTGAGCGCGGTGGCGGTCGTGATCGCGCTGGTGACCCTGAAGCTGCGCTGAGCGCGCAGGGGTCAGTCACCGTGCTTGCCGCGCAGGCGCGGGCTGAGGCGTGCGATCAGGTGCGCGCGCTCGAACTCGTCGAGCCAGTCCTGCAGGGTGGCCGCGAGTTCATCGTCGGCGACGCGGGCGCCGGGCAGGGGGCAGCTTGCGCCAAGGGCGCGCGCCGCGATGGCGCGGTAGCGGGACAGCGTGCGGTCGCCGAGCAGCGAGAGGAACTCGAAGTCCTCGTTCACGAAGATCACCGTGGGCACCCGCAGGCCGCCGCAGATGCGGACCTCGTCCGACAGGTCCGCGTGCGCATCGCGATCAAGCCAGCGCAGGTCGATCATGGGTGACGCCGCGGCGATGGCGTGCAGCATCGGTCCCTGTGCCGAGCAGTCGCCGCACCACATGCCGCTCAGGCAGATCACGTTGATCCTGCGGGTGAAGCCGCCCACAAGGGCGCGCTGCGCATCCAAGAGCTTGACGCGTGCCTCGACGGCCCGCCATGCGGCCTCGTGCTGCGGGCTCGACCGGACATAGTCGTCGTACGGGACGCCGGCAGCGTGCTTCGAACGGAGGAGGGCAGGGTCGATCATGCACCAAGCCTAGCCGCGGGTCCATCACCCGATGCAGCCGGTCGCGGGATCCCGCGCTGGCGGGCTCGTTCAGCCGCGTGACTCGCGCTGCAGTTCGCGCAGCAGATCGAAGGCCTGCATGGGCGTGAGATGATCGAGATCGATCCCGCGCAGGCGATCGAGCGCCGGATGCGGCAGGTACTGGGTGAAGAGCGAGAGCTGCTCGCCTGCGGTGGCCGCCTCGGGTCGGGTCGGCGCGGCATGGCCAGCCTCGAGCGCCGAAAGGATCGCCCGGGCTCGCTCGACCGTCGCGCGCGGCACGCCCGCGAGCTGCGCGACGTGGATCCCGTAGCTGCGGTCGGTGCGGCCCGGCTCGATCCTGTGCAGGAAGACGATCTCGTCCTGCCACTCGCGCACGGCGACGTGCAGGTTGGTGATGTCGCTGCGCTCGTCGGCGAGCGTCGTGATCTCGTGGTAGTGCGTGGCGAAGAGCGTGCGGCACCCACGGTCAGCCAGCGTTTCCGTGATCGCCCAGGCCAGGCTGAGCCCATCGAGCGTGCTGGTGCCCCGGCCGATCTCGTCGAGGATCACCAGGCTGCGGCCGGTCGCGGCATTCAGGATCGCCGCGGTCTCGGTCATCTCGACCATGAACGTGCTCTGGCCCGAGTGGAGCTCGTCGCTCGCGCCGATGCGCGTGAAGATGCGATCCGCGAGTCCGACGACCGCCCGCTGCGCGGGGACGAAGCTCCCCGCATGCGCCAGCAGCGCGATCAACGCGCATTGGCGGATGTAGGTGCTCTTGCCGGCCATGTTGGGGCCCGTGATCAGCGCCAGCCGCGCGCTGCCATCGTGCCCGAGCCGGCAGTCGTTGGGCACGAAGCGTTCGCGCAGCACGCCGTCGAGCACGGGGTGCCGGCCTTGGTCGATGTTCAGTACGGCGCCGTCGACGAGCTCCGGACGGGTCCAGCCCGATTCGGCGGCGACGGCCGCGAACGATCGCAGCACATCGAGCGCTGCGATCGACTCGGCGATCATCGCGATCGCCGCACCATGCTCGGCGAGCATCGCGCACGCTGCCGCGAACAGCCGCTGCTCGCGCTCAATGGCGCGGGCCTCGGCCGTGAGCACCTTGTGCTCGAACTCCTTGAGTTCGGGCGTCGTGTAGCGCTCGGCGTTGCGCAGCGTCTGCTTGCGGACCAGCCACTCGGGAGCCCGCCCGGCCTGCGCTGACGACAGCTCGATGTAGTAGCCGAACACCCGGTTGTATCCGGTCCTGAGCGTGTCGATCCCGGAACGCTCCACGAGCTCCGCCTGGTAGCGGGCCAGCCAAGCATTGGCATCCCGTTGAAGCAGCCGTGCCTCGTCAAGGTCAGCATCGACGCCATCGAGCCAGAGCCCGCCTTCGCGCAGGTGCGAGGGCGGCGTGTCCACGCACTGGCTTGCAAGTCGGATCGCCAGGTCGCGCACCGCCGGCAGTGCATCGCTCATCGGCTGCGCGAAGGGCATGAGCGCCGGGGTGCCTGTGCACGCCACGGCGATCTCGCTGCAGCGAGCGAGCGAGCGGGCCAGCGCTGCCAGGTCGCGCGGCGTGGCCCGGCCCATCGCGATTCGCCCATGCATGCGGGCGATGTCCTGCACCCCGTCGAGCGCATCGCCAAGTACGACGCTCGCGCGCGGATCCTGCGCGAGGGCCGCCACGGCATCGAGTCGCTGGGTGATCGGCGCGAGTTGGGCGAGCGGTGCGCAGAGCCAGTCCCGCAGGAGCCGCCGGCCCATGCCCGTCCGGCACCGTTGCATCGACGTGACGAGGCTGCCGGCGGCTTGGCCCGATCGCGCCGTGCGCTCAAGTTCCAGGCTCCGCAGGCTCGTTGCATCGATCGACAGCACGGCGCCCGACTCGACGACCGACGGTGCCCGAAGATGGCGCAGCGACTCGGGTCCCTGAGCCTCATGCAGGTACCGCAAGAGCGCACCTGCGGCACGCGCCGGCGCACCATCCGCGTCAAGGCCGAACCCCGCCAGCGTCGTGGTGCGGTAGTGCGCGCACAACGCGTCTGATGCTTCCTTGGAACGGAAGTACCAGCCCGGTCGTTCGGTCCGCGCTGCACCGACAGCTCGCACCAGGGCCGCATGCCGCTCGCGCGTGGACTCGTCGTCCACCTCCTCGATGAGCAGTTCCGCGATTCCCAGGCGCAGCACCTCATCGGCCAGGCGCCCGACCGGAACCGTGCGAAGGGAGAACTCGCCGGTCGAGAGTTCGACCGTGGCGATCGCTGCCGCCGCGCCCTGCATGCAGAGTGCGGCCATGCGATTGCTGGTGCCGTCGTCGAGCAGGCTCTCGTCCACGCGCGTGCCCGGTGTGATCACGCGCCGCACGTCACGCTCGACCACGCCCTTGGCTTCCTTGGGATCCTGCACCTGCTCGCACACGGCGACGCGGAAGCCCGCATCGACGAGCCGCCGCAGATAGGTCTCGGCGCTGTGGAAGGGCACGCCCGCCATCGGGATCCCGCTGGTGCGCTCGGTCAGCGTGATGCCGAGCGCCTTGTGCGCGGTGACGGCGTCGTCATCGAAGAGCTCGTAGAAGTCCCCCATCCGGAAGAAGAGCAGGCAGTCGGGGTAGCGCGCCTTGAAGTGCGCGTGCTGCCGCATGGCGGGCGTGTCGCGGTTGGGCGCGGGCGCCTGAGTGGCCATCTTCTCCACGCTCAAGAGGGTAGCGGCTGGCCGTGTGCGTCCATCGCCCCGGCCGTGTTATCGCTGCGCCGCGTGGAAGCCATCCCCGCTATACTTCCCGCCCCGCTGGGCTGGTAGCTCAATTGGTAGAGCGCCTCGGTCGCATCGAGGAGGTTGTGAGTTCGAGTCTCATCCAGTCCACTTGATTCGGGCGTCGCACTGCGGCGCCCGCGTCGTTTCCGGAGGCATCCGAAGGACCCATGACCACGTTCGCCGCAGCCCCATCCACCGTGCTCGCCGCCGAGTCGGCGCTCGTCGTCGCGGCCAGCCTGATCGGTGCGTGGGTCGGCACCCGGCGCCTGGCGCACACCCCGCTGCAACTGGTGCTGAGCGCCGTCAGTGGCATGATCCTCGGGATCGTCTTCTTCCACCTGCTGCCGCATGCGCTCGGCACGCACGGCGGTGGCGCGGAACCGATGGACGTGATGCTCTGGGCCTTGATCGGCTTCATGGCGCTGTTCGTGCTGGAGCGTTTCGCTCCCTTCCATGCCCATGAGCACGGAGCCGGTGGCGACTGCGGGGGCGGCAGCTGCGGTCATGTGGCGCACACCTGTGACCACGAGCACGATCATGCTCCGCACGCCCACGCCGACGCGCACACGCATGCGCCTCGGCTTGGCTGGATGGGTGCGCTGCTCGGCCTGACGGTGCACAGCCTGATGGAGGGCGTGGCGCTCGCCGCGAGTGTGCAGGCCGAATCGAGTGCTGGCTGGCTGGCCGGGCTGGGTACGCTGCTGGTGATCGTGGCCCACAAGCCCTTCGATGCCATGACGCTGGCGGCACTCTTGCGCCAGGACCGCGTCGATGCTGGCAAGTCTGTGGTGATCCAAGTGCTCTTCTCGCTGGTGATGCCCCTCGGTGCGTTCCTCTTCATGGCAGGAGTCCGCCACGATCCGCAGGTCACGGCGCTCGCGCTCGCCTTCAGTGGGGGTGTCTTCCTGTGCATTGCCTGCAGCGACCTGCTGCCCGAGGTGCAGTTCCACCGTCACGATCGGCTCAAGCTCACCGCGGCACTCGTCGGCGGCATCCTGCTCGCCTGGGGCATGTCCAGGCTCGAGGCCACCCTGCACGACCATGGCGATCACGATCATGGTGCGGCGAGCAGCCATGAGGGCCACGACCACGGTGCGCCGGCATCGAGCACCGACGGCCACGACCACGGTAGCCACGACGGCCACGACCACTGAGCCTCCGCCGCGTGCGCGGCCTATCCTGCGGGCCATGAAGGCCGAACGCCTGCTCGCCGAACTCAACCGCATCCGCCAGGACGTGCCCAAGGATCCGAAGGACCTCGAGTGGTTCACGGTCCACCACGTCTTCTGCTTCGTCTCCTACAACATGGCGTCGTTCCAGAAGTACCTGGACGAGGCGGTGAAGCCCGGCGACGAGCCCGAGGAATGAGCCGTCCGGGGTAGGATCGCGGCCCCATGACGGAATCGACCGCCCGTGACTACCGCAGCACGCTGAACCTGCCCAAGACCGGCTTCGCGATGAAGGCGAACCTGGCCCAGGCGGAGCCGCAAACCCTCAAGTCGTGGAAGGAAGGCGGCGCGTTCGACCGCATCATGGGTGCGCGCGACGGCGCTGAGCCGTTCGTCTTCCACGACGGCCCCCCGTACGCCAACGGCAACATCCACGTCGGCCACATGCTCAACAAGGTCCTGAAAGACCTCGTCGTGCGCAGCCGCATCCTTGAGGGGCGCCGCGTGCACTACGTGCCGGGCTGGGATTGCCATGGCCTGCCCATCGAGCACAAGGTGATGACCGAGATCGTCAAGGGCGGCAAGGCCGAGAAGCTCGAGACGCTCGCGCCCGACGTGCGCCGCATGGCGATCCGCCGCGAGTGTGCCGCCTACGCCGAGAAGTTCATCAAGCTGCAGGGCGAGGAAATGCAGCGGCTGCTGACCTTCGCCGATTACGCGCACCCCTATGCCACGATGCAGCCGGCCTACGAGGCCGCCACGCTCGAGGTCTTTGCGGGCATGGTCGAGCAGGGGGTCGTCTACCGTGACCTGAAGCCGGTGCACTGGTCGATCGCCAACCGCACGGCGCTCGCCGAGGCCGAGCTTGAATACGAAGAGCGACAGGATCTCTCGGTGTATGTGGACTTCGAGCTCGAGGACCGCGAGGCCGCAGAGCGCGCCTTCGGCTGCGAGATCGACCAGACGCCGTGCCTGATGATCTGGACCACCACGCCCTGGACGCTGCCGGCGAACCTGGCGATCGCGTGCCATCCGCGCTACCGCTATGCGCTCGTCGAGCACGACGGCGCGCTCAGCATCGTCGCTGCGGAACTCTGGCCGAAGGTCGCCGCCACGATCAAGGCCGAAAAGGTCCGCATGGTCGGCGAGTGCGATGGCGCAGCCCTGGTGGGGCTTGTCTATCGCCATCCGTTCTGCGAACGATCGGGGCGCGTGGTCGCCGCCGAGTACGTCACGCTCGAGGACGGCACGGGCTTGGTGCACACCGCCCCCGGCCACGGTGCCGAGGACTACCGAACGGGCCTCAAGGAAGGCCTGCCGACCTACTGCCCGGTGCGCGACGACGGCACCTATGACGACACCGTGCCCGAGTGGCTGCGTGGCCTGAGTGTGTGGGACGCCAACGCCAAGGTCACCGAGCACCTGCGCGCGAGCGGGCACCTGGTCTTCGATCACGCCTTCACCCACTCGTACCCGCACGACTGGCGCAGCAAGACGCCAGTCATCTTCCGTGCGACCGAGCAGTGGTTCATCGGCGTCGACCGTCCCGTCAAGCGCGATGGCCGCACGTTGCGCCAGCTCGCGCTCGATGCGGTCGAGCACCGGGTCACCTTCGTGCCTGACTGGGGGCGCAACCGCATGCGGGGCATGCTCGAGAACCGCCCCGACTGGTGCATCAGCCGCCAGCGGTCCTGGGGGCTGCCGATCCCGGCGTTCCTGCGCCCCGATGGCAGTGCGTTCATGACGGCAGCAAGCATCCGCGCGGTCGCCGCGGTCTTCGCGCAGAAGGGCAGCGATGCCTGGTTCCAGCTCTCGGCGCAGGAACTCCTCGCCGGCTACGACGCCGCAAAGGATGCCGACGCTCCCGCAGGCCTCGACGTGGCCGGGCTCACCAAGGGCAACGACATCTTCGACGTCTGGTTCGAGGCTGGCAGCAGCTGGCACTCCGTGCTGCGCACGCGCGGCATCGGCTTCCCGAGCGAGCTCTACCTTGAGGGCAGCGACCAGCATCGCGGCTGGTTCCAGCTCTCGCTGCTGCCCGCGCTCGCGGTCACCGGCGAGCCGCCCTTCCGCACGCTCCTCACGCACGGCTTCATGGTCGACAAGGACGGCCTGAAGATGTCCAAGAGCCTCGGCAACGCCCTTGACGTGGCCGCGCTGCTCAAGGACTACGGCGCCGACGTCGCGCGGTGGTGGGTGAGCAGTGTGCCCTACGACGGCGACATCAAGATCGACCTCGAGTACTTCCGCCTCGCCGGCGAGAGCTACCGAAAGGTGCGCAACACGATCCGTTTCCTGCTCTCGAACCTCGAGGGCTTCGTTCCGGGCCAACGGGTCGCGGTCGAGCCCGAGTCGATCGACGGCTGGGCGCTGGCCGAGCTCGCCGCACTGCAGGCCACGGTGCGCAGCGCCTACGCGGCCTACGACTTCCGCGCCGCGCACGTGGCGATCTTCGACTTCTGCAACGAGACGCTCTCGGCCATGTACTGCGCTGCGACCAAGGACCGGCTGTACTGCGACGCCCGCGACGCCGTGCGCCGCCGCCGCACGCAGCAGGTCATGCATGATGCGGTGACCGTCCTGTGCCAACTGCTTGCGCCGATCCTGCCGCACACGGCGGATGAAGCGTGGAGCGCGCTGCATGGCGGGTCGCCCGACGCGAGCGTGATGGCCTCGACGCATGTCGACCTTGGTGCCGTCGTGCGCCATGGCGCGTGGGATGCCGCCTTCGCCGTCCGCGAGCGCGCGCTCAAGGCGCTCGAGTCGGCCAAGGCCTCGGGCATCGAGAACCCACTCGATGCGGGGGTGTCGGTCGGCTCGGGCATCGATGCCGAGATCCCGGGCGCCCTCGAGGCGCTGGCTGCGGTCCAGGCCGACCTGGCCGACCTGTGCGGCGTGTCGCGCGTGAGCCTCGGCGGGGCAGGCATGGTGTCGATCACCGACCTTCGCAACGAACCCCGTTGCGATCGCTCATGGCGTCGCGACGGCACCGTGCGTCAGCGTTCCGATGGCGGCATGCTCAGCGACCGCGATGCGGCCGCCGTCGGCGTGACGTGATGGATCGACGGTGATGGATTGATCTGGTTTCGGCGCGCGCCCTGCGAGACGGCCTCGCTGGGCCCCAGACTCAGTTGTCTCAGCTGACTCGGCTGCCGGCCTTGACCGGCTTGCCGACCGACAGCACGACGACGTCGCGTTCCTCGGGGCCGGGCTTCGCACCGTCCGCAGCGGGGGCCGCGTCGACCTTCAGGTCGCTGGCGGCCAGGATCATGCCGTGGCTGATCTCGCCGCGCAGCGTGCGGGGTTCGAGGTTCGCCACGATCACGACCTGCTTGCCGACCAAGCTCGCGGGGTCGTACCAGGCCTTGATGCCCGCACAGACCTGACGGCCTTCGGGCGTGCCGTCATCCAAGCGGAGCTTGAGCAGCTTGTCAGCGTTCGGGTGCGGCTCGGCACTGAGCACCGTCGCCACGCGCAGGTCGACCTTCGCGAAGTGATCGAACGCGATCTGGGGCAGGGGCTCGCTCACTTGGAACCCTCCGTGCCCAGGCCCTCGGTCGTGCCGAGCGTGCCGGGATCGGCGACCGCGGGTTCGGCAACCACTTCGGCCATCGTGGTGAAGTTGTGCCGGCGCTTGAGGGCGGCATAGGAGAAGAGCTCCTGCATGTCCTTCACCTCGTCCTGCATCGCAATGCCGCGTAGGCGGCCGCCTGCGGCCAAGGTCTCGTACTCGGCACGGTCCATGCGATCGATGCCGCGCAGCTGCGCGACCATGACCGCCAGGCGATCAGGCAGCGCCACCACGACCGTGCGGTCGAGCGCAGGAGCGTCGGCGACCGGCTTGTCGGTCGGCAGCGCCATGGCGGCCTTGACGAGGGCGCTCATCGCGGTCTCGTCGTTGCCGAGTCCCGGGATCGGCATGCCCATGCGCATGCCGAACTGGAGGAACTGCGTGTTGACCTCGCTCAGCGCCTGGAAGGGCTGCGAGACCGCCCCGTAGGCCACGCCCACGGCGCCGAGTCCCTCGGTGGCGGCCGTCTGGCGCAGCGCATCGAGCCGTGTGGCAAGGATGTCGTAGACGGCCACCCGCTTGAGATCGGCCTCAAGGTCCGCACGCACCTCATCGACGGCAGTGGCTGCCCGTGCAGCCTGGGCCTCCGTCGCGCGCACCACGAAGAGGTCGCGCGACACGGGCTCGGCGAGCGTGGGGAAGGCCACGCCGCGCTGCGTCGGCAGCGTGGGCGAGCCACCGAACTCCTTGAGTGCCGCAGCCAGCTGCTGCACCTTCACGTCGCTGGCGCCCACGCGCTTGCTTGACGCGGTGCCGATCCCGGGGATCGCGGCGATGTCCTCGACCTGGATCCAGCCTTCGCCGGAGGTCTGCACCGCGGGCGCATCGATGCCGAAGCGCTGGGCGAGTTCCTGTCCCAGGGCCGTGAGCGAAACCGCCTTCGACGACCAATCGGCTGGCAGCGTCCAGTAGCCGCCGGCGCTGGGCACGCTGCGCAGGTCCATCTGCACGCGGTCGGTGGCGAACTTCGAGATCGCTGCGAGTTCGGCATCGAGCAGCTGCCCGAGCACCTTCTCGCGAACGGCATCACGCTGGCCCTCGAAGGTCATCGGCGTGGGCGACACGGCTTCCTTGGCCCTGAACTCGGCCTCGTGCTCGATCCAGTACTTGCGCAGCTCGACGTTCGACAGGGCGGGGCTCTGTTCGAGCTTGGCCTTGATCGTGGCCGCAGGAATGACGATCCACTCGAGCTTGAGCTGGTTGGGCAGGCGATAGCCGAAGCCCTTCTCGCCCTGGCCCTTCTCGGTGTTGCCGTGGGCCTTGAGCTGGGCCTCGAGCGCCGCGACATCGGGCGCGGGGGCATCGATGCCTGCGATCTTGCCGGCGTCGAGGATCAGCACGTCGCCGTCCATCGTCATCGTCATCTCGGCCGCGGCGCGGCGCAGGCGCTCGTCACTGATGCGCCCCGAGCTGGCCACCAAGCCGATCAGTCGACGCACGCCAGTGAGGTTCGAGAGCGTGGTCAGGACCGTTTCCTGGCTCGTCTGCGCGCGCGAGGCCAGGGTGGCCACGAAGCCCTCGGGCGTGACGCCATCGGGCATCTGCGTCATCGAGAGTTCGCGCAGTGTTTCCTGCTGCGGGGGAACCAGGCCCGATGCGTTGGCTTCCTTGACCAGGAGGTACCAGTAGCCAGGCTCCTTGAGGACGCCCATGCCCGCGATCGTGCGGTCGCCAAGGCCCTCGAGCACGCGCATCTCGGCGATGGTGTCGTTGAGCTCGCTGGCCGAGATCGACTCCCCGTCGGACACGGCCCAGGTGGTCGTGTTCATGCGCAGGTTGTCGACGATGTTCGTGCTGCTGTCGGTCAGGAGCCACGAGACCAGGAGCAGGATCATGAACCCTGCCATGGCGATGCTGACGAAGCGCTGGTTCTTGCGGAAGAGCTTCAACATGGTTCTGGGCCTCGGAGGGCAGGCGGCGTGGCCTGCCGGGGCATGGAATCTATCGCGGAAACGAACGAGGGCGCGGACGGAACTCGTCCACGCCCTCGGGGCTTGCGGCTGTCGCCGGGTTCAGCGGTAGAACTCGACGATGAAGTTGGTGTTGACGTCGAAGGGGACCTGCTCCGAGGAGGGGAGCACGAGCACCTTGATCGTCAGTTCGGCAGGGTTGACCTCGACCCAGCCCGGCGTGACGTGACCGGCGAGCGATTCCATGGTCTCGCGCACGAGCTTCTGGACATTCTCCTTCTTGATCGAGATGACGTCGTTGGGGCTGACCGGGAACGACGGACGGTCGACCTTCTTGCCGTTCACGAGCACGTGGCCGTGGGCCACGATCTGGCGAGCGGCCCAGATGGTGCGACCGAAGCCCGCGCGACGCACGACGTTGTCGAGACGACGCTCGAGCATCTGCAGCAGCACCTCACCGGTGTTGCCCTTGCTCGAGCCGGCTTCCGCCAGCATGCGGCGGAACTGACGCTCCATCACGCAGTAGTGGAACTTGAGCTTCTGCTTCTCATCCAGGCGGATGCCGTAGGGCTTCGGGCGCTTGCCGCGGAAGCCGTGCGGACCGGGAGGCGTCAGCTGCCGCTTGGCGGTGTGCTTCGGGGTATCCGCGATGGGGACACCGACGCGGCGAGAGAGACGGACCTTTGGACCTGTGTAGCGTGCCATATGTTCTCGATTGGGGAATCGGCGATTGCACAGCAAATCGCGTCGGATGTCAAGCGGCTTGGAGACGTGGGTCAGTAGGCCCGGCCATCAATGCCGTTGCGCCAGTTCAGATAAGCGCGATTCAGGACCCGGTAACCACCGGGCGTTGGGTAATCGCCAGTGAAGTACCAGTCCCCGGTGTGCCCGGGCATGGCCTGACGAAGCCCGTCCACGGTCTGGTAGACGACTTCGACGGTTCCGTTCCAGGGAACACCGCGCGGTGTGATGAGCCGAGCCACTTCCGAGCACAGGTCCTGGTGGGTGACGAGGTCGTACAGCCGCTTCACGTGGTTGCGCATCTTCGACGCAGGCAGGTCGGCCTGCGCCCGGCACGCGAGGTCGATCTCGTCGAGCACGCCGGCCTGACCGCGGGCGGTGACGATGTTGACGGCGGCTTCGAAGGCGATGAAGCGACCGAGGTGGCTCATGTCGATCCCGTAGCAGTCCGGGTACATGATGGGCGGCGCACTGCTGGCGACGATGATCCGCGCGGGCCCGAGCCGGGAGAGCATCGTGATGACCGAGTCGCGCAGCGTGGTGCCGCGCACGATGCTGTCGTCGACCACCACCAGCGTGTCGCCCGGACCCACCGTGCCGCGCGTGATGTCGTAGACGTGGCTGACCAGGTCCTTGCGTGCGGCATCGTGCGTGATGAAGGTGCGGAGCTTCTGGTCCTTGTGCGCGACCTTGTCCGCACGCGGGTGGATGTCCATCAGGAACTCGAGCCGATCGCGGGTGAGCTCGCCGCACTGCATCAGGCTCCAGGCCAGGTCAGCGTGGTGCGAGCGCTGGATCGCCTCGATCCCCTCGATCAGGCCGATGTACGCGCTCTCGCTCGTGTTGGGGATGAAGCTGAAGACCGCATCCTCGAGCCGTCGGTTGAGCGCCTGATGCACGATCGTGGCGAGGTTGCGGCCGAGGGCCTTGCGTTCGCGGTAGATGTCGCGGTCGTTGCCGCGGCTGAAGTAGATGCGTTCGAACGAGCACTGGCGCAGCGGGCGCTCGGGCGCGAAGCGCTCGCACCGCACCGATCCGTCGCGGCGGACGGTCAGCGCGTGACCCGGGGGCAGTGGCCGCACCAGAGAATCGTCGACCCCGAAGACGCCCGCCAAGGCCGGGCGCTCGCTCGCCACCGCCACGACCTCGTCGGTCTCGAGGATGAAGGCGGGT
>Ga0315905_10002619_pt1 | contig 18908 bp, 12 predicted proteins | sample LakEriMetagenome_5_FD_203522 | JGI IMG/M metagenome (GOLD analysis project Ga0315905, IMG submission 203522) | Freshwater fungal communities from buoy surface, Lake Erie, Ohio, United States - Buoy 4 MA121 | ecosystem: Environmental > Aquatic > Freshwater > Lake | place: USA: Lake Erie, Ohio... | reverse complement strand
GAGATGTTTTCTTTGCATTCTAATTCTTGAGTAATCATCATGATATGATACCAAGTAGTTATTTGTTGATTATAGCATTACGTAGGTTGGGTTGAGAAAACCCAACATTATATTATTATTTTGTTGGGTTGCGCTGTCGCTAATAGTCCTGAATCCAAAATCCAAAACTGAATATTAATTTCCTTTTTCTACAGGAATATCAGACAATTGTAATTTAAGTCTTTGGGCTGGATAATCAGTTAAAGACAGAGATATCTGTTTGACATCATCAAGTAAGGCCGTGGGAATGCTAATTGTACCTTTAACTTCTGCTCCTTTGGCAGGTAATTCTGCTGGTAAACCTTCTGTAATTCCACTCAGAGTTCTTCCTTTATCGTCAGTAATATCTAAAAAGCTATAGAGAAACCTTACAGAATCAGTTCCTTTATTTTGCATATTTACTCTTAGCAATAAATCACCTCCAGAATAGCGCACGGACTGTACAGACATGGTTACACCTTCACTTTCAGCAGCAACAGGAAATCCTGGTTGTAGGGGTTCTTCTGCTACTTGTTTGGGTTTTTCCTGTCCTTGGGGTTTGTCGGTTTTAATCTCTTCTTCTGCTGACTTTTCTGGTTTGTTACTTTGGTTTTTATTGTTAATTCTTGACTTGACAGCTTTGAGAATATCTTCCTCTTTCAGAAAACTTTCAGTTCCCTGTTGGGGGTTATTACTCTTGCTGCTGTTAAATTTATTGACGGGACGACCATCTGGTGTAGTGACACCTTTGAGCGCGTCACTTCCTAATTTAAATCCTAAAAAACCACTTGCGGAACTTGCTCCCAACATCAGGGTTAACAAAATTAAGGTTAGGAGTACAGTAGTATTGATTTGCATTGCTAAAAAATTATGACATAAAGGGAACAGGTAGCAGGTAAGTTCTAGAATTTTCTCTTGGTGTAGTCATGGTATTACTCATAACTATCCTAAGTTTGAATAACTAGCAACTGGGGTAAATAGGATTGGGAATTTGTTTAATCTCTATGCTACTATATGGTATTAGGATTTTAAAATTTGCCCTTGTCAATGCCGAAAAAATTTACCTGATTACATACTTGATCAGATTTTGAGCATTTAAACGTAATTAATAATTGTTCATGGGTTGCCAAATTATAGTGAGATGGTGTATTATGGATAATGTAAGATCGAGGGTCACTGGTTAAACCAAAAAGCGTCAGGTTGAAACCCATGTGAATAAGCGCTCTTGGCCGATTGGGGAGGCAACGAACTCATAATTCGTCTTCAGGCTGGTTCAATTCCAGCAGGGCGCATTTTACGCATTTAACAGAACTAAATTATGATATATATTACTTCCTGCGTTTGTAGTCAACGCTTTGTAGTCATGGCTTTAGCCATGATGATGTTTTCGTAGCATCTAGAAAAATTGGGGCAGTTGTGTTGGTGTTAATTTGATTGAATGCCAGGAACGAGACTTGAACTCGTGACACGAGGATTTTCAGTCCTCTGCTCTACCAACTGAGCTATCCCGGCGTGGGCTTGATTACTGACCACATTTACTAACTTTAGCATGGGGAAAAAGATTAGTCAAGGGGTTTTGCAAAAAAAATTTTAATTAGGTAGATGGACGTGAGATAACCAACATAATGTGAAGAAAAGTAAAATCTCTCAAAACTTCTTCCCTGTTCCCTTGCCATAGCGACAATTTTTCACACCAACCTACTTAGCTGTTTTTGATTGTCAATTTAACCCAGGTAAACACAACCACAAATAAGAGAAACTGCACAAAGACAATACTCGGTCCAGAAGCCAGATTAAACAAGCCAGAAACCATCATTCCCGCGATACTACTGCTAGAACCGACAACCACCGATAGAATCAGAAAACGGCTGAAATGGTGACTCATGAGTTTGGCTGTAGCAGCGGGAATCACTAAAAACGCATTGACAAGCAAAACACCAACAGCTTTAATCGCTACGGCTACAGCAAGGGAAAGCAAAATAACGAATCCATAGCGATAAAGTTGTACAGGTACTCCTTGTACTTGTGCAACATCGGGATTGAGAGTTAATAATATTTGTTGTTGTAGCGTTGATAAGAGGAAAATACTACTAGAGATGAGTACCAGAAGTGTTAAAATTAAATCTGTGTTATCTATGGCTAAAATATCGCCAAATAACACACCCATTAAGTTACCGCGATATCCCTTAATAAAACTGGTGAGGATGACACCGATCGCTAATGCTCCAGATAGAACTATACTGAGAACACTATCACTGGCTAAATCTGTTTTGTCAATCAAATAAAGAACAACAACCCCGAAAATTAAAGTAAAAGGTAGTAACATCCAAGTAGGATTAGTATTGAGTAACACGCCTAATGCTACACCTACTAAGGCTGCATGACCAACAGCATGACTAAAAAAAGATAGTTGACGTAAAGTCACAAAACTACCTAATAAACCCCCTAATATTCCCATTAATACAGCACCAATAATGGCACGCTGCATAAAAGGAAATTGCAATAAATTCACGAAATCATGATAATTAGTCATTAGTTAGTTGTCAGTTGTCTATTACCGTTCTATAAAACTTACTACCCAGTACCTCACTTAAGTAGGTGAACGGAAAAAAACCGAAATATGTAACAAAAAGTAAAGTTGCCGAAAACCTCTTTCCTGTTCCCTGTTCCCTGTTCCCTGTTCCCTGTTCCCTGTTCCCTGTTCCCTGTTCCCTGTTCCCTGTTCCCTTGTCATAACGACAATTTTTAACGCCAACCTACTTAATGATGATGTTCATAACGACTAAAACCAGGACCATAGGTAGCTAAGAGATTTTGCGGAGAAAGGGCTATTTCTGGTTTACCAGAACAAACAAGAGTTTGATTCAGACAGATGACGCGATCGCAATGATGGCTTACCATATCAATATCATGGGAAACTTGCAACACTGTCCAATTTTGTTCTCGTTTTAATTCATTTAATAACGCATAAAAATCTGTTGTCCCTTGAACATCTACCCCTGCAAAAGCTTCATCTAATACTAACAGTTTTCGCGGACTTACTAAACAATAGGACAATAATACTCGTTTAAGTTGACCGCCGCTAAGTGTTCCAATAGCTTGATTGCGTAAGTGATAGGCATCTGTACGATATAATGCCGCTGTAACTGCTGCTAATGCTTCTTGCTTTGCTGGCCAAAATGAGAAAGATGAAAAAAATGAGTTTTTTCTGTTAGCTATTCCCAAAGCTACTAATTCACTAACTGAAATTGGAAAACTGCGATCAAAAATAAAGTTTTGTGGCATATAACCCAAAAAATTACGCAAATTTCCTAATCTAGAAATTGGCCGACCAAAAACTTCAATTGTCCCCGCACTTCTGGGAATTAAATCTAAAATTGCTTTAATTAAAGTGCTTTTTCCCGCACCATTTGGACCAACTATAGCTGTATCTGTTCCTGGTAATAATTCAAAAGAAACATCTCGCACGGCTAGATATTTACCTTGGTAGACTGTTAACCCGGAAACTTTTAATATTGGTAATGTAATTTCTGTTTGTTTGTTGATCATGTAAGTTAGGATTTGAGATGCCAATAATTTATAGTCATATATAGCAGTCTGATTTGATTTGTTCGGTAGTTTAGCATTACTAAAACTTTCAGAGGATGTTTGAAAAGTATTTTCTAAAACTCCAAAAATTTCAATATTTAACTCCTGCTAAGAAGACAGGGTTTTATTTGTACATTCCATGGTTTTTCAAACAACCTCTAATCATTATTTAATCATCACTTGCACCCAGAAGCTAAACTTTCCAAATTAGTTTTCATAGCTTTAAAATAATACTCTGGATTGGTATCACCAGTTTCTAAAGAATCTAATGTCCTCACAGTTAACTGCAAATCCTGGGAAATACTTGTCAGTAATTTGTTATCTAAACCGGGTTCACTAAATAAGGCCTTAGTTTTGTATTTTTTAACTGTATTTACTATTTTCTGGACATCTGTTGGTGAAAGTTGTTTTTCGGGAATTTCTACTACTGCTACTTGTTTCAAGTTATAACGTTTCGCAAGGTAGGGAAAAGCATCATGAAAAGTTATGAAAGTGCAGTTTGGTGTTTTTTTCAGGGTCTGTTGAAATTCATTATTTAAATTATCTAGTTTCTGGATATATGACGCTGCATTAGTTTCATAATTGGCTTTATTCCCTGGATCTGCAATAATTAAACCATCTCGAATATTGATGATTTGCTGTTTTGCTAAAACTGGATCTAACCAAATATGAGGATTTCCAAATGTGTGTTCATGATCATGATCATGTTCTCCTGCTACTGTCTTATCTATGGGGGAAATTTTATTAATAGGTTCAATACCTTTACTAACATCAATTTCTACTAATTGGGAATTTCTGGCATTTTTAATTGTATCAGACAGAAATTCTTCCAACCCTAAACCATTTTTTATCACTACATTGGCTGTAGCGATCGCTTTTACATTTGCTGGTGTTCCTTGATATTCGTGTATCTCTGTACCAGGCTTGACTAAAATATCTACTTCTGCTACATCTCCAGTTACCGCTTTAGTAAATAAATAAACAGGTAAGAATGTTGTAACTACTTTAGTCTTTGGTAGTTTTTGTGCTGGTGTCGCCTCTTCATTAACAATTTTACTACTATTAGTAGTAGTACATCCATAAATCGCTGATAACATTACTAATGCAATTATGGGTAAAAAACTTTTTCTGATCTTGGCTGCGATTTGTCTATGACTTTTCATAGTTTATCCCTGATTATAAAACTTCATTGGTATTATACTCTATAATAAGATAATGAGATTCATTATCATAAAATTGATAAGTAACTAGTAAATAACATGATTATCGTATCAAGAATTACAAACTTTGTTGGGATTTGAGGTAATACTAGCGCGTACTAGGATTTTTCCATTTCATAAAGATTTCTTAACTTTCCTGCGTTAAAAAATCTACATGGAACTGTTAACTGTTAGTATATTGATAGGAATTATTGATAGCTATGCTACTTTTAGATCAGGTATAGCATCATCTACTGCAAAAACGGGTGTGAAGAAAAATGCAAAAGTTCTCGACATATTTACTAGCTAGTTCCACTGTCATCAGTGCTATACTATGCACAAGTTCTGGGGCGTGGGCTGAGGAAATACCAGCACATAATCAACTCCAGGCTGATACCAATTCCCAACAATTGAATACAAACAATCAACAAGAGGTGATGTCACAAGTTACCTCCGTATCTCAATTATCCGATGTGCAACCTAATGATTGGGCGTTTCAAGCGTTACAATCATTGGTAGAACGCTACGGATGTGCCGCAGGTTATCCTAATAATACCTACCGTGGTAATAGAGCGTTATCACGATATGAGTTTGCAGCAGGTTTAAATGCTTGTTTAGATCGGGTAAATGAACTAATTGCCACTGCTACCAGTGATTTAGTATCACAGCAAGATTTAGCAACAATCCAAAAATTACAAAGGGACTTTTCTTCAGAACTAGCCACCTTAAAGGGGCGTGTAGACACTGTAGAAGCGAAAACCGCTGAATTGGAAGCTAATCAATTTTCAACTACCACCAAGCTACAGGGACAGGTTGTGGCAGTTGTGAGTGATGTTGTCTCCGGTAAAAAGGTCGGTAATAATGACATTACTGATAAAAGTACCACTTTAGGGGCAAGAACCAGACTAGATTTTGTCAGCAGCTTTACAGGAAGAGATACACTGCTGACGAGGTTGGAAAGCAATAATATCAACAGTCCCAACATTCAGACTTCAGAAGGAAATTTGTTTTTTGCTAGTGGTAGTCCCAGTGGTAATGTTGGTATAGGAACTTTATCCTATGCCTTTCCTCTTAGCAAAAATACACAAGCAAAACTAATTGCTACTGGAGGCGCACCAGATGATCTTACCAATACAGTCAACCTTTTTGATGGTGATGCTTCTTTTGGTGCTTTGTCAACTTTTGGCACAAGAAACGCAATTTATGGTCAAGTAGGTGGTGCAGGACTAGGAATTAATCATCAGTTTGGTAAGAAATTAGCTCTCAGTTTAGGCTATTTGACTCCTAATGCTAATCAACCCACCCCTGGAAATGGTTTGTTTGATGGTTCTTACGGTGCTTTAGCGCAGTTAACTGTGAAGCCAAGCGATCGCACTACTCTTGGTTTGACTTATATCAATTCCTATAACCAACCACTCATTACAGGTAGTAATAACGCGACCTCTGGCTTTGGTGGCGAAAATTTTTCCAGTAATTCCTACGGTGTACAAACATCTTTAGGTATTGGCAATAAACTTGTTGTCGGTGGTTGGGCTGGATATACCAATAGTCAAGTCTTGACTGGTACTAAAGGAAAGGCGGAAATTTGGAACTATGCTGTTACTCTAGGCTTACCAGATTTCGGTAAAAAAGGTAACTTAGCTGGTGTTATAGTTGGTATGGAACCAAAGGTCACAAATTCTACTGCTACTGCTGCTGGAGTAACAAAAGACCCAGATACCTCCTATCACATTGAAGGATTTTATCAATATAAAGTTAGTGATAATATCACCATTACTCCTGCTGTAATTTGGTTAACAGCCCCAGATCACAATAAGGATAATGATAGTGTGGTCATTGGTGCTTTAAGAACTACTTTCAGCTTCTAAGCTTCCACGTCAACAAAAAGACCAGCCCTCCCACAGGCTGGTCTGCAAAAAAACGTTGTTCGTGTTGTCTTCTCAGTGGAGTCAAAACCAAATTGCGCGTTCCTAAAATTCAACGGGCAACTTTTCTTAACAAGATTGTAACAGCCAGTACAATTTTTTGATGAAAATATCTGAAAAAATATCTGTCTTTAGGTGAATAGACTTTCTATTTGCGGAAAGAAGAGGAGGTTAATAACCTGATTAAAACTAACCGCTGACTAATACTTGTGGTTTTCCCCAAATAATTGTTTCGTGTTTATAAACTACCAGTCCTGGTTTAGTTCCTTTGGGTTTGTAGACGTGCTTGGGTTGGGTGTACACTACTGGTACTTGGTCACTTTGACGGCCCCGGCTGAAGTAAGCGGCTAAATTAGCGGTAAATTGTAAATCAGCTTCTTCTGCAATTGTACCCGGTTCTAGACGCAAAAGCACATGACTACCCGGAATTTCTTGGGCGTGAAACCATAAATCATAGTCTCCAGCGACACGGAATGTCAATTGGTCATTTTGAACGTTATTCCGGCCAATGAGGATTTCAAAGCCACTGGGACTGCGGTAACGATGAAAATTAGTACCGAGGGTGTCGTTGCTGCTACGGCTGCGGTATTCTAGGTCTTCTAAGTATTTTTGATCAATTAGTTCGTCACGGATTTCTTCTAAAGCCTGTAAATCTTCTGGGTTTTGGTAGTTATCTATCTGAGAAATTGCGGCTTCTACTTGTTCTAAATAATCAATTTCTGTCTGCACTGCAAATAACAGCGGTTCGACAGCCCCACGGGCGCGTTTTAACTTTTGATGCTGTTTGTAAAGCTTTTGGGCATTTTGAACAGCGTTTTTATCTGGTAAAAGAGCAATTAATATAGGTTTTTCTGTTTCAAAGTCTGGTAATATTATATTCTGCATTCCTGGTTGCCATTCATGCAGGTTTGCCATTAATAAATCGGCTTTTTGCCGATATTCTTCCGCTTGGTCTGATTGTTGCAAGCGATCGCTAAAAGTTTGTGCTTTAATACGTAATTTAGCCAAAATATTCGCTAATTTCTGAATTAACTGATGTCGCAGTTGCACAAATAACTGTTGATTCAGATGATCAGAATAATAACGGTAAAGTAACTCTTGAATACTCTTTGTGGGTGTGACTGCACCCCAACCCATAACTGTATACCCATTTTTTGTCCAAGCAGGTTTAAATTGCCCTGATTCTAAAGCTTGTAACCATTCTTGCCAACATTCAAACAAATTCTGCCAATCTTTAGGGGTTAATACGTCCGTATTAGTATCAGGTAAAATCTGAGCATTTAGTAACATTGTCTCTAATAAAGCCGAACTCAAACCACTATAACTTTTAAGTAATTGGCGCTTAATTTCCCCTGGTACTAAACTTACCCGTTCTTGCCAACGTTCTAGAGATTCGTTTAAATTGGGGGTCTTTCCCGTTAATTTTGGCGGTTTTTCGTAATTTTGTCCCGTTTGAATGGGACGCACACTAGATTGTTGTTGACTAACTTGATGGGCAGCAGTGATAATTTCGTTACTAGCATCAGTTAAAATCACATTGCTATACTTACCCATAATTTCAGCATAGAGGTGATAAAGCGCACTTTCTCCTGGACGAGGGGCAAATTGTAAATCAATCACCCGTTCCCACGGAGAAATAGCCTCAATTGCCACTAAGGCCAACCCACCTAATTGATGTCTTAACTGCTGACTAAATGTAAAAGTATCCGGGTGTCGTGGTGGTGGTTCGCTAATACAAATATGAGCGGCTTGGGGATGCCAAGAAATATCTAACCAACCCCGTTGTTTTAAGGTTCGTAAAGCGATCGCAATGGTAAAGCGATCGCGCTGATATACTTGTTCTGTGCGTGCAGGTAGCCAGTTAGTGCGAATTTCGCTACAAGCAGCGGTTAAAGCTGTAAAATCAAGGGGTTGCAAAACAATTAATCTCTTTTATAATTTAGGTTGGTTAATTTTAAGAGCTATAGCCATTCCCATTCAAGTGAGGTACAAGCAGTAATAATTGAACGGAGATGAACGCGGATAAACGCAGATAATTTTGTACTTCAATAATAAATATATTACAGCAAGTTCAGCATGAGTGAGGTACACTTTGTGCGGGCAAGATGCCCGCACCACAGGAGTTTTATCATTAATATCTATAATTTATAATACTGGGAACTGCTGTACAAATTGCAAAAATTTCCTTTTCTTCTGCCTCTGCGACCTCCGCGCCTCTGCGTGAACTATAATAAAGGGGTTTTCAAAAGCAAATCTAAATAAATCGGTTTTAGAGGATGTTTGTCAAGATTAGCCATAAATGGCCATTTTCTTTTAAAACATCCTTTAACAAAAATCAGTTATCCGAGTATCAGCAGTTATGTATCTGTTGAAGCTGAATGCTGTTTATTGCCAGGGTGAGGGGATAGGTGTAGTAGAAATCACCTTTTCTGCCATTAACCTGACGGCGCTTCTGCCACAATTTGGACATTCTACCTCTAAATACTGCGAAGATGATACGTCTACCTCACATAATATCCCTTGTTTGCAGTGCCAACACTCACAAATCACTCTGCAAACTGGTTGGTTACAGTCAAGAATCTTAACGTGCTGAAAATTTTGAGATTCGCTGTCTGGTTTCCTGGGTTTAGGGAATTTTTTGATTTCTTGAACTTCCATCATCTTACCATCTAACTGCAAGTATGTTTAGAGCTTTTGGAGCTTACTTAATCCTTTCCTATCTTACAACCATGCACCAATGATCTGGTCATTGGTGATTGGTAATTGGTAATTGGCCATTTTTGCCTATTTACCAGCTAATACAGGTTCTCTCACAGATTGCTGCAACAGTTGGGTATATAGTTTATCTAGCTGACTAGCTACACCATGCCAGCTAAATTTATCAATAACACGCTTTTTAGCTGCTTTTCCTAATTCTTGCTGCCATTGAGGATGACTGAGAATTTGATCAATAGCGTGATTAAAAGCAGGGACATTTTGTGGTGGTACTAATAAACCAGTTTCTTCATTAACTACGGTAAATTGCAGGCCACCGACATCACTAGCGACTACAGGTGTACCACAGGCCATGGCCTCGATAGCTACCAGTCCAAAGGGTTCGTAGTGACTAGGAACTACACAAACATCCGCAGCGGCGTAATAAGCTGGTAATATCTCTCGACTCAAACAGCCTGGCAGGGACGTACATTCGTCCATACCTAACTCGTTAACAATTCCTGCTATGCGATCGCGCTCCTTAGCATCAGCATTACCTGGTGTACAGCCACCACCAATAATCAATTGCAATTGTTTCGACTCATAGAACTTAGACTCCCTTACTGCCCGCACTAAGGTTTCTATGCCTTTCCGGGGGTCAAATCTACCTACATATAAAACCACTTTAGCTTCTGGATCAATTTCTAATCTGGTTCTTGCTGCTTCTCTCGTCACTGAACCAAACTGTTGAATATCTGTACCACAGGGAATAATATCAATTTCCCCTTTTTGAGAAACAAGCGATCGCATATGTTCCTGTTCTTGGGGACTGGTGGCAACAATTCTTTCTACTGTTTCTAATATTTCTTTTTCCACTAATAAACGTTGACTTGCTACCAGCGGAATATTTTCTATGGTCTTGTATTTGATCACTCCTAAGGAATGGTAGGTATGAACCTGTTTAATTCCCAGTCTTTTTTTCAATTCCATTCCTACCCAACCAGATAACCAATAGTTGGTATGAACCAAATCATAATTAATCCCGGCTTCTTTCTGGAATTTTATTAACTGATCTACAAATTCTGGTAAATACTGAAAACCATGATCTCTTGACACAAATTCTACAGGACCTGCTGTTAAGCGAATAGTCCGACAATTAGAACTATGTTCTACTATCGTTTCTTGATCAGCACTGACTCTCCTGCTAAACATATCCACCTGCCATCCTAGCTGTGCCAGGGCTTCACCCACTTGGCGGACATAAACATTTTGTCCTCCTGCCTCTTCTCTACCTATTTCAATGGCTGGATCGCCGTGAACTGAAATTAAGGCGATGTGTTTTTTTGTGGTAGCTTTCATAGATTTGTGATTTTCCTAATTTTAACAAGATATAAGTGTCTTTTCAACTTGTGCTTATTAAATTGAAATCTGTGTTTTCTTGGCTAACTTTGAATAATTAATATTTATTCTATCTTGATTATTGCCAAAATATTGGTTAACCTCTCCCACATTCTATATTTATATTTAATACCTTCTATAGATAGAAATATCTATCTTTTTATATGGAAAAGCGAATATGATCTATCATGATAGACTAGTTAGTCCATGATAAAACCTATCTCAAGTCGCAACGTCACATCCTTTTAGATATTTCTAGTTCATGATTTGCACGTTTCAAATAATTACAATAATGTCCATCAAACCAAATACAACAAAGTTAAATCCCTGAAAACATTACTTCAATTGCCATTATGTTCAAAAAGCACTAATTTAATTTAGCCAAGTGTGTTCACTTATACTATTATTATATTTCTATAAGTTTTGTTACGTTAGCTACAATTTTCGCAAAAAATTCCAAATTTTGTGTAATTATGCTCTCAAGTCTTAAAAAAGCCCAAAAACTAAGCAGTGCAAATAACCTGATGTGGCTACCTACACTGCTTATGAAGGGGATTTGGGCTTTACCTGGAGACAAAATAAATTTCTACACGCTCAACTAGTCAGACTAATCACAGCACTTATGTATAATAACTCAAGTTGCTAGTTATCTAGTTGAGACTGGTAATGGGTAATGGGTAATGGGTAATTGGTAATTGGTAATGGGTAATTGGTAATAAAACCCCTGTTTTCATCCTGTTTATCCTTGAATATTGGACATTCTGATTCTGACCAAGAAATTTTAGATTTTAGATTTTAGATTTTAGATTGGGAATTTTCGGTACAAGTAGGGGGCAACGGCCGTACGGGGCAACGGCCGTACGGGTCAACGGCCGTTGCCCCCTACAATTTCAGGGCGGAACTAATCCAAAATTACTAATCTAAAATCCCCAACCTCCATACTGGAGGGTGGAGTCAATCCAAAATCCAAAATCGTAAATCCAAAATCCACTGAGAATGTGCCTAACCAACAAGTTACTTTAATAACTAAGTTTAGATGTATATCAATGCGTCTATTACTAATAATATAGTTTTTGTAAAAATATATATTGTAGAAGCAATTTATGAATTATAGCCACGCTAATATAACCATAACTTCCTTTTCAGACTAGCTTTCCAGGAAGTCGGTATGCCAAAAAGCTTTAAGAATAATTCTTAAAGCGTATTGATTAAACAAGCAATCTAGTTGGTAGCTTGTGCAGCCAACATTTCCTTCAGCTTTTCTAACTCCGCCGCCCAACGGGGATCTGGACGAATTGCTTCAGTTTCAACATTTGCAGCAGTCTCACGCGCACTGCCACCACCACCGCCACCGCGTCGGGATTTCTTGCTTTTCTCCCGACGGCCGCCTTCTTTATTGCTGCTAGGAACAGGGGCGCTAGTACCTTGAAGAACTGGTTTGGGGGTTTGTGGTTGTTCTTCACCACCTTCCTCACCTTTAGTTCTTGGTAAGGCCTTTTCTAACTTGATGGGTGTGTCTTTAAACAATTGACCATTATATTTTTCAATAATTTGATCTGCTTGTTCGTCATTATTCACCGTCAAAAAACCGAAGCCACGACATTTGCCTGTTTTGCGGTCTTTAATTAGTTTAGTGGTGACAGCATCGCCTTCTTCTGCAAAAACAGCTTGCAACTCTTGACGATCTATTTCTTCTTTGGGCAAATTTCCTATATATAGGCGAATTGACATGGACTATACCTCCAGATTGGGAATAAACAGATAAACAGAGCAAGACAAAAAAACAATCAATTGGCTTTGGCTTTTGAATAGATACTATGGACTAAAACCACCACAAACCAATTTTTTCAATCCCAACTATCAACTTATAGAATACAGTTTTTTGTTGTGATCAAGCTTATTTGGCACGAAGGCATAACTGCACTCGTGGGTTAATATCACCTTAATTTTTGGAATTGTAAATTTAATAGCCAACTATCCACCACAGTAAATTCATTCTTCTTAATTCTTGCCCGCAGAATAAAATACCATTACTTAACATTATCATGGTATTTCCTATGTAGCTAGTTCCGCAGAAACTTTTCCGCCAACAGCTAAAAGCCAATATTATGATCTCATCGTAGCATGAAACACATTTTAATGGAAGAGGCAAGGAGGAAAAATTTTTACTAAAAATAACGGACAACGGACTAATGACCCATCAGCACAATATAAGCACCCCAGCCTTGAGCTAAAATAGCAATGGCCAGCATCCAAAGAGAATGAGGGCTATTGATTTTTTTGCCATCTTCAGTTTCTAGGCTTTGGATATCTATCCAGGGAGTCCCCTTGCGTCGTAACCAACCTCTAACAACAATCTGTTGACCAATTAGGTCTTGAGGGTGGAATGACTTTCCTAGCCCAGGAATATAATGTAATTTCATTAAACCTTGGCTGGATTGAAACATTAGGTCTGCTGCTAGACAATTACCAATTCCAGGACGACCTAATAGTTTACCAGTAAACCGGACTTTAATGCTATCAATTGGTAAAATTGACGGATCTGCAAGTAGGTTGATGAGGTTTTCATCTTGCTGGAGATTAACATCTGTAATCTTGGGAAATAAAGCATTTATCTGTATCAGTGTGCCAATGCTAAAGCCAATTAACACAAAACCCAGGACAAAATACCAGTCGTCATAGATCCACTTCAAGTTTAACAACTGCATAGCATAAGCTGTTTGCCAAAGTAACCAGGTTAGACCAGCCAATATAACACCCAGCAAAATTCCCAACCAAGGGGCAATTTGTAATAGAAAAGATTGGGGACCTATTAGAATCGGCTGTTGTGGCTTTATTTGGTATAATTCTGTGTTCAAATGCCAATGTTGAGCTATTTGACAAAGACGTTTAATGCGATCGCCCATTAAGGGATGACTACTATTAATTGTCAACCATTGGCGATAGGGATGAAAGTTTTCCCACTGGAAAAATGATTCAAAGGGTAGATGACCAGCTATACTACCTAAGACTATGCTATGTTGATATGCAACAGGAGCAAGAACATTCAGGCTTTGTAATTGCCAACTGGTATGTTCTTTGAGGTTGATATCATGAGCCACACCAATGGAAATTTTCAGTAAAGCCCGAATGAGTCCATTGGGATTACCAGTAATTTCCGCAGCTTGGCGATCGCTATGATAAAGCCTTAATCGAGAATTTAGCAAGGCTGTACCAGTTAGAAGAAACCAAATTCCGTAAGTAATAGCCCCTAAAACTGTAGCTGGCCAACGCCAAATTCTACTTAGCCAAATTTTATTTTGATGTTGATTTGCCGAAAGTGATATTTGCTGATATAATCCATAAAATGGTATGGTAACTAACAGAATTAGGGACATTACCACAAAATCCCAACGCCCAATTTGCCCTAAATTCAAAGCATAGATGGCTGCTATTTCATCATTAGCCAATTGTTCTAATAAACCTTGACTAACAGTTATTCTCGCTGTACGGGGTAGATTACCATAACTAATGATTATGGGGGCAGAAATTGGTAAGATCCTCAGTTGGGGACAAGGCCAGCGTCGCTGTTGACAAGTACGTTGTAATACCCTCAGTGTCTCCCGACTGTAAGAATTTAATTTTTCTTTGGATAACTCTTTCTGAGCTAAAAATTTTCCTAGTAACCAGTCGAGTAACCAAGGGGATAATACCATTAAGATCACGAATAATCCCAGCATCAAGGAACTAGGATCATGATATAAAACCTGGGGAGGCTGTAAGTATGGCAATTTATATAGAATTTGGGCAATTAAACCCAATACTAGTTTAAACATTTCTTTGCACATCCAAAATAGTGCTATAAATGTCAAACAGGCAATTAATCGTGAGTAAATGACATTAGGCTTAGGTAGAGGTTGCCATACTTTAGCTCGTCTAGCCTGCCGCCAATAAATGCTAACTGGTTTGATATTGTTATGGTTATCAGCACCAACATAACTATTTTGCGGCTGTTGTCGGAAAGGGTTTATACTGGAAACAGGTATATTATTCGTTGATGAAGATTTTTGCCTCCGTTCTTTGCTTTCATATAAGTGTTCAAGAGCGCGTATGGCCCACTGTTGAACTTCAGGGTGGTTACTGGAAATCAAATTTTGGCACAGAGCGATCGCTTTAGAGACCTCACCTGTGCGAGCATAGGACATAACTAACCCAACTTGTGCCTGTAAATAAATCTTGTCTTGTTTTTGAACTTTGGCCAGTGGTTCAAGATTAGCTATTGCTGTGTGGTAATTCCCCTGCTTAAGGGCAGCTAAACCAGCCTGTAAACATGATTCAGCGTGAGAAGGCATAGAAAATTTGGTACTCCAATCTGTTTTAGGTGACAAAAGCACGCTTATTGAGATACCCTGGTAATTTAAAATGCGAAATTTTGAAGATGGTAATTGGTAATTGGTAATTGGTAATTGGTAATTGGTAATTGGTAATGGGTAATTGGTAATTGGTAATTGGTAATGGGTAATGGGTAATTGGTAATTGGTAATGGGTAATTGGTAAAACGAAAAGTAAAGTTGCCCAAAACCTCGTACCTGTTCCCTGTTCCCTGTTCCCTGTTCCCTGTTCCCTGTTCCCTGTTCCCTGTTCCCTGTTCCCTGTTCCCTGTTCCCTGTTCCCTTGTTATAACGACAATTTTTAACCCCAACCTGCTTATCTAGGTTTCAATTGTTTGTTGATGAGAAAAAACAGGAGCAATAGCAGTTAATTTTAACTCTGGATGATCACCCTCTAACTGTTGACAATTCCATTCGTTGCGGAATAATAATACTGGTCGTCCCATACTATCTTTAACAGTTGTAGTATTGAACAAACGTCCCACCTGTTTTAAAGCTTCCCAACCACCTTCAACCCAACGCGCAACACTGTAGGGTAATAAATCCAAAATAGTTTCTACACCGTACTCATTTTGTAAGCGGAACTGTACCACTTCAAATTGCAACTGACCAACAGCCGCTAAAATCGGTTCACGCTTGGCTTCATCAACTGAATACATAATTTGTACAGCACCTTCTTCTCGCAATTCGGAAACACCTTTTTGAAACTGCTTAAATTTAGAAGGGTTGGGGTTTCTCAATGTAGCAAACAATTCCGGCGAAAAATAAGGGATTCCCTCATATTCTAGCTTTTGACCTGTGTAAATTGTATCACCAATCGCAAAAACACCTGGATTGTTTAAACCAATTACATCCCCCGGATAAGCAACGTCAATAGATTCCCTTTCTTGGGCAAACAATTTTTGGGGACGGGATAAACGGACAACTTTGCCAGTTCGGGCATGATTTACTGTCATATCTTTTTCAAACTTACCTGTACAGACCCGGACAAAAGCCACTCTGTCTCTGTGTTTTGGGTCCATGTTGGCTTGCAGTTTGAAAATAAATCCGGTAAATTCTGGATAAGTAGGAGGAATATCCCCAACGCTGCTGCTGTGTGTTCCTGGTTTGAGAGCAAAGTTAAGAAAATTCCTCAGAAATAATTCTACCCCAAAATTGGTCATAGCACTACCAAAAAATACGGGGGTCATTTTGCCAGCGTGTACCAAGTCTAAATCTAGTTCTGGACAAACTCCTTCTAAGAGTTCTAATTCATCTTTAAGTTGGTGGTAAAGTTCTTTTTCTAATAATGCCTCAATTTTACTATCGCCTATATCTATGATAGTTTGCTTTGCTTCCCGACTACCGTGGGCGCTACGTTCAAATAAATGAATTTGCTGTTGTTGACGGTCAAAAACTCCTTTAAAGCGATCGCCCATACCAATAGGCCAATTTACTGCATAGGTCTGTAATCCCAATTCTTTTTCAATCTCATCTAGCAATTCTATCGGTTCTCTGCCCGGACGATCAAGTTTATTCACAAAAGTAAAAATCGGGATGCCTCGCAGTTTACACACTTCAAACAGTTTCCGCGTTTGTGGTTCTAAACCCTTTGCCGCATCTATCAGCATGACTGCATTATCAGCCGCTGCTAAAGTTCGATAAGTATCTTCACTAAAATCTTGGTGTCCAGGAGTATCAAGTAAATTAATTTGACAATTAGAATAGGCAAATTGTAATACCGTTGACGTTACGGAAATACCCCGTTGTTGTTCCATTGCCATCCAGTCAGAAGTCACTTTCCGCTGGTCTCTTCGCGCTTTTACCGCCCCTGCTTCATGAATTGCACCCCCGTATAATAATAGTTTTTCAGTTAAAGTAGTTTTACCAGCATCAGGGTGAGAAATAATCGCAAAGTTGCGACGTTGTTCCACCGCTTGACCTAGTTCTGCTTGTAATTCAATGGACATATATGTAATTTCTTTCTCACTTCACTAAATTTAGTCTTTTTCAGGACTAGGAATCAAAAAAATTGTCAATAGTTGGGTTGACACACTTATCCAAGACTGAAGGAGGTAAGCTGTTGAGCATTTAAATTGTATAACCTAAAATCAGTCTAACTCTTGTGGGGTGAACATCCCTGTGCATCCTAATGTATAAATAATCTATAAATTAGGTGCATTTTAGCTTACTTGACAAATACCGGACTTTTCTCTATTATATATTTATAGTAGGAATCTGTGCGCCCATATATATTAAACATTTACTAAACATCTATTAAACATATCCATAAATATATCATATATACAGCAAGTAGCTTTGAGTGAGGTACACTTTGTGCAGGCAAGATGCCCGCACCACAAGAGTTTTATTATTAATATCTGTACTTCATAAGATCGGGAACTGCTGTAAGTAATTTGCGTTTTGATCACTTCAGAAAAATACTGACCTCACAGGTGCGATAATGTCAAATGGGTAAGTCAGAAACACTTTTAATTAAAGAGCCAAAAGAGATAGATATTATGACTCGTGAAGTAATTCGTACTGATAAAGCACCTGCACCTGTTGGACCATATAATCAAGCAATTCTCGCTTCTGGACAAATGTTGTTTGTGGCTGGACAAATTGCTATAGATCCTAGTTTAGGTGATGTTGTTTATAAGGAAGATGTAGTTAAGCAAACGGAACAGGTAATGAGCAATATTCAGGCTATTTTGACACAAGCAGGAGCTACATTTGCAGATGTGGTCAAAACTGGTGTATTTTTAGCTGATATGAATGATTTTGCTGCTGTAAATGCGGTTTATGCAAAATATTTTTCTGAGGATACAGCCCCAGCGCGTGCCTGTGTAGAAGTGTCGCGTTTACCTAAAAATGTGCTGGTAGAAATTGATTGTATTGCAGTAATTGGTGGTTAATTACAGCGTTTTCCGCTCTGATGAGGTACAAAGTTGAATCATGAAACTCTTGTGGTGCGGGCATCTTGCCCGCTATGTATCTCATAACACCAGTAAGTGCTGTATACGGTGGGTAATACCCACCCTACTTTTAATTTTCTGGTTCGATACCTAATGCTTTTAATTGGGCTGCTAGTTTGTCCGCACGTTGTTTTTCTTGTTCAGCACGTTGTTTTTCTTGTTCAGCACGTTGTTTTTCTTGTTCAGCACGTTGTTTTTCTTGTTCAATTTCTTGTTGTTTTTGTCCTACTAATTCTGAACTCCACAACAATAAATTTCCCTGTTCGTCCCACAACCTTAACCATTTACCAGTTAAGTTTTCTTTTGTACCTTCCCATATACCAAGATAAAGATTCATTTCCTCTATCCAGTAACGTTGGTTTTCATGAGGAGTCTGCAAAGTGTACAAACCTGTATTAGAGTTTAACTTATAAAACTCTAAACTACCGCTATCTGGTTCAAAAATAGCATAATTTGGGACTTTTAAGATCTTTTCATAAAAAAACCATTTTCCAGGTGGATAGGTTGGTTTACTGGAATATTCTGTTCCGTCTGTATCAGAAATAAATTCCATAACAATAACCGGAATATCTCCCTGTAGTTGGGGTGTATAACTACGAAAGACTTCTTTTTTAGTTGCCCGAATTTCTGGTATATAAGCCCAATCAGGTGCTTTAATGACAATTTTGCCATTGACGGTGGCACAGATGCCGTAGTTGGTCGGTGTGAGGCAATTGGGGGGAAGTTTACCTGCTAGTTGGAGGCTTTCAGTCAGGGCAG
>Ga0315905_10002617_pt1 | contig 18920 bp, 18 predicted proteins | sample LakEriMetagenome_5_FD_203522 | JGI IMG/M metagenome (GOLD analysis project Ga0315905, IMG submission 203522) | Freshwater fungal communities from buoy surface, Lake Erie, Ohio, United States - Buoy 4 MA121 | ecosystem: Environmental > Aquatic > Freshwater > Lake | place: USA: Lake Erie, Ohio... | reverse complement strand
GTTGCCGATTTCATTGAATTTCCACAAATCGTTATGCGAATTCCCTAAACTATCGATGCCAAAACACGCATAAACACCATCATTCAAGGCAAACAAGGCCGCATGACTTCGTCCGAGGCTAGGGAACGAAGGCAAGGAATCCCAATGATTGGTAATTGGATCGAACGAATAAAATCCGTGCTGAAATTGATTGTTCTCATCTCGACCAAACAACATAAATCCTTTTCCATTATGTGCACACGCTGAAGCCCTCCACAAGGCTCCAAATGGAAAATTCGCTTCTTGTATCCACGCAGAAGTTACGGCATCATACGACCAGACCTCATCTGTTGCGGCACCCAAAATATACTTACCGCCCACAAGATATAATCTATCGTTCAAGACAAAAGATGCACACCCGGAACGACCAAACGAAGGCAAACTATCGCTAATCAACCAAGCGTCAGAAGCCGGATCATAACGCCACATGTCATTCAAATAGTCGCTTCCATTATATCCGCCGAACACATAACCCGAAGCGTTCAAGGTAAAACCAGCAGCATATTGTCGTTCAGCTCCCAAGGGAAGTGACGCTGCGCTTATCCATTGATTTGTGGCACTTTGGTAGCGATAAAAATCTGCCAAGGCCGACCACCATGGACTTAACCCAGTACCAATAAATAGATCGTCTCCAATGACAAACCCGGTCGCATCATCACGTTCTACACCGGGAAATGAAGAAAGTGGCTGCCAATCTTGTGCAGTCAAGCAAGACCAACAGCAAACAATTAAAAAGTAAGCGCGTATTTTTTTCATGAATTCGGTATCGTTAATCAACCGATTTTATTGCCTCAAAATTTAATTAATGGCAGCTTAGGCTTTTCGAACGAATTCTGATTTCAGCGCCATGGCACCAAAGCCTTCAATTTTACAATCGATGTTGTGATCACCATCGGTTAGGCGTATGTTTTTAACTTTTGTTCCGGCCTTTACGGATTTCGGCGCGCCTTTCACCGGAAGGTCTTTAATTACAATTACGGAATCACCAGTTATCAAGCGAACACCGTTTGAATCTATTACCATGATTTCATCCGTATCATCCCCTTCGGTTACTGTCCATACATTGGAACATTCAGGACAGGTATACTCATTTTCGCCACTTTCATATCCATACGGACATTGACACGACGGGCATTCTTTCATTTCTTCACTCATTGTAACTTATTTTGGTAAAGCTAGAAATTTATTAATAACCGGAATTACTTTTGGTTAAGGTTAGCTGTCCATAGGGAAGCTCTGCCCTGATCTAAGCGAACCCAAACGGGTACTACGTGCCCCTCAACAGCAGCAATTGAGATGTAATCTCCAAAAAATATCTTAGCGGTTGGAACAAAAGGTTTAGCTGAAATACATTGTTGCTCAAAGCGCTTCCCACCATCTTGGGATTTCACCCAAACCACCTGCGTTTCATTGGGTTGTTTTGCAGTTGACCGGTCATAAAATAAGAAATGAAGGGTCCCATCGGATTGATCGATCGTGAACGTAGACATAAATTGATGCGTCTTGGTTTTATCTTGATTCACGCGAATCGGTTTGGACCAATTTTTCCCTTCATCTTGGGATTTACTTAGCCAAACATCGGTATCTTTTATTCCATTTCGTTGATCACTCCAACTGAGGTATAGGGTGCCTTCATGTTTTCCTTGACTGCGATCAATATTCAATACGGGCAAGCCATTGCACCTAAAAATACCAGGTATCTTAAAATCCCAGCCGCCGGGCTGTTGCATTAAACAGCGCTCTACAGGCAACCACGTGTCGCCCCCATCCGAAGATTGTTGCAACATAAGGCCTTTGGGTCCAGTCCATGTCACGTATAGTTGTCCTTGTGCCCCTACCACAGGAACCGCACCTTCTACCGTTTTATCGCCATCTAGACAATCGCCATTGTAAAAAGAGATAATCTTAGGATTGGCCCAAGTTAATCCCCGATCCATCGATTTACTAAACATAATCCGAGAGGAGTCCATAAAATTTTTGGAATCGTATTTATCAAACTGCGTCCATGTCATATAAATTACGCCTGTATTTGGGTCAATATCCACCCAGTGCTTATCCTGTGCTTTTCTGCCAAATGGTTTGGGAAACGAACCCTCAGAGAACGCGTTTACATCTGAAAATTTATCGGTAAACTGACAAACAATGCGATCAATCCAATACCCTTTTGGATAATTGGATAAATGGAAATAATACAATCTTCCTTTAGCATCAAATTGCAACACCGGATCACCGTAGACGCCGTATGGACTTTTTAGCGTGTCGCTTTTCCAATGAACGCCACCATCTGTAGAAACATAGTAATCATCCAAAACGGCCCCAACTGCCACTTCCTTTGTATTCAAGGGATTGATGGCCACCGAAGGCTCAACCGGATTATGGTTAATTGGACTTATTCGGTAATTGGTGAATTGTCCGAAAGTTGCTGCATAATTAACGCAACCAATAATTATAAAGAGGCAACGATGCATCGGTATGTCGGTTTGTAAATATGAACGTAGACCTTTTTTGACCTGTAATTTTAACGATCACTTTTCGCATCAATTTATCTCTTGATATGGTCAATTCAAACTCATCACCAACCGCAGCGCCATTCATTAAAGCATCCAGCATCGATTTGTCTACTCGGTAGTTCATACACGCAATGATCTCATCATTTACGCTCAAGCCGGCGTCTTCCGCGGATGAATTTGCTCGAATGCTTTTGATGATTACTTTACCACCTTCCTCGGTCACATTGGCTCCAAAGACTGGTTTAACTCCGCCTACATCACTGACATCCACCCCAAGCGGTAGAAAATACATGGAATACGATATAACTTCTGTTCCATCGATATACTTAAGGAAGAATTCAGCCATGTCTTGCCCAGTATGTTTCGTAAGGCAAGCTTTAAATTCTGCATCCGTAAATCCACGGTTTTTACCTATGTAATAGGTTTGATATAAGTCTTGCATCAAATGATCCAAGCATTCCTTTCCGTTCGATTGTTTAATAATCATGACATCCAATATTGAGGCGATGATCATTCCTCGCGAATAATAGGTCATGGTTGTATTGCTGCTATTTTCATTTGGACGATATGCCTTAATCCACGCATCAAAACTGGCATGAGCCACGGGTTGAACTCTGGCACCAACGCTGGATTCCACATAATTTACCGCAATTTGAATTTTCTTAGCCATTTCCTCTTGAGAATAAAAACCACAACGACGCAAGATTAGTTCGTCATAATACGAAGTAAACCCTTCCATCACCCACAAGTAATTAGTGTACACTTCTTGATCGTAATTAAATGGTCCAAGTTCTATGGGACGAATGCGCTTTACATTCCACAAATGAAAATACTCGTGAGCCACGAGGTTTAAAAAATTGATGTAATTACTTCCGTCGTAGGTCCATCGATCAACACTTAACACGGTGCTATTACAATGCTCCAATCCCCCATCGCCTCCAACCACATTATGCACAATAAATACATAACGCTTGTTTGGATTCACACCAACTACCTTAGTCTCTTCTTCAACAATCTTAGCCATGTCCTCCTTTAGACGTTCCGGGTCAAAATTACCTTCACCGTACATCGCAACGGTATGTTTCACTCCTGCCGCTTCAAAATCAAATTCATATTGATTTCCGATTTCAATCGGACAATCCACTAATTGATCGTAATTGTCAAAGGTAAAGGTTTGATTATTCCCTTGTTTAACATCAGATTTTTGAGTTAATCCGGTAGAGATTCGTTTGAAGGACGGGTGCGGTTGAACTAACAATTCACCGCCCGTTTCCTTGTGGCCGTCTAAATACATAAACATGCTCGGTCCACTCACAAAGCCATGCGTTTCGTCTAAAAAAGAGGTACGAACACTCAATTCAAACGCATAAACTTCATACTTCACAATAAATGCAGTTTGTCCTTTCAAATCAATTTCCCATGCGTTCTTTGTCTTTTTTGTTATTGGAAGCAGAGCTCCTTGAAGTGAATACGCTTTTACTTGATTTAAATGTCGTGAAAACTCGCGAACCAAATAAGAACCCGGTGCCCAAACAGGCAATTTAACCGTTGCAGTTTTTTGCTTTACTTGTTCCACCTGCATTTCCACTTGAAAATAGTGGTTTTGAGGTCGAGGCATTTTAAGCGAATAGGAAATTTTTGCCCCAAGCGCTGTGCTGTTTAAGGCAAGTATCAATAAGGAAAATAGAAAAAAACGAATCATACTACAGCAATTTTTGAGGCCATCAATTTGGCGCGTTCTACATGAAATTCAACAGATTCTGGTCCAAAAGAAAGAGTTACTCCCATTCGGCGATATGGCCGTGCGGTGGGTTTTCCAAAAATTCGCAGATCAGTTCCTGCCATGGCAGCGGCAACTTCTAGCCCTTTAAATTCAGGCAATCGCTCGATGGATTGTTCAGCTAAAATTACTGCACTGGCACCGTTTCGTTGCAAGACAATTTCTGGAATAGGCCACCCCAGCACAGCGCGAGCATGCAATTCAAACTCCGAAAAATTCTGTGTATTACCCAGGGTTACCATTCCGGTATCATGAGGTCTTGGCGATAATTCCGAAAAATACGCACCGGCAGGAGTAATGAAAAATTCAACGCCCCATAAGCCAGCGCCTCCCAGGGCTGATGTTACTTGTGCTGCCATTTGCTTCGCTTCCTCTAAATGGGCAGGATTCATGGGCATAGGTTGCCAACTTTCTTGGTAGTCGCCTCGCTCTTGTCGATGTCCGATGGGCGGACAAAACAAGGTTGGACCCTCTTTTTGAGTTACCGTAAGCAGTGTGATTTCGTAATCGAACGCAATGAATTCCTCAACAATCACTTCCTTTAAATCACCCCGTGAACCCTCTAGTGCATAATTCCAAGCACGCTCGATGTCTTCAGGGGTTCGCACTATGGATTGGCCTTTACCCGAACTTGACATTAAGGGTTTAACAACACAAGGCAAGCCACAGAAGGAAATTCCTTCTTTAAAATCAGCAAGGGTCGTTGCATACCGGTATTTAGCGGTCTTGACACCCAACTCGATGGCTGCTAAATCTCGTATAGCTTTTCGATTCATTGTGAAATTCGCCGCCTTTGCGCTTGGAACTATTTGAATTCCTTGTTCTTCGTATGTATAAAATCGTTCGGTGCGAATTGCTTCAATTTCAGGCACAATTAAATCCGGCGCATGCTTAGCAACCACGGCATCCAAGGCTGATCCATCGAGCATGTCAATTACTTCATATTCATGTGCCACTTGCATTGCCGGCGCACCGGCATAGCTATCAACAGCAATGACATACTGCCCATAGCGTTGACAAGCAATTACAAATTCTTTTCCCAATTCACCCGAACCTAAGAGTAAAATTTTCTTCTGCATGACATCAAATTAACATAACATTTATCGATCATTAACGCAAAAGCAGTGATTTGGAACAAAAAACGAAAATAAACGTACCTTTGGTTCTAATGTCAGAACAAGAAATCATTAAACAGCTTCAAGCATTTGAATCCATCTCATTAAAAGAAATGGATCGGGTAAAGCTGATGAATCGAATTGACACCAAATTTGCTTTTGACAAAAATACGCTAATTCAAATTCTCCCTCAGCTAAAAGCGAATTATTTCTCTTTAGAAATTGAGGGTAAGCGTGCACTTACCTATGAAAGCTTGTATTTTGACGATGCCGATTTCAGCCTGTTTCACGATCATCACAGCGGTAGAAGGAATCGCTATAAATTCAGGATACGAAACTATGTAGAATCCAACTTATTCTTTTTTGAAACGAAACATAAGGTCAAGGGCAGAACAGAAAAACACCGCATACCAACAGATGGATTTCACAAAACACTAAGCCCTGAGGAAGCTGCATTCTTAAAAGAAAACACACATAAACCATACGATTTAATCCCTGTACTTACGAATAAATTCAAGCGAATTACCTTGGTGAATAAGCTTGAAAACGAACGCCTCACCCTAGATTTTAATCTGATATTTAACAATGAACTAAAATCAGTCGAATTGTCAGAATTGGTTATTGCTGAGTTAAAGCAGCAAAAGCTTAATCGAAGATCACCATTTTATCAATTAATGAAATCCTTAAATTTACGGCCATACCGTTTAAGTAAATATTGTCTTGGTGCGATTGAATTAATTGGAAGCGAACAATTAAAATATAATCGATTCAAGAAAAAGTTAATGTACCTCGAAAAAATAAACAATCATGCTGCTTAAATTTAAACATCCGATAGTTTCTGATTTACCAAATGATTTCCCTGTATTCTCATGGGATTATCATGATTTAATAAGTCTAGGCATACGACTCCTTATAAATTTATTGGTCCTTTACATTATCGTTCGCTTATTATATTATCCGAAGGCGAAACGAAAAGATTACCTATTTACTTATTTTTTAATTGGAGTTATCACCTTTTTCCTGTGTTTCGGGCTTAAAAAATTAGATATTGACACAGGAATGGGCTTAGGATTATTTGCCATCTTTGGAATTATCCGCTATCGAACCGATGCCATTGAAATAAAAGAAATGACTTATCTGTTCTTAGTTATCGGTTTAAGTGTTGTAAACGCTATGTTAGCTACCGAAGTTGAGAAGGGTGTTTTTCAAATAAATTTGTTCGAATTGGGCTTAATTAACATAACGGTAATCGCACTCTTGTACATCATGGAGTATCTTTGGCTCGTTAAACATGAAACCCGGAAACTCGTAAATTACGACCGCGTAGATCTTGTGAATCCTGAAAGTTACGAAGAAATGAAAAAAGACCTGGAATTGAAAACCGGATTACATATCAACCGTTTTGAGATTGGTAAAATAGACTATCTGAACGACACCTGCTTAATCCGTATTTATTATTTCGCGGATGATCAGGATTTTTCTAATTATGGCGCAGGATAAGACATGAGTGCCTGGCGATGGATCCTTTTTCCTTTGGGCCTACTCTACTGGGTAATCACACGCATTCGCAATGCATGCTATGATGCAGGAATATTTTCAAGCCATGAAATTGAAGGAAGTTCCATCTGTATTGGCAATTTAAATGTAGGAGGTTCAGGGAAAAGTCCACTCACTTTATATTTAATGAAGGCGTTTCAATCCACACATACGATTCAAGTGCTTTCTCGAGGATATGGAAGAAAAACAAGAGGTCATATTCAACTTACCACAGCTCATCACGCAGCGGATGTTGGCGATGAACCCTTGATGTATTTCAAACAAAAGAATCCACAAGATGAAATTCACGTCTCTGAAAACAGAATGGACGCCATACGTATACTAAACAGAGATTCAAATCACATCTTATTGCTAGATGACGCCTTTCAACACCGAAAAGTGCAAGCAGGGTTTAGCATCTTGGTTAGCGATTTTAACGCGCCATTTTTTAATGATTTCATCTTACCCATCGGAAACCTACGAGAACCAAGAAGAGGTGCTAAACGCGCAGACCTTGTGTTATTTACTAAATGTCCAAGTGAAATTAGCGCAGACACCAAGAAACGATATACCGAAAAAGCCGCACAACTTGGACTTAGCGCTTTTTTTAGCAAAATCGCTTATGCGCCCCTGCAATCCGTGAATGGAATCCCACTTCCAAAAGCAACTCATGCCCTTTTGGTAACAGGTATTGCTAATCCTCAGCCCTTAAAAAACTACCTCGAAAAAACCTTTACAGTTAGTCATATTGAATTTTCAGATCACCATGAATTTACAGCGGAAGAAATCAAGAAAATTCATAAGAAATTTGATACCTTTGAGGCAACAAAAACAATCATTATAACAACAGAAAAAGACTTCATGCGGCTTGAATCATCGGAAATATATCAAGAAATTAAATCCTACCCTTGGTTTATGCAACCGATTGAGCTTTCCATTGATCATGAAACCGAATTTTTAAACTCAATACAAGCATATGTTAGAAAAAATTAAAGAGACCGTTGCCTATCTTGAAACAAGAACAAAGGTTAAACCAACCATCGGGATTATTTTAGGCACCGGATTAGGAGGCCTAGTTAAAGAAATCAATGCGATTGATGTGATTCCTTATGAGGAAATCCCAAACTTCCCAGTTTCTACCGTTGAAGGGCATTCAGGGAAACTAATTTTTGGAGAACTTGGAGGAAAACATGTAATTGCCATGCAAGGACGCTTTCATTATTACGAAGGATACAGCTTACAAGAAGTTACCTTCCCAGTTCGGGTAATGAAACTCCTAGGAATTGAACGATTATTCGTAAGTAATGCCTCGGGAGGTGTGAATCCAGACTTTGAGGTAGGCGAAATCATGATTATGAATGATCACATCAACTTATTCCCTGGCAATCCATTAATTGGTAAAAACATCGATGAATTAGGTCCAAGATTCCCGGACATGAGTGTGCCGTATGATCCAAGCATGATTGATCTTGCCTTGCACATTGCCAAAGAAAACAGCATTAAAGTTTCTGTTGGATGTTACGCTGGACTTACAGGACCAACGCTTGAAACTCCAGCTGAATATGGCTATGTTCGTGCCATTGGCGCAGATGCTGTAGGTATGTCAACCGTTCCTGAAGTCATTGTTGCGCGACACATGCAAATCCCTTGTTTTGCAATTTCAATTATTACGGATCTTGGTGTACCAGGTAAAATTCAAAATGTTACCCACCAAGATGTAGTTGAAGTAGCAAGTCGCCAAGAACCGAAGATGACGCAAATTATGAAAGAACTCATTGCTCGAATATAACATGATAGACGAAACTGTTCGTGCAAAATATAAGGTAGTTATTGGATTAGAAGTCCATGCGCAAATGCTCACCGCTTCGAAAGCCTATTCTTCGGATGCGAATCGCTATGGAGACGCCCCAAATACCTTAGTTAGCCCCATTACACTTGGTCATCCAGGAACCTTACCTGTGATGAATGAAAAGACGATTGAATATGCCATTCGATTGGGACTAGCGTGTTCATGTCACATTAGTGAAAAACAACATTTTGCGCGTAAAAATTATTTCTATCCTGATTTACCAAAAGGCTATCAGATTACCCAAGATAAAACCCCAATCTGTACCGGAGGTCAAATCATCATTCGCGATGAGAACGGAAATGAAAAACCGGTGCGTTTAACACGCATTCACATGGAAGAAGATGCTGGAAAAAGCATTCATGATATCGATGTGTATGACACCCTAGTCGATTTAAATCGTGCAGGAGTCCCATTGCTTGAAATCGTTACCGAACCAGACATTGAAAGTTCGCAAGAAGCCTACAATTACCTGACGGAAGTACGAAAGCTAGTTCGGTACTTAGACATTTGTGATGGGAATATGGAAGAAGGTTCTCTTCGCTGCGACGCCAATATTTCAGTTATGCTGAAAGACTCCACCGTATTCGGAACGAAAGTCGAAGTGAAAAACATGAACTCGATTCGAAATGTGCAACGGGCCATTGAATTTGAAATCAGCCGTCAAATCGAGACCTTGGAAAACGGTGGTACCCTTTCCCAAGAAACTCGAGCATTTGATGCGTTAAAAGGAATTACGGTATCACTCCGTACTAAGGAAGCAGCGAATGATTATCGATATTTCCCAGAACCAGACCTTCCGCCACTTCATATTCATAAAGCGGATATTGATAAGGTACAGGCTAGCATGCCACCCCTTCCACGTGCGCTGTTTGAGAAATACACACAGACCTTGAACCTCAGCGAATACGATGCCTACAACCTAACGGATTCAAAAGCAATCGCGCTATATTTTGAGCAAGTAATCTTGTATACATCCAATTATAAAGCCGCGGCAAACTGGATTATGGGTGAGGTTAAATCTTATCTCAATGAACAAGGGATAGAAATTGAAGCATTTCCTCTTGATGCAACGCGATTAGCGGGACTTATTAACCTCATCAATGATGGAAAAGTATCCAACACCATCGCGGCACAACGTATTTTTCCTGCTATGCTTACTTCTTCGGCATCTGCATTATCCATAGCAGAAAGCCTTGATTTGATTCAAACCACAGATAATACTGCTGTTGAAGCAGCAATAAAACAAGTACTTGATGCGAACGCCGCTGAAGTAGCACGATACAAAAACGGAGAAAAGCAATTAATTGGTTTCTTTATGGGACAATTTATGAAAGCCTCAGGTGGGAAAGTCGATCCAAAAACTGCTAATCAAGCCTTACGAAACGCTCTAGAACAATGAGAATACCTCAACTAATATTTTTTCTGCTTACGCTTGTATTGCTTGCATCATGTAAGGATTCAACCGACGAACAAGGGAATCCAATTAATCTCTGGATTAGCGGAACTATAAAAGATGCAGAAGGGATGACAGTTTATGTAGAAGCACCTAGCGAAGACGGAATGATCTCCCTTTTTTCTGGAAAAGTTGACGACAAAGGGGGAATTGAATTGGAAGGAAACATTGCAGGTCTTGGATTTTATCAACTACGACTCGGAGACAATAAAGAAAATGCAATACCCATTACCCCACTTCCCAACGATAAATTGAAACTTAACACTTCGCTTAACGAGTTTACGGTTAAACCGAATGTATCAGGAGCTTCATGGACAAAAACCATGAATCAGTATATGGCTAAGCAAGCGGTTTTTCGAGCAGAGCAGATGAAACTCATGGCTAGTCAAGGTCAGCTAACGGAGCAAGAATACGCGAAAAACATTATAAATTTCAAAGCCCCTTTAGTGAGTTTCGCTAAAAAAGAAATCGATAAAAATCCCTCCAATCCTTACAATATTATTTTAACCATGGAACTTTTTCCAATGACGGGGTTTGATGGATGGGATGAATCCAATTTAAAAAGTTTCAAAAAGGTTAGTGATTCGTATACCAGCACTTACGGCGTATGTCCTGCCTCCTCAGCCTTAGAGGCTCAATACAGCCAACTTGAAACGGGATACTTACAGTTTGCTCAAATTGAAAATGGCGAACTTACAGCACCAAATTTCGCCTTGTTGGATGTAAATGGAAAAGCGGTAAAACTTTCAGACTTCCGAGGGAATTTAGTCTTAATTGATTTTTGGGCTTCATGGTGTGGGCCTTGTCGCCAAGAAAGTCCGAATATGGTAAAACTTTACAACACCTATAAAAACAAGAACTTTACGATATTATCTGTTTCGCTCGACGAAGATCCAGCCAATTGGAAAGAAGCGATACAGCGTGACGGGTTAGTTTGGAAAACGCATGTAAGCGACTTGCGCGGTTGGAAAAGCGGCATGCCTCAACTCTATGGTTTTGATGGTATTCCATTTACAGTGCTCGTAAATCCTGAAGGAAAAATAATTGCTAAGGGACTTCGCGGAGCAGCCTTAGTTCAAAAAATAGAATCTTTTTATACTACAAATCCATGAAACATTTCTTACTAAGTATTTTCGCAGTACTGCTCGTATCGCTTACTTATAGTCAAACCAAGGTTACCGTTAGTGGGCAAATCTTAAACGCGCCTTCAGACTCCATCTATATCTCCAAATTTACAGGGAAAGGATATATCAACTACCAAGGAACCAAGGCAGATAAACAGGGAAAATTTACCCTAAAAACGAACGTTCCGGCGCCAGATTATTATGTCATTCGCATTGGAGAATTTCATGCCAATATTATTCTTCGAGATAGCAGTAACATTAAAGTGTATGGCGACAAAAAAAACATAAAGGATATTTGCAATTTTGTAGGTTCGGATGAATCACAAGCTATGAACCAGTTCGCCGTTCGCATGGAACGTTGGAATATGAAAAAAGACTCAGCATATAAAGCAATAAATGCAATCCCAACTTCTGATACTGCACGTCGACGTAAACTTAACGATTATATGACTCGAGAGTATATTTCGTATATGAATGACCGTCAACAATTTGTGGCTAGTAATGAAAATTCAGCCGCATTGATTGTAGCCCTTGTTTCCTTGGATGTTAATAATGAATTTGATGCGTGGGTATCAATCCTCAACCAGATCGTAACCGGATTCGGACAAAGTCCTACCGTGAAAGAATACGTCACCTATGCCAACAACTTAGCTAAGCAAAAAGAAGAAGAAAAACGACAAGCCGAAAGTGCAGCATTGTTTGCTCCAGGAAAACCAGCGCCGGATTTCGAAGAATTACTGACAGATCGCAAAACAAACCTCAAACTCTCTGACTTTAAAGGATCCTACGTTTTAATCGACTTTTGGGCTTCTTGGTGTGGTCCGTGTAGAAAAGAAAACCCGAATGTGGTAAAGACCTATAATAAGTACAAAGACGATGGATTTACCATTGTTAGTGTGAGTTTAGATACGGATAAACAAAAATGGCTCGGCGCGATTCAAGCCGATGGATTAATTTGGCCAAATCACGTAAGTGATCTAGGGGGTTGGAACAGCAAGGTATCCAGGAAATATAACGTATCAAGCATTCCGTTTACAGTATTAATAGACAAAGAAGGAAATATCGTTCAAACGAACCTTAGAGGACCAGATTTAGAAAACAAATTAGCTGAAATTTTTGGTCATTAACCCATGCAAGTCTGTTATTTCGCATCGGATTTTCACTTAGGCGCTCCAACGAAGGAACAATCTAAAAATCGAGAACTTGCCATTGTTAGGTGGTTAGATTATGCAGCAACCGATGCAACAGACATTTATTTAGTGGGTGACGTTTTTGATTTTTGGTTTGAATATGCCGCTGTAATTCCCAAAGGGTTCTCGAGATTTTTTGGTAAGCTTGCGGAATTAGCTGATCGCGGCATCCAACTTCATTTTTTTTACGGGAACCACGACATGTGGGTAAAGCACTATTTTACCGAAGAATTTGGAATGAAGATTTATGAAAATCCCATCGAATTAACCCTGCATGGCAAGCGTATTTACCTAGGTCATGGCGATGGCTTAGGCCCAGGAGACCGTGGATATAAGCTCATTAAATCATTCTTACGAAGTAAGGTTTGCCAATGGGCATTTGCACGGATTCATCCTAATTTCGGGATCGGCTTAGCCAATTTTTTTTCCGGAAAAAGTAGAGAAGGATCAGAACACGAACATCAATTTTTGGGTTATGAGCATGAATGGCTGTACCAATTTGCACAAGGCATGCAACAAAAAGACCCACACGATTATTACATTTTTGGCCACCGACATTTGCCTTATGCCCTACCCATTGAACAGGGCACGTATTTCAATTTAGGTGAATGGATTCACTATCAAACCTTTATGAAAATAGATTCTGAAATTCCACAGTATTTGAGGTGGGATGGTCAACATGCTCATTCTTATGATCCACCCTATGGAAAAGGAAAGTAAAGAGTACACACTTGAAACCCTGCCAATCCTCGTAGAACAGCTGCAAGTGATGTTGAAGGAAACCAAGGTACTTGAATTACATGGTGAAATGGGCGCTGGCAAAACTACATTGGTTGTTGAACTATTGAAAAAAATGGGCGTACAAGACCCAGAAGGATCGCCAACCTATAGCCTAATTAACGAATACCCGCTCGAAAACGGCTCCAAAATTTACCACATCGATGCCTTTCGCATCAATTCATCGGACGAGGCCTATGAATTAGGCTTGGACGAATTATTTGAGGAAAATGCGTTCTTTTTTGTAGAATGGGCCGAAAAAATCATTAATTTTCTACCTGAGCGTAGAATTACACTAACCATAACTACGAATGCTTCGTTAACCAGAACTTATTCTATACCCCATGATCACGGATCCTGAATTACTCAAATCACTTTTACACCAAGGGGCATTCATGCCGCAGGAGGAAATGCTGGAAATCAAACGAAAAAAAGGTCAACTTTTTATTGGTATTCCGAAAGAAACGTCATTTCAAGAACGCCGGGTAGCCTTAGTTCCAGAAGCTGTTTCACTACTCGTTGCTAACGGTCACCGTGTGATGGTTGAAACCGGGGCTGGGGATGGCACAAATTTCTCAGACACCGAATATAGCGAAGCGGGAGCTGAAATTTCGTACGACAAAAAAGCAGTTTATTCGTGTGATATCATTTTCAAAGTGGCTCCGCCTTCCGAGGAAGAAATTGAATTAATGCCAGGAAATCAAACCTTTATTTCAGCGCTTCAAATTTCAACACAACCAAAAGAAATTTTGCAAAAACTCATGCACAAGAAAACCACCTGTATTGCATGGGATTATATTCGAGATGAAGAGGGCGTATTCTCCGTTGTGCGCACCATGGGTGAAATTGCCGGAAATACCGCGATTCTAGTAGCAGGAGAATTACTTTCATCATTTACTCAAGGAAAAGGTATGATGTTGGGGGGCGTTGCAGGTGTTCAGCCAACCGAAGTAGTTATTATCGGCGCAGGCACGGTGGGTGAATTTGCTACCCGAGCAGCGCTAGGACTAGGTGCCTCGGTTAAAGTATTTGATAATTCAGTAGCCCGTTTACGTCGACTTCAAATCGCTGTTGGAAATCGGGTATTCACATCGATCATTCAACCCAAGGTATTAGCTAAAGCCATTCGCCGAGCGGATGTGGCGATTGGAGCGCTCAGAGCTCCAATGGGAAGAACCCCGTGTGTGGTCTCAGAAGAAATGGTCGAACAAATGAAAGAAGGATCCGTGGTAGTTGACGTGAGTATCGACCAAGGTGGATGCTTTGAAACTTCCCGAGTTACCAACCACAATGCACCTACCTTTGTTCAGCATGGAGTAGTTCATTATTGTGTTCCAAACATCGCGTCCCGTGTATCTCGAACTGCCTCTTTTGCCCTATCCAATATATTCTCTCCGTTGTTATTAGACATTGGGGAGAAAGGAAGTATCGAAGACATCATTCGATTCAAGCCTGGCTTTAAGGATGGCGTGTATATGTATAAAGGCGTTTTGACCAATGAAGTACTTGGCCATGTATTCGACCTGAATTACCAACCCATCGATTTACTGCTTCCACGCCTGTGATGATTCCACTTTCGTTTCCTCCCACACCCTTGTCACTTAACAAGGAGGGTGAGCAATATAAAGTGCGGTGCCTAATTCGTAAGAAATGGTTAGTTCTTACGCCAGAAGAATGGGTCAGGCAACATGTAATTGGGTATTTAATTCACGTTAAAAAAATACCAACAGGTAATATATCCGTGGAAAAAGCCTTGACCTATAACCAGCGATTGAAACGATGGGATATCGCAACCTTTGACTCGGAAGGGAATCCAAGTATATTAGTTGAATGCAAGCGCACAACCGTACCATGTACACCAGAGGTTATGGTCCAAATTAGCGCATATCAAAAAGTTGTTCAAGCTGAAAAACTAATTATAACCAATGGATTAAGTTGTCATATATACCAGGAAGGAATATGGACTGAAGGAGTAGATAAAATCTAAAAGCAACTTAATTTAAATTAATACCCCACTGCCCTGTTTTCATTTTAGCATATTCTCGACCGATATAAGCTAGTAAAATACGCATGGAGTCCATTGCCGCATCCGTTTCTGCAGTGATTTCTTGTTTCCTCAACTTCAATTGTAATTTCATATTCATTGCATGAAGACACACCTCAATTGGATGAGCATTCACTAAGGTAGATTTACTCGCAAATTCCTCAATCGAAGGGAGCGCATTTTCTACCAGGACTTTATATTTCTCATCGATCATGATTTCAAGTAAGGTCCGATGCAGGAGTGTTAATTCTGCAAACACTTCTTCCAATTCATAGAGATGTCCTTTTTGTGTTTTTCCTGAACGCTTTAACTCCTTGCAGATGTCTTCGTACCAACGTTCATATTGATGTTGAAACGATGGATTCGGTAATACGGAAGGGATTAGTGAGGTCTTTATTCGCTCAAAATCACAATTCATAGTTCGTACAATGTCTTCAATTTGATACATATAGAGCAGGTACTCTATGATGTTCTCTTTGCGTTTCTGTTCGGCAATCAACATGTTATTTCAAGTCTTTTTCGATACTCGCTTGGTTCTCATTCAAAAATCGAATAAAATCGGACGTCACGTTCATTTTTTCGTTTATGAAATTTAATTGCCCCCCAGCGCCATGAATTAAGAGGATATCAATGTTGTTTTTCTCGCTATACATTTTCCCAAGGGTTTCAATTTTCTTGGTGATGGCCTCTAATTTCTTGACTGATTCTTCTTCAATTATTGCAGCTTGGGTTTGCTGATATTGCATTAATTCTTGCTCCATGCTTTGTGCCTTTTGCTGAATCTGCATAATTTCATTTTGGGACAACAAGCCATTACGAGCTTTTTCATCGTTTCTGCGCACGTAATCCTCCAACTCTTTACCCCTACGTTTCATTTCCGCTTCAAACAATTTTTGTTTTCGGGTTATCACTTGGTCTTCCTTTTTGTAATAATCAAACCGTTCTTTTAAACTGTCTTGGTGATAATAAGCAATAACCAAACTTTTGTCATAACGAGTAATTACAGTTGGCGATTTATCTGCTGCGGAATCCTTTTTTTTAGCATCATTACAAGAGAGTAATAGGAATCCTAAACAGCTTGCAAAAAATAATTTCATAACTAAGAGTTTATTTAATGAATTTCTCATAATCTGATCGCATCAAGAGGAATCTATGTAAGCAAGAAGACCAAAATTCATGGGTTAATTTAGTGGTTAATTCATCTAGGTTTTCTATTTCACCTGCCGGAATTTTGAATACTTGTTCATAGTTATCCAAGGTAATCTTTAATAGATACTTCCCATTGTATTCATGAACTTGAACCAAATAATGACTGTGTGGAATTTCCTTAACCAAACGCATGATACAAAGATAAAAATATCCCTCGTTGCGGTCTAAAAAAAACGGGATGAATACCCATTTCAATGTATTTATTTAGAATCATTCTAAAATACCATTTTTAAGGTATTGAATTTGGAAACCCTAGTCTGTTACTTTGCAGAAAAAAAATCATGCGTTTAATCGTACGTTCATTATTTCTAATTCTTACGGCACTTCATACAACCTTTGGTCAAGAAAACAACAAAATAACGGCTGATGTATTGGTGAGAACCTATCCACTTAATAAAATTATCCCAGATTCTATATACGGCATGCGAATCGTGGCGGGAAAAAAGATGGAAGTAATTCTATTAAATGGTCGTGAAATGGATTTATCAACAAATAATTACCGTCAAGTCTTCCGTAAAACACCGGGAATTTTTGTATCCGAACATGATGCATCGGGCTTGCAAACGAGCATATCAACGCGTGGACTCAGTGCCAATCGATCGTGGGAATTCAACATGCGACAAAATGGTTACGACATAGCGGCTGATCCATCAGGTTATGCTGAGGCGTACTATGCTCCAACCTTAGATGCGGTGGCGAACATCGAAGTATACAGAGGATCCTCTGCCCTACAATATGGTTCACAATTTGGTGGAATGATCAATTACCAACTAAAAGACCAACTCGGTGAACGTCCAATAACGTATGAAGGTTCCCATACCGCCGGATCGTTTGGATTATTCAATAGTTTCAATGCCATCGGTGGGAAAATTGGAAATTGGACCTATTACGGATTTATGCATCACAGGCAAGCCCAAGGGTTTAGAGCAAACAGTGAATACTTCACGAATTCCTATTTCGGAAAAGTTGGATACGGATGGAAACAAGGCAAATTAACGGTTGAATACAACAATAGCTATTATTTAAGCAAGCAAGCAGGTGGACTACATGACACCATGGCCGCACAAACTCCGGACACCTCCCTACGAAATAGAAATTGGTTTGAACTTCCTTGGAAAATGGCCTCGATTCAGTTGAAACATACATTCAACAAGGGATTGAAATTACATGCTACAGTAAATTACCTTCACGGGAATCGGAACAGTGTTGGCTTCTTAAAAGCTATCAACATTGCAGACACCTTCAATACTACCTTGGGTAGCTACAACCACAGAGATGTTGATCGTGATATTTATAATATGCTATCGAGTGAAATCAGATTAAACCAATCCTTTAAACTTGGAAAAAACCAACACGTATTTTCGGGAGGACTACGTTATTGTTTGAGTGATATTAAGCGCCTACAAAAAGGAATAGGAACTGGTGGAAGTGACTTTGATTTATCCGTAACTCCAGATAATGCAGGAAAAATATACCAACGAGACCTCGACCTTCAAACACAAAACATTGCACTATTTGCCGAACAGCTGTTCGCAATCGGAAAAAATCTCACCCTGGTCCCCGGTTTTAGAGCCGAATCCATTCAGTCGAGCATGAGTGGGCGAACTAATCAAGTTACGAGTGGGTACGTCAGTGGAATTCAAAAAAACAGAGTTATTCTACTCGGAGGGCTAAGTGCCAAATATCTTCTCTTGAAAAAGCAAACGGCGAATGCGAGTCTTTACGTCAATGCAAACCAGAATTATCGGCCGGTAATGTACAGTGAATTACTTCCATCTTCAACCACAGAAATCGTTGATTCAAAACTATCGGATGTTACGGGCTACAGCAGTGAATTCGGAATAAAAGGCAATAGATTGTTTAGAGGAATAAATTTCGCTTACGACGTAAATACATTTTTTATTCGATACAATAATAAGGTAGGAACGCTGCCTCCTATCGATTTTGGAGCATCATATAAAACTAATATAGGAGACATGGAATCTAACGGCATCGAAGTGTTTGCTGAAGTGAGCACGTTCAATCGATTCTTCAAATATTCGAAGTTCTCAGAACAACTTAATGTATATGTAAGTGGAACCATTCAAGATGCGCGCTATAAACGCTGGAACAACCCAGCCATTGCAGGCGATGAAGCAACATCAATTGTTGGTAAAAAAGCAGAATATGCACCCGAACTAATTACACGTGCAGGAATAGAATATAAAGCGGGAATCATTACGTTTAGTTATCAATATCAATATACTGCCGCTTGCTTTTCCGATGCGGCGAACACGGTTGCTCCAAATCAAACC
>Ga0315905_10002615_pt1 | contig 18922 bp, 17 predicted proteins | sample LakEriMetagenome_5_FD_203522 | JGI IMG/M metagenome (GOLD analysis project Ga0315905, IMG submission 203522) | Freshwater fungal communities from buoy surface, Lake Erie, Ohio, United States - Buoy 4 MA121 | ecosystem: Environmental > Aquatic > Freshwater > Lake | place: USA: Lake Erie, Ohio... | reverse complement strand
GCACCCCGCATGCACCCAGAACGTCCCCGGAAACAAGTTGTTTTCCGCATATGGCAGGCGGGTGCGCTGGACTTTAGCCATTTTCCTCTCACCCATGACAAGGTTCCGCTTTTAGAGGAAACGTTCGTGGGCCCTTTCCACGAACGGTTTATGGAAAATGAACGGCTTACTGGGCGACGACCGGGAAGCGGCGCGGCTCCGCGAGGCGCTGGGCAAGCCGCCCCACCAGCGTGCCGATATGGAGGTGAAGGAGGTGCAGGAGTTTCTCGCGTCGCTCGTGCTGCTCCGCGGCCTCCCCTCCGCCGCGCTTGCGCAGTGGGCCCAAGCGGCCCACTACGGCCGCGTGCAGGAGGAAGCAGGGGAATGTGACAGGTTGGCATGATGCGACGACACCCCCCCCCCCCACTGGGCGGCGGCGCGCGCTCTCTCTCTCTCTCGCTCTCGCCCTCGCTCCTCCTCTCGCTCTCTCTCTCTCGCTCTGAGACCGGTCAGGGAGAGGGCCCGACAGGGAGGGGCCCGGGCTGCTCTACGGCAAATGCTGTGGCTGCTCCTGGGCCGCGAACAAGCTTCCCCCGGACCTCAGTCCTGGGCCACATCGCTCCTGGGCCTGCGAGCCGCCAACAGAGGCAACAAAAAAGAGACAACCAGGAGTGAAGCGAGGCAACTGCTGCCTGCACCTGGCCGCCCCTCTGCCTGCCCCGCAGCCTGTGACAGACGAGCGCTCCGCTGCAGGTTCTTTGCCGCTGGGGAGGCCGACGTGTCGACCTTCTACATTGTCCTGGCGGGGCGTGTGGCCCTGGCCTGCCCGGCGGCCGCGGAGGAGCAATCGCAAGCGCCCGCCGCTGGCTCACCTGCCAGACTGCGGGACCGGGGACAGTCGTCCCACCTCCGCAAGACGCTGAGCAGGCCCGAGGCTTGTGCGGAGTCTGGCAAAGGCCGGCCCCAGATTCCAGAGGAAGTCATCGCCGAGCTCGGCGCCGGCGACAGTTTCGGAGAAGAAGCGATTTTTTCCCTCGGGGAGGCCGACCGTGATATTGCAGAGGCGACTGACACGATTTGTGCACTAGACTATACTAATCGCAAGTACTCTGCATGGCGTTTGAGTAGAGACCTGGAGTTTCTTGCCGTGAGGGATGAGGAGGTGCTCGCCTCGCTGCTGCAGGTGTATACAGTGACAGGCGTGTGTCTTGGCCCAGATGCCTGCCCGCGACTTTCGAACTCCGAAGAACATCGTTTGTGTGCGCGCGTGCGTGCGATTTACATTTTTGCAAATATTTTTGCACTTTGACGTGTGTGTTGGGCGTGCCCTGACACATCAAAGTGCAAAATGTTTGCAGCACCACGTGGGGGAGCTGCAAATGCGTCCGACACTGGCAACGGAGTCGCTGCTCACCAAGCCATATTTGCGCTCTGAGCACCAGCTGCTGAGGTCTTGACCTGCCTTGCAATAAATGTCGCGGCGGTCTGCCTGAGCTCTCTGACAAATGGTATGCAAAACAGTGTCGCCAGGGTACTTAGCACGGCCGGCATCTTTGCTCTGCATCGCCCGCCACAAAAACATGTTATCAATTTACTGGCTCTCCATGCCGAGTACGTTGAGCGCACGGAGGGGGACATGTTGTATTCCGAGGGACAGCCACTTGACGCCGTCTTCTGCCTCCTCTCCGGGAATATCACTGTGATGAGGCAAAGGGGCCGCACAGACGGACAAGTTGGGAGGAGCTTGGAGATGGCAGGTGAGGTGCGGACCGAAGGCGTACTGCTGGGCAAGATGGTGGAGGCGTATGTCCGGGGGCACGATGACCAGGAGAGGCAGCTTGCTCTCGCCAAGCAGACTGCACAAGAAACCGCTGAGGTGTGTCTTGATCAAATCACGCATGCACAAAGGCTGCTCGCTCCTGCCTGCGCCATCATAAGCATCCCGTACACCAACACTCACTTCGAAGATTGAACAGGTTGCACTTGAACGCCTTGCGCTGCAAGAATTGCACGAGCAGGTGACTCAAATCCAGGATACCCTTGCTGCCCAAAATTTGGACGTTAGCGACACCATCGCGCGGGTATCTAGTTTGAAGAGCCATATTCAGCAGAGCACATCAACCGAAAGCAACAGCGCATCAGATGAGGTGGAGGCTTTGGAAAAGCAGCGAAGACAGGCCGAGTACAAGGCACAAGCTTCCGGCACAGGCGATTTGCAAGAGCAACTCCGTGAGCTTCAAAGGCAGATACAAAGTCATGAATCCAAGTTGAAGATTCACAACGCGCACTTGCTGGACGTCGAGGGTGCGGTTGGAAAGGAGTTTCAAGGAGTGCCGGGTGCCTGTAGCGACGATTGGCAACGAGCCAAAACGCTGGGCGAGCTTGATGATGCCTGGGAGTGTACGCACAAGAGGTGTTGGAGTCTTGACCTTGCCCTGTGCTTCTTTGTCGTTATGTCTTGCCATCATTGCCTGCTGGGAGCTGTGTAGTGTGCTGCTGCTGATCGTTTCCCTGGACTGCACAGAGCCTTTTCAGCAGTGTCGGCTGGCAAAAGCCATGTCCTAAAGTTTCCCATCAGGGTATGGCAAGAAGCGTGCCAGTCGGACATGATCTATCTCAGCACTCGCACATTTGAACGCCAAATGCAAGCGCTTGGCATCTTTCCGACACAACTTCTCTTGGGTGTGGCTGGCGTGGGCATAGAGGTGAAGCATTGCTCAAACGAAGGCTCAAAACAAGCGAGAGTCACTTCACCCAAAAAGGCAAAAGAAGCCAGAGTCTCTTCGCCCAAAATGCAAACAGATGTGCGCAGCGTCTCAGCCTTGCAAGAGTATTCCGCAGCGAATACCGCGTTTTTCCTTGGCAACTTTGAATTACTCTCACATTTGCCTCCGCATTCCCACCTCAAATTGGCTTTGAAATCAAAACTACGTGCATTCGAGCCACATACGGTCATCTTATCCCAAGGTCTTCCGTGGCCGTCTGTTGACGGCAACCAGGTCGCGTACCTGATCCTGTCTGGGCAGTTGAGGAAGCATAAGAAGGCATTAGGAGGTGAGGTGGACACAGACAGATGGCACGCTTTCCATCAGCTCTTGCAAGCACGCGCCCTCTGCAATCCATCGTCAAATGACAAAACCAATCTTGTTGCGCCGGAGACGTCTGTCGCGAATCCATCCAAATATGAGGATATGCGCGGCAAGGACGTTTGGGCAGCAGTGGCAGAGTGTTTCGGACCCCTGGAGCAGTGTGTGCTTCACGGCACCGTTGTCGGCGAAAATCATCTGATGTTCGGTAGGGATGCAAAATCCTTGGCGACGTACATCACAGGTACTCAGGTGTTGGCACTTGAAGTCAAGGTGCAAGACTTGGTCGAAATTGACGGTGAAGCCAGCGGAGTTGTTGCCCACCCACACCTTGCGGCGTCGGTTTTACAACGAGAGCCGAGTTCGCGAGATGAACGAGATCTTGACATTCTTTCGGGGTGTATCCACAGAGTGCCTTTTTTCGCGACGCTTCCTGCAAAAGCGCTTTCAGAATTGTGTCATAAAGCAACGCTGCGCAGCCTGATGCCAGGTGAAATTCTTTTTGAACATGGAGATGAAGCTGATGAGATTTTTATTGTCCTGTCGGGCACACTGGGGGTGCATGCGATGCCCTCAAAAGTGTCAGAAACAGAAGAACAAGAACGCGAGAAGGAGGCAGACGAGGCGGTTGCCCCCGCCCTTAACGTTACTTTCAGCACCTGTGAGGCAGCCACATGCAAGGCAGCACCCGACGGGAAATCGCGGGGTGATGCATCGATTGTGGGACCTTGCACAGGGTTACGGACAGAGGGCCAGAGCATTGGACAGGCAATATTGTACAGCTCGAGCATCAAGGCTACGCGCAAGACGAGCGTGAAAGCACGTGGAAAAGCTGCTGTCATGGTGATGAAGCTTGCAGATTTGATTGCCTATCAGTCGTTTGTGAACCGGCGTTCGTTTTTCGAACCCGCAAAAATGATGCAGGTGCTCTTTGAGCCCTCGCTGCGGAGTGATGATGACCTTCTGGCCATCGGCGAGTTCGTGCGCAGTTTGCCTCTCTTCAGCGCATTTGAAGCTGCTGAACTCAGCGTGCTGGCAAAATACGTCAGGGCTGAGAGAAAATCTGCTGGGACCGTGCTCTACAGGAGACAGGAGCATCTCTCAGCTCTATACTTCCTCGTCCAGGGTACGGCAGCTATCTGCAGACCAGATCCCTTGCAAGAAGACATGGATGCGATTCAGAAAAGTAACGCACAACGATTTGAAGCTGGCCATGTGGTTGTCAAAGACGCTGATGTGCAGCAAGTTTCCAAGTATGGTGTGATTCAACACTTTGCTCGAGACGGCGATGCTCTGGTCCAGGAGGTAACAGGCCGGGGCCCCGATGCGCTGGCGAGGTTGGCGAAGGACACCAGTCTTTTTTCGCACAGCTGCATCCTGGTAAAGCCGAGCATTGTGGCGTCTCTGAATTTCAAGTCCGTTGCCGAATATCTGGCAGAGTGGAAGCAAATAGAGGCGGAGGAGGCGCTCATGGTGCTTTCTAGGTCTTACCCCTTCAACAGTTGGAAGCAGAAAGAAGTTGCAGTCTTGGCATGTCTTGCGCAACATCTTGTATATCAACGTGGCTCGCGCATATTTGAGCAGGCAAGTGCGGCGGATCGAATCTTCTTGGTGCAAAAGGGCGAGGTCTCGCTTGTGCAGAAGGGCATGTCGCACCTGGTGCCGTCGGCACCGGTGGACGCTGGCAAAGAGCCTATCCGCCTCCAGCATACCGAGAAGGGGACAATATCGGCAGAGAGTCGGCGCGCCGACATTGCTGTCACAACTGTGTCTAATGGCGGCGTTCTAGGCGTGGATCTTGTCAAGCAGCTGAATACAGAAAAGGGCAAGACCGTTGCCATTAAGTTGGCCGAAACAGAGGGAAAGCTACTGCAGGCGCAAAAGGACTTGAAGAAAAGCCTGAACGATAACATGTCGAGAAGCTTTCTCCAAAGTATACAGGCACAAATTAACGCTTTGACGAGACAGCGCAACGACTTATTGTCGCAGCAGCACAAGATCAAGACTGAAGGTGTGCTTCGCCATCAGTATCGTGCAGTTGTGGCCAGCAGCGTTGTCAAGCTCATAGCCGTGCGTCGGGTTGATATAGACAGCATCGGACCGCGTGGGTCTACCACACAGATTGACAAACATCATCGCAATGTCGTTGATCACAGAGCGGGCTTTAGATCTGATTTTGGATCCAAGCATGAAATGCGTCTGCTGCAGGGTTTTGGTGGTCGCAGGGATGACGCTGCTCTTGGTGATGAAGTGGCAAGTGAACAAAGTGCCATCCAGGAAAGGAGAAGATTTGTTGGAGATGTGCGTGATGTGGCTGCGCTTTCGGGACAGCGTGGTGGACGTTTGCTGAAAGAGGACAACTCGGTATCGCCACAAGCTGCCGTAGCATCTCTCATGAACTTGCGCAAATGGCTTCGAAAAAAGTACGGCAAACTGGGGTCGGCTGCGACAATCCTTAGCTGCTTTCACGGTGGTGAGGTCATTTCTGACAGCGCTCTCAAAGCTTTGTGTGATGAGAGCGCATGTGGACTCAAGCCTGCACAGCTACGTACTGCTATTGCTCGTCCCAGCTCCTCGTACGCACGAGTAGACTCGAAGGACAAAGTCACTTACCTGCCCGCTCCTCGGAGCGGAGGTATTGACCGAGGGGAGCAGATGTCTAATGATGGGATGGATGACAATCACGAGCAACGAAATGAGGTAATTTTCTTCTCAGACCTCAAGAAGACGCTGGATAACGAAGAAATGTTGATCGACGCAGCCATGCGTGTTGCTAGAAGGGGCGGCAACCAGGCAGAAAATGCTGTAGCTGAGCACCCTCCTGCCTACGGCGCTCCTCCAGATGTTCTACCTGAGAGCGCCCTTCCTCACGAGGACACGTCGTGTATCCATGTCATCAGCGACTCACTTGAGACATCCTTCTCATCACAGAAAAAAGTAGAGCAGGATAGAAGGGCCGCGGGTCGTGAAGAGAGGGCGGGTGGAGAACAACGGGAAACTCTTTTTGAATTGGGCCGTCCACATTCTGCCATGACCACGAGGGATAGGAGCCAGAACTTGCGCCGTGACGAGCAGCGTCCGAGTTCCGCGGCAGAATCGAGGGCCGTACGCAGGAACAAGTTTGCGCTCATTCCTGGTGAGTCAGAGGACGACCCCTACATCTTGCAAGAGATGCCAGGAGACTTGTCACAGGAGAGTGCGTTGGAGATAAACGAGAACGCACGTCGATCTCTGTCGCCTCGTCGGCAAGCTGCAATCGCTGCACGTGTAGATAGTGAGCGGCCAGCGTCGGCGATGTCTTTCAGAAGTGATGGGCATAGCCGGCACGGAGGCCACAAAGGCCCCATGCATGTCATGTCGGGAAGATTCCCACGCCCCAAGACTGCTTTCACCCGCCGCTCAGAGTGGGCGGCTGGAATTGATCGTGAACTTGATGCCTTCGATGGCGACTTTCAGGTTCTATTGCTTTCTTTTCTGCTTGCATGCTGCATTATCTTGTAAAGAATCAAATGGCGCTGGCTAGGCGAAAGCATTTTTTGGTGTTTGATGACAATCTAGCAAAGAACTAAAGCGTATCACAGGCCACGAAAAACGCCGCGAGGTGTCATTGGATGTACTGCGTTCGATTGTGAAGTGTCCCTACCCTGGCTAGTGTGACTACCTGTCCGTTTTTCCCCTGCAGAGCACAATCTTCAGCAACCGCTCACACTTAATTGAAGGGCTGAAGCGGAAGATTGGCATCAAAACCGAGAAGATAAAGTACAACCCAATCATGCAGCCTGTGAAGCTCGAGCAGCTGCGCACTGAGTACACTGCGCAAAAAGGTGCACGCCCGTGGTCTGCATTGGGCACGCTCGGCACCATGCCTGCTGAGGCTGCCAAAAATGCTCGGACGAGCAGATTTGGGTTGTCATCCGATTTTTTCGGTAAGACGCCCGGTCCCATCCTGGGTTCTCGCAACTCTGGCAAAATTCACAAAGGTGTCACAACAGGTGCCCTTCGCGCCAGCGTGAATCTCACAGGGGCACAGAAGAAGCAAGGCAAGGATGTAGCGCCAATTAACATTCAGTTAAGGCTACCGCATTAAGCAACAGTTTGATACAAGGGCAGGTGCCTCGTGCAAATAAATGATGGAAGTGATGGAAATTGGAACTCGAGTGCGCATTGGTTGCATATGTTACACATGCGGCAGTGCCAATGGCACCAGCCGCACCTCACCTCCGATCATGCCCTCCCCTCTTCCCCGCATTCTCTGCCCCTCTCCAGGGGCCACGTGAACATACGTGTTGTGTATACGTAAAACACAAGATTTCACAGCCCGCAAAAGACAATGGTTTGTTGCGAGCATGAAGGATATTGCTCGAGACCAGGGAGGCAGAGCTATTGAGCATATTGTTCTGTTTCCTTGCCCATGCCTTCTCGTGAAAACCGCGAGCGCAGAATGCACTTGCTTCTTCTTTGTTTCACCGTTTCAACCTTCACTACCCCCCCTTTCCCTACAAACCCCCCGTTGTCCTTACTACCACTGTCCTCTATCCAGCTTCTCCTCCTCCTTTTGCGTCACGCTCCCTGAGCAACGGCCAGGCAACTAGTGAGGATGTCGGGGGCTCAGGGTATGTGAGACCCCTGAGAGGGCATGTTAACGTGTGTGCCCCCTGAGAGGGCATGTTAACATGCTTTAACAACAAGCATGTTAACCCTCTCAGTGGCAATCCATACCCTGATGGCAGACAAGGCCGCCCGGCGACAACTGTGCGTGTGAGAGCGGTGTGCATCGTATGACATGCTGTCAATACATTGGCAATTTCTGCTACAAAGGCACGCACGCAATCATACATTGGCAATTTCTGCTACAAAGGCACGCATGCAATCATCACCTCCCCCCAAAAAAACACAAGAGAGAGAGACCCGGAGACACATACACAAATACAGACACAGACAGACACAACCAAGACGCACACACACACACGGCAATTCGAAGATGAGGGACAGGGTGACAGCTCACCCTGCCATAATCATCTACTTTCGAAACCTTGCTGGACCACTTGATGTAATCCTTTTCATCTCCCGCTTTGGCACAATATTTGATGGCATCAGATATGCTGCTCATCGCACGCACACACGTGTAATTACGCAGGCTGATGCAAACATGCAACCATAGTACTGCATGCCGGCAAAGGCAACACACTAACGCGTTGTAAACACCTTGCACAGGGCACTGATTTGCATTTTGATTCGCCGGAGTTGGCTTTGGGAGGCAATTTGTTCAATTTGCCGTCGTCTTTGATCGCTGGCAACTTGTCGTCGGTGGATGTGGGTGATGCACCATCCGCATTCTCCATCACCTTGGAGACTTTTGCCATGTCGAACATGATCTGGTAGTACAGGGCAACGCACCCGTTACCTGCACACCCATGATGTAACTAGTTAGCAACGGAGGAAGATAACAACTTCTCAGCAATGCTTTTCGCTCGGACTGAATTTGGCGAAACACAAGCGCCCCACGCGCTCATCGCATCTTGTCTTCAATAATGATCCTCACATGCACAGCAGGCAGCACAGCATCTAGGAGTGGAACGTCACCGTTCAACTTCGTTTTCATGGAGTCCCAGCATTGCTTTGTGCACGATTTCATGTCGTTGTACAATGGGTGCATGTTGTCGCACGCGGTCTCGTCGAAGAGGACCATCTTATGATCCTTGACCCACTTGGCCACTTGGTAAGGACAAAAATCTGTTGCGTCCAGACCATCCTTTCCTAGCTCCTTTTTCTTCCCTAGGCGGCGCCCATCCTGCAACGCGCAGCAAGTTCACCAAGAACATTCAATGCGGGAACAAGTTCACCCAGAGCATTTCGTGCGGGAACATCGGAGGAGGTGCAGGATTTCCCACTCCGCCCCCCAGGCAGGGCAACAGAGACAGAACCTCGATCTCAAGTTCGCCGGCCACCTCGACTTCGCCATTCCGACGGGAAGGTCCCAAAGCTTTGCCGTAAAACTGAACAAGAATCTGTGTTTTTGCAAAAAAGGGGTTCAGACACGCTTCCATCGCACTCGAGGATTGCAATTTTACGCGAGTGCATATGTCTGCATACCGTGATCGCGCGATTCATAACCTTGTCACTCTGGTCGCTTGCAGATTTTTCGCGGTGGCAAGCAGCATCGCGAGCTGCCCAGTTGCTCATAAGTTGCGCTGCGCACGTGCGTTGCGACCATGCCGAGACCCCGTCAGCTAAACACATCGCGGCAAGTGCACGCAAGGCCTGCGAGACGTGCACGCATGTGGGAGTCCTACCGAGACAAGAACCCTTGTGGACCGCCGTTGTGTGTTTCTCCTGCTCGCACATCAGTGGGGTGGTTAGGTTGCCGCACGCACACAGAATGACTCTGCTTCAATGATAGACCAAGAGCTGGATCATTGCACTGTCAGGCAAAATCGCAGCGCATGGTCTCACCACTGACGCCAAATCTCCACTGATCACGGCGTCAGCAAGCTTCACCAATGCTAGTGCCGTGGCCTTGCAGCCTTTTTGGGTTGCCTCAGGATCTTTTTCCAGCTTTTCTTTGTCCACCTTTTCCATGTCGAGTACATCATCCTTGATTCTGCCATGCAAGCCCCGTCAGAGAACTCGCGCAATGCCGGCGAGGCTGTGGTGTCACGACGCCTGCCGCCGAGGGCAAGCGGACAGCGCAGTACAGGCAGAGACCTTTTGCAGAACTCCTTGCAACGGTACGCCTCCTCCTCCCCGACCTCTTTGGCCTTGTACATTTGATCGATCTCGGTGTCTGGCACGCACTCATACGCCACATCCTCCGAAGAGAGCAGGTAGGGTGCGCTCGCGCTCCCTTGTGCGAGCGCCAGACAGGCGATCCCGATGGCCAGCAGCAGCAAGTGGCCGGCACGCATCCTTGCCTCCGCAACAGTCCCCGGGTGTCGTCAAACGGCAGCGTTATTTGTCGGTTTTGTTAGGCCCGCTCCCCATGTTGAGGGAGGAGGCAACGGACAGCATATTTCGCAGCTGTTCGGACCAGGTTACTGTTTTGGTACCATATTTTCAAAATTAATCCGTTCACGGACTTTAATCCGTTCACGTGACTTCATTTTTACGGAGGAATGAGACATCCAAACCGATTTTTAGTAAATTTTTTTACAAATCCTTAGATCAAAGAACACTCACGTGACATGTTTTTTTGCGAATTTATTGATTCCCAAAAAAGACCTAAATTTAGACCTGCCACGGATTCCGACCTTTGCCACTACCCGAGCGCAGAAATTCAATGGAGATGGTTTCGGCTCTCGCATGCCTGGTCCAGGACCTCTCAGAGTCTGCTCCGTCGGTGTCCCCGTCCACGTCCCCGGCCGCTACCCAGCGGCCGGCAAGCGTGCGGAGCGAAAGATCGCCGTCTTCCCAGCCCCTCACCGCACCCCGAAGCCGAAGAGACGAGATTGGCAGTGCACACGACAGAAACGTAGAAACACAAGTTCTAGACCCCGAAATAGTGCCCCTCACGGAGGAGTCGGTGACCGTCCAGCTGCGCGCGATACTGGAGTCGTCATTGGATTCCAGCCCGGTTCGGCAACTCCGGCTTCTGATGGACGCCCTGAACGACTGCACCGTAAGTGTGTTGTTGAGCAATGCAATGCGAATACGCAGGGACGACGACCGCGACTCATATGACATGACACGCACCTGTGATGTGCAGGAGCGGTGTGCATCTGCGGTGCGCAGTCCCAATGCGCGGCTACAACTCGAGAAGGACATCTTCAACCACCATCTCAAAGCCGAAGCTTTCAGCAAGGATATGCATTTGGAACAGCAGACAACCCTTGGGCTCATCCTGGCAAAGTCTTCGGTAAATCAATTGTTGCCTGGCGGTCCTGCGCACCTGGCGGGCCTTCTGAAGGGTGACACGATCCTTGAGGTGCCCCAACCAGTGCTTTTTTTGGCCAAGGAACCAAACATTTACATTCGATGAAACGTCAGCGTTAGCCCTGCCTTTATTCGGGCAGATCTGTGCTCAATGCTTCACTGATTGCCAGATTGCTTCCTTCGCATTGACCATGAATGCGGTGTCATATCGTAGGTGGACGGCCAGCAAGGAGATGGAAACAGCACCGTGCTACAATTGCTGCAAAGGACGGACGTGCCCGGCGACGAGGTTCAAGTGACTTTTTCTCGTCATGGAATGATTTACAGAACGACCCTGGTTCGCATTCGTGCAGATCGAGTCCAGAGTCACAGGTCAGCCTTTTCAACAGCCACGCGAGTTGCGTTAATGATTTTCGTGAGGCTACTTACGGCACTTGAGTTCCAGGATATTATTGGAAATGTTGACGCTGGCGGTAAGCCATGCGCATGCCGTGCAAAACAGCACGTTTATTGAGCATTTGGAGCAGATAGAAGACGGCGTGATCGAGGTACTGCAGGAGCATCGCATCATGGAGCAACGCATCACACAGCACATGTTATCGGTATGTGTCTTACTGATCAGCAGACTGTCTTTTTTTGAACTCTTTAGCCCTCACTTTCTTGTTCTTGGCTGCGTGATAATTCAGTTGGCAAAATTTGTGGATATGCACGTGGATGCTGGCATGCAACTCGCTCATCTCTTGGAGGCAGGACCTGAATGGCAGTCCCAAGGTGAGCACGCGGTTTTGATGGACTATTCAGGACTAGATTCAGTAGAATTGTGAGCGAGAGACTGAAGAGTGCTCTGGCAGAACGTCTGTTTGCAGAGACTCTTCGACTTGAATGGTTGTCTGAGCACTGCGCCCTGAAGCTGTGGATCAACCGGTCACGACTGAAGGCATGGAACAAGTGGAACGCAGAACGTCGTCGGTCACGCAGAGTGCGCAAAGTTTTCAGGCGTTGGTCCCAGAGTTTCTCGACAAAGGCCCTGAATACGTGGAAATCGTGGGTAAGAGAAACACAGCGTGTGCGAGCTTTAAGTCTCAGGGTTCTTGGGAGGTGGCGGTACAAGACGCTTTCGCTGTGCTGGGATTACTGGCGTACGTGCCTGTCAAGATCGAAGCGGCTGCGACACGTGTCGCGAGGTATTGTGCTGCGCATGACTCACAAGAAGCTGATGAAATGCTGGAATTCGTGGCGAAGGCAACGGCGCCTGACGGGCATCGCCACTGCGGTAGTAGATAGATTGGCGAATAATTGCATTTATGCAGCGTGGGAGGCGTGGATTTTGAAGCTGGCCGACATCAAGCGACTCAGAACTGTGGCGAACAGAGTCACAGCACGCATGCAGAATATCTTCTTGGCAAAAGCTTACAATAAAATTTGGGAAGAAGTTCGCCGTTCTCGGAAAGCTAGGAAGGTTATCACCCGCTGGCAAAGGGGCACACTGCTGCAATCATATGATCGGTGGAAATATGAGATGGAGGTCTCCAGGAAGCAGCGATTGACCATGTCAAGCGTTTTGAAGAAGTGGACAAATCAATTTCTCACAGCAGCATGGATTCAGTGGAAATATGAGATGGAGGACTCCGTGAAGCAACGATTGACTATGTCGCGCATTTTAAAGAAGTGGACAAATCCAGTTCTCACAGCAGCTTTGATGCAATGGCGATGTCGGGTCGACGATATGAAGAGGCTGCGGGCCTTGTTGGTGAATATAAGTCAAAGGTGGGCTCGTATATCTTTGGTCAAGGCACTTTCCAAGTGGATGAAAGCAATCTGGGCCCATCCTACGGTTGTGAAGGTGCGCCTGGATCTTGACTTCGACCCACTTGCCCCCCCAAAAGACAAAGCTGCTATAGAAGATCAGTTGTGCCTCGATATTGGCGTGTGCCTTGGTGTCAATGATGGGCGTATAAACGTTCTATGCCACTATAAAGGATGCGTTGCTGTTGTGTTGAGTCAACCCGAGTCCGAAGAATTTGCACAAAACTTCACCGAGGCTGCGCGAAATCAAGAGAGAGTACTCTTAGATTCTCCAATTGGCAAGCACGTTGCAGGCGCCGAGGTATACGGTCCAATATGTCGGGAAGCTCTCGCAATGTTGATGATGGCGAAATATACGGATGAAGAGCAAAGAGTGAATTTGGAACATCTTCTAAAAATGCAGGAAGAAAAACGGAGCACCCGAAACTTGCGATTGGCGACGCATAGATTTGTAAATTGCAGCACCTCATGGGCCCTCCGAAAATGGATTGCATGGGTGAGAATGCGCAGGCATATGCGCACGGCTCGGCGTAAAATTAACCAGTATGTTGAACGGCGTGCCATTTGTCGGGCTTGGTTTGCAATGGTCATCTTTACGGAATATATGATCGGACTCAAGAAGTATATAGTTGTATTTGATGATGAGTCCATGAGTAGGATGATGGAAAGTGAATGCCGAATGTGGGAAGCTGTGTTGGGCTATCACGAAGCAGCCGAAAATCAGCTTTACCTTGATCAAATCCGCAGACTGAGGCAGGAGGAACACGCCTCAAAATTCCGGCACTTGCCCAAGTTACAGCCGTTGGCTGGTAGTGGTCCTTCAGTGTTTCCTTTTAGAGAGTACCATCAGAGCGTTGCAAATCCCAGGAAAGCCACGCCGTTATTGGAAGCCTTGGGCAGTGATCCCATGTCTCTGGTTCCTGGTGTTGAAAGGGAAAATCGTTCAAATTCCTACGCGCGTCTGTCCAATGCAAGGTTGTCCCCACCAGCTGTAATTCGCCCTTATAGCAGCCTCGAATCACGGATGGACTTGATGACGTGCGAGGAGTCCAGGTGCGTGAATGGGTGGTGTTGGTTGTAACTGAAGCACCTTGCGTTCTAAAACCGGGCTCCACAGACGGAAGTTTGCACTGAAATGAGCTTTTGTTCTGCACAGGGAATTCTTTTCCAATGTTTTGGCACGTACTTCAGCAAGTCCACCGCCTTTGCCACCTCGACCCTTGCCTGAAAAATCGCCAGACATCCCTGATCAATCCCTTTTTGGTGTGTTTGAGGAGCCGTAAGTCGGGAACAGGTGACCGGGAAGCAATATGGACTTTATGTTAGAGGGACATTAGGGAGAACAAGTTATGTGCGTTTGGTATCTCCAAACTCGCAGGCTGTGGAAACGTATTTTTCCATCGTGCTATGAAAACAGCTTGGAAAGTGGATAGAATAACTAGGCGCTCGTTGCTACGACGACTGCAGTGTGGATGGTGATGTTCCAAATTCACTCTTTGGGCCGCCACTGCGCGATGCGGCAGCCGCTGCGCGGCGGCAAAGACAAGCCGCCGCTCCAAGACTTCCACCGAGGGCGTTGCCGGTCCGAGGAGGAATGCACATCACCATGTGCGGAAGCAGATGCAGTTCAATGCACATGGATTCCATCTGCTTCCGGAAGCAGATGGAGTTCAATGGGTCGGACTTTCGCGGAGCAAAAAAACGCGGCTCCGCCGCGTTTGCGCCCCGCGAAATTCAGAGGAGGGCGTGGCCGTGCACCTTTTAATTTGTCACACCCGGTGGGCAGCAAATGAGCGGAGGCAAGCCGCCGCTGCAACACTTCCACCGTGGGCGAGCCCGGTCCGAGGAGGGATGCTTGGGCCGGCTCCGCAGGCGTGGGGGAGGGAGTATCACATGCGCATAAAAGGAGGGGAAATGCGCCGTTAATAAAAGGTTTCTTAATCTAAAAAAAGGGTTCTCTCAATAAAACGTTCCACTCTTTCTTGGCTGACCAGGGAATTAAGTTGCAGCCTGAGCAAATAGTGTTCGCGGGGGGAGTGGGTCTGTTCATGTTGTATCGTTCAACAATAATATGAAGGCAACTCAACTCCAGACAGACTATGTTTTTGTTCCTAATTTATTATTTGAACCCGAATATGTAGTGGCCCTCCTTCTCTCTCCCCCTTCCCAGTGTAAATCTGTTCCGGCAAGGCATTATGTACACGAGCTTGTACGTCTTCACTTTGTCTTCTTGCCCTCCTGTGGCGTTGTGCTCTTGATTTTGTTGATTCTGCTCTTTTGACTTTTGAAGATCTTTTGACGGATCTTTTCTTCCGTTTCCTCCCTCTGTTGCTGGAGGGTAGCACATGTCGACGGAGCACATGTCGACGGCCAAGTAACCAAAAGGTAGAGGATCCAAATGGTGAGGGCCACCAGCGTGCCCAGCAGCATGGCCACTCCCGCCTGGGGCTTATCGGCAGAGTGGCGGGCAGCAGCGGCGCGGGCAAGGACGGATGGCAAGGCGTCCAAGACCCTCCAGTCGCCCGAGTCTGAGTGCCCATCAATGCCTCCGCCCGAGCACTCGGGAACGTCAGCCAGCAATGCGCGCGCCGTTTGGCGCGCCTCCATGCCTTGTTCGGCTGCTCCTTGCGCGGCCGTCAAGGCTGCCTCCACCAGCGCAGCTTGTCCCTGCCCTCCATCAGCAGCTTGTCCCTGCCCTCCATCAGTACTTCCATCTCCTACCTCCGACTGCCCAAAGAGAAGGCGGGTCTCTTCCCCAAGGAGCGCAAGGAGCGGGCGGAGCTGCCTAACGCTTCCCTCCATGAGCAGCTGCCAAACGCTTCCCTCTATCATCCCCCCGCACCCTCCAGACATGTCCGCATCAGTTGCCGCGTGGCTATCAGAGGGCGGGGGCGGCGACTCGGAGGCTAGAGACACTCCTGATGACTCGGAAGATAGAGACCCCACGTCGGTGGCGTGCCTTGCGTTACTGCTCAGCTCTCCCTCCTCCCACCGCCCAAACTGTTGGTATTCCGCGTACAATAGCCCTGCGACAAAGTGTCCATGCATGCGCGTCTGCGCGTAAGTCGCGCGGCGGCAAGGGGGCGGCGATGGAGGAGAAGCATGGGTGAGAGGCAAAGGAGGAGAGGGGTGAGAGGCAAAGGAGGAGAGGGGTGAGAGGCAAAGGAGGAGAGGGGTGAGAGGCAAAGGAGGAGAGGGGTGAGAAGCAAAGGAGGAGAGGGGTGAGAGGCAAAGGAGGAGAGGGGTCAGAGGCAAAGGAGGAGAGGCATGGGTGAGACCAGGCGTGATTTGCACCCCGCAGCCATGCGGTCGACCCGAGAGGAAGCCTCCCCGATACAACGATCCGTCCGTCCACTCGTAGACGCCTGATCCATTGCGCACTCCTTGATCCCACTGGCCCTTGTAGACGAGACCGGTGTGGGTGGTCAAGACGCCTTCACCCCACGGCAGTGCGCCTTGCAAGCGGCCTTGGTAGACCGTGGTGTTCGTGTGCGATACACCGTAGCCGTCGATGGACGAGTCGTTCCACTGGCCCTCGTACACGGAGCCATCGGCAAAGCGGACGCGCACATGCCCGCTTCCCTTGCCCTGCACGAACTGGCCGCAAAAGCGAGAGCCATCGGCTGATGTGAAAAGGCCCTTGCCGTGCTCATGCCCATTCAAAAAGTCGCCTTGGTATGTCTCGCCCTCCTGCCCAAGTGCACGTGCCCACTTGAGTACAAGCTGTCCTCGTCCAATCTTGAGAAATAAGCAACAACTCTGAATGAACACAAGAATCCTTTTTCTGTTTTTTGTTTTGCATATTGCTCAAGGTTCGCGTGCAGGCGTCGTGGCGGCAAGTACGCGGCACGCAAGCTCACCGGCCACGAGAATTGGCCCTTGCCCTGGTGTTTGCCGTTGACACTCATGCCCTCGTACCTTTTGCCATCCCGCCACGTGAACACGCCCTGCAGAGGGTGGTGCATCGCGCATAGCGCACGGAGGACGAGTGAGCGCAGACGCCGAAATAATTGAGCGGCGCGGCAGTGCAGGGCGAAACAGGCACATGGATCCCAGCACCACCGTCTGCCCTATCCCCATGCGCGGCAACGCGCACCTGGCCGTGAGGCTGACCGTCCTTCCACTCGCCTTCGTAGCGCTGGCCGTTGGTCCACGTAAAGATACCCCACCCGACGGGGCGCCCGTTCTTGAACTGTGGCAGCAGACGAGCAGGTGAGCAGAGGCTCGCCCAAGTCGCAGAGATAACCCGCCCTCGCAGCGCAGCGCAGCAGGAGTGGTACCTCGCCCTCGTGCTTTGACCCGTCCTCACGCACGTAAAAGCCTTTGCCGTGTGGTTCGCCCCAGCCGCCCACCTGCGAACCCCACAGCAATAAGCACACACCCAGTCACTGCAGCAGCCACCGGACTCTGCCATCGAACGCTGCGGCAGGAACCGAGGCCGCAGGTTTGCGGCGGGCTGGGCAAGATGCTGGCACTGTGTGAGTTACGTGGCGTGCGCGAGTCACCGCGGACGCGGAGCACTCGCCCTCCCACTTCTCCTTGGATGGCTTGCCGCAAACGTCGGCGCGCGTTCGCGGCGGCACCAGGCAGCAACACGCGATCAGGAGGGCCGCCCCCGCTCTTCTTCTCATGGAGGGCCGCCCCCGCTCTTCTTCCCTCGACCTTCGGTGCTTCACGGGGCGTACGAAGTGTTTATTATAAAAAAAAATAATTCTTATTTTTTCTTAGTACTGAAGTACAGCCTATAGACGCCGCCGAATCTCGATTCAGTCAACTTCTGTACCACTGGGGTTTGACCGTGGTACAGAAGTTGACTGAATCGAGATTCGGCATTTCGAAATTCGGCATTCCAATCGAGATTCGGAAAAGAATCAACAAGAGAGAGTCTCATGTCTGCGGGGAGGATAGGCTGTATATGCTCTCTGAGCTTGAGAGGACCTTGAGAGAGTGCCGACCCTAAAGCAGCTGACCACGGAGGATGCAAATGTGCGTCGCGTCTGAGAACGTTTCTCCAGAACGTGCCGGCGGTCCGGACGACAGCTGCCACTGGAAGTCGCGCGGGCCTGCCTTCCTCTTGGTGCTGGCCAGCATTGTGCGCTTGGCGCAGGTGCACTCGGCGCAGGTGCACTCGGAGCTGAGTGCGCAGGGGCGACATCCGTGCGCACCGCCGACGCTGACGTCGCGTCGCTGCCCGGCTGCGAGACGCGCGGAGCCGCTCCTGCTGCGGCTGCGGCTGCGGGGCGGAAGGATGCGGGAGCCGGGCGCAAGCGCCTCCGCTGCAGCCGGCACCGCGCCGGGGGGCGACTTGGATGCGGAAATCGAGCAAATCATCAGCAATGAGGCCATGCTCGATGCGCAGGAGGGCGGCAGGGCGGAGGCAGAGGGGCCCGCAAAGACCCTGGAAAGCAGCGGCCTTCCCCGACCAGACACGATGGCAATCTTTAGAGAGGTCTCCGGTTCCGCCATTCACTTCTACGACTGGCCAAGTGCAAACAATAGCCACTTCCGTTCTACCGATGGGGACCGCACGTGGACGTCGGACCGGCACCACATCATCATGGACGAACGCGCACAGGTGTATGATCACGAGGCGGTGGTGGCCTTCGACGACGATGACCGCATCAAGATGCGCGAGTACTGGGACGCGCGCTACAATATCAGCCTGAACGTCAGCCAGGAGAGCACGAGCATGGAGGTGTCGGACGATGGCAGGAGGGTGCAAGTGCGCATGCAGAGCGGCGACAGCATTACGGACCACGTGATAGAGCACGTCTACATGGGGCTGAACATGGATGTGCGGGCCATAGCCAACAACATGACGCGCACCAACTGGACCCCCCCGGTTTAGGGTTTAGGGTTTAGTATTGTACACTGGTATCACGTAGTAACGCATGTAGCACACTAGTAACGCGTAGTAACGCATGCGGTGGAGCACAGGCGGGCTGGCACTTTCCCGCTGGCACACCCTACGATGAGATGCCGCTCGATGAGCTCCTGCTCCACGCATCCTTCTGCCCTCCCAACGCCTCATACGGCACGTGGGGGGTGTCGCGGGGCAGCGGCGTGTCCAGGTGGGCCCTCGAGGTCACTGGCAAGATTGGCCCCCTCGTCCTCGGCGCCGTCGTGCCCCCGGTTTATTTACATACATACATGCATGCATGCATGCATGCATGCATGCATAC
>Ga0315905_10002614_pt1 | contig 18926 bp, 17 predicted proteins | sample LakEriMetagenome_5_FD_203522 | JGI IMG/M metagenome (GOLD analysis project Ga0315905, IMG submission 203522) | Freshwater fungal communities from buoy surface, Lake Erie, Ohio, United States - Buoy 4 MA121 | ecosystem: Environmental > Aquatic > Freshwater > Lake | place: USA: Lake Erie, Ohio... | reverse complement strand
TATTCTCCCTTTTCCAGTTTATGAAGTCTTATTTTTTATTTTGGCTTGCTATTTATTTATAAAATCAACTCAGAATAAGGTTGATTTTTTATTCTTTACATTTGTTTTGATTATTTCGATCGTTTGGCTATCAACTTCGATGTTTTCATTACAAATTCTTTTACCACATCAATGGTTAGATTCTTTAGTTACTTATTTTCCTGTAATAGATCTTATTATTATTCTTTTATTCGGTTTAGTTACTTTTTTAAAGTATAGAAATTGTTTAGTAAAATACAAATCCGTTTATTTTTTATTTGTATTTATGATTATCACGAAGTGGGGGATGTTGATTTTTAGTTAGACAATCTAGACAAAAGACAAAAAGACGAAAGACAAAAAGACAAAAGACGAAAGACAAAAAGACGTGAGACTTCTAGATAAAAGACAAAAGACAAAAAGACTTTGTGCTTAAAAAAAGATATCTTTGCAACTATAATTTATTGTATATGCCAACACTTTCGATTCTTATTCCAGCTTATAATGAAGGGAGAACCATACATCATATTCTTAATAAAGTAAAAGAAGTAAATCTTATTGGTGGATATACGAAAGAAGTGATAATTGTAAACGATTGTTCTAAAGACAATACAGAAGAGGCAATTCAAAGTTACATGCAACAGAATCCTGAATTAATTATCAATTACTTCAAGCACGAAGTGAATAAAGGAAAGGGTGCAGCTATACATACAGCAATAGCAAAAGCAACCGGTGATGTGTGTGTTGTTCAGGATGCTGATTTAGAGTATGATCCGGAAGAGTTTAATATTCTTTTAAAGCCAATTATTGATGGATTTGCAGATGTAGTTTTTGGTTCTCGTTTTATGGGTGGTAATCCTCACCGTGTTTTATTTTTTTGGCATACGATAGGGAATAAGTTTTTAACTTTTCTTTCGAATATGATGACCAATTTGAATTTAACAGACATGGAAACCTGCTATAAGATGTTTAAAACAGAAATCATTCAATCGATTTCCTTAAACGAAAAACGTTTTGGTTTTGAGCCAGAGGTTACCGCTAAAATAGCTAAAGTTCCTAAGGTTCGAATTTATGAGGTAGGAATTTCTTATTATGGTAGAACGTATGAAGAAGGAAAGAAGATTGGTTGGAAAGATGGTTTCCGTGCAATCTATTGTATTTTGAAATACCGATTTATTCGTTAGTTTTTATAAACTTCATCATACTAAAACTATCCACTTTTTTTGAAGTTATATGTGCCTTCACCATGTACACTCCAGGAAGTAAATTATTTACTTTAGGGTCGTCGTGTAATGGTATTTCAACCGTACCGGGTAAAATATTTTCAAAAGTGTTAGCGTAATAAACCACACCCCTCGTGTCAAAAACCATTACCTCTAAGGTTGATTTTTCCTGACAATCTAAGGTTAAGTTGATTTCTTTATAAACAGGATTTGGAAACACCCGCATTTTAACCTCTCTGTTTTTTAAACTTGGAAACGGACAAACACTATCATAAGGAATAGTTTCTTTTACTTCACCATTTGAGTTGTAAAAAGTAAACCAATCAATGGTACCTACGCCATAACTACCTTTAAATCTGAAGTAAACATCATGCGTACCCTTTACTTCTTCTATTGGGAATGAGTACATTTTATATTTGTCCCAACCTCCTGTGCTCGGAGTTCTAAATTTACCAATCATTCTACCCATAGGTTGGTCTAATCTTACTTGAATTTCTTGCCAGGCATATTCACAAGGGACAGCCATGTTTACCATGCATGCATCGTAAATTGTATCAGCTAAATTTATTCCTTTGAAACAGATCCAGTCTTTGTTATCTGTATTGATCAATAGATCTCCCATAGCATTAGTACCCTCTTGCATGTCTGATTCTTCTGCATCAAAATAAAGCGAATTGTTTGTTATAGGGTTGAAAATTTGAATTGAATTAGATGGTTCAGAAATATCATAGTTGTTTTTTGCCCTAACTTGATAACGATATTCTCCAGGAGGTTGATTAGCATCATTGTATTGATTTTCAGAAGCACTTAGTCGTGCTATAATTAAATAGGAAGATTCAGTGGAACTTTTTCTTTCAACTAAAAATGAATCAATTATTTGGAATGGATAATTCCATCGAAATAAGGTTGTGTCAAATGTATTTACAACAAGTTCAAGTTTTAAAGGTGCTTTCGGAGGATAGTATTTTTCATTAGGAATGATAAGTGAAGATCCATATTCCCAAGCAGGTAGATCAGACTCTAATGCTCCCATATCTGGTAATGCACCTTTGTAATTTTTAGTATATTCATTTTTAATGCCTCTGTCGATGGGGTAACTGTTTTTTCTAAGTTGGAAATTATGATTGGCTGGATCTACGAAAATATTGTTATCAAAGTAGATATGGTTGGAATCTTGTTGGGTACCGTAGAATGCATCGTAGTTCCATTTTGTTTTTTTATTTGTGTTTGTCAGGTTGTTAAATGTTTTTACATTTCTGATGGTTATTCCTTCTGGCCCCCACGCACCCATAGAGTAGGTATTATTGTAAAGTGTATTGTTATATATTGTATGATTATTTAATGGTTTATTAATTTTTATTCCAGTTCCTGCATTATTAATTATATTGTGATGCAGAATGAAATTATAGGTCCAATTATCTAAATAAATTCCTGTATGATTCATATTGCCTAGATTATCATGAAGATAATTGTATGCTATTTCAGTTCCTTTACCATCCGTCCAAAATGAATAAGTTAACCCTTGATCATTACAAAGTAAACCACCATGATGTATGTGATTGTTAGTTATCTTACTACTTTTGAGAAAACGATGTAATAATACCGATCTACCGGCATAAGATAATTCGTTTGAATGAATTAAATGGTCTGCTCCAGAGATATTTAAAGGTGCGCAATCAATCCCGATCCAGTTGCAATCTGTTATAATGTTATTAATTATTTTATGTCCTTTGCCCCAAATTGTTAAACCATCCCCCCAAGAATGTGCTATATAGCAATTTTCTATGATGTTATTCTCTCCCGATATTTCAATTCCATTTCCGTTCCAAGTTTCAGGACCATCGTATTTTGACCAATCTGGCCCATTATCATTCCAATTTTCTGGATCTTCATAACCATTAACTCCAGTTGGTGAAAACTTTTCAAATCCTTGTCTGAAGGTGAAAAAAGGAGTAATATATGTAAACCTACAATTTTTAATTGTGCAATTATTGCTGTTTTTAATTGATAAGCAAGCTCCAATAAAATTAATATCTGTAACAGTACAATTTGATTTATTACTTAGTTCTATAGTAAGTTTGTTTGATCTTACTTCTATGTTTAAATTGCTAGGATCTGAATTTGACAGTATAAATAGTTCTCCATTTTCCCAGCTCCATTCATAATCGCTATCCATGAATTGCTTTGATCCATAAATAAATGCGGTTCCTGTATCTAAATATTCTGCTTTTGTCGATTCACCCCAATACCATGCATTATTATCAAGGCTAAGAATATTGTTGTTTTGTGAAATAACATTGCCATTTAGTGCTACTAATTTTTTACCGTGTATACCTAAAGCTTTTACTGTTTTTAAGTTGTTGATAGATGTTAAGCCGTTTATTAAAAGATTTTTATTGGGGTATGCAACTGCGAAAGCACCCTGTTTTAGCGCATTAATTCCCTCACTTATATTTGGATACGATGCTTGAAAATAGGGTTTCCCATCGATAAATAATTGTAAGATACTGTCTTTTTGTGTACACTTCCATAGATTTTTTGAAACAGATATCCATTCTTTTTTTTGTTCTGTTCCGTGTATTTCTACTTTTTCATTGTTGTAAACTATTAAATGTGTATTAGACTTTAAATAAATGGTGTTTGAAATATAATACATACCCTGCCTTATGTATAAAGTATCTTTTTCGCTTAATTTAGAAATTCCAAATGATATCGATTTAAACGGGAAAGATATAGTTCCATTATTATCATCGGAACCTTGTATGGATACAAAATAGTTTTTTGACCAAACTGTAGTAGTCATACATAAAGTCAAAAATGAATACAATAATACTTTAATTGAATTAAGTCTGAAATTTGTTTTTTTAATATTCATTTTAAACATTTTTTTTGATGTTAAATAGACTTGATTCATACAAAATAGACTATTTGATACAATTTGTTATCTATTAGTATCTTCTATAAAGTTCCCTTACTTAAACTATGCTTAAACCATAAATAAGCCTTTAGGTTTAAACATATAAATTGAACCTATTTGATTTATGGATTATTATCAGTATCTACCAGATTTTTTCAAGACTTACCTTTGAAAACTCTTTTCTTTTTGTAATGAACATTGAATCCGAATTATTTCTTAATTGTAATGGGTTCTTTTTTCTATCTATGCGATTCAACCATGCTAAAGGAGTTAAAAACAAATAGAAAACGATACTTAGTAACACATTTGGCATAATCAGACCTAGTAATTCAGCTAATTTATTCCAAGACCAAATGATTTTATCGTTTGCTTTTTCTGAAAAGACTGCAATTAATCCAATAATTAAAGCAACGATATAAAGTGGTTTATAATTATAATAATTCGAGATTAAAATAAAGCCTATAACTATTGTAAGGGTTGATTTGTATGATTTCATTTTAATTGTTTTTTATAAAATAAATTCTTGAATCTGTATATTTTTCAATCATTATATCAAAATTTATATTTTCTTCTTTTAATTTTTTTAATAAGTAAAAATTCCATTTTGATTCTGTAAAGATGGTGGTTATTTTGTAATCTAAAATAAAGTTTCGCATCACTTTTTTGTTTTCAAAATTAATTAACTTTTTATTTATGATAAATGAACTATCTCCTCTATAGAACGTTTTACTAGTAATTACAAGAGGCATATCGAAAGAGTATTCTTTAGATAAATAATCAAATTTATTACCAGGTATATACATATAATCTTTGTGTATTATATTGCTAAAATATATTGAATTTATATTTTTTAATTCTTTAATCTTTTTAATTGAATTTGTTTTAAAAGCTTGAGAAATATTTAAGTTTTGATTGTTTTTGTATTTTGTATCAAATTCTATGTTTGAGTAGATGTAATTAAAAATAATAGTTAAATTAAGTATTATCAAAATAACACTAATCAATTTTTTTGATTCTATAATTTGAATTAATTCCAAGAATAGGATAGTTAAAAATACGGGGGTTATATTGTTTATTATCTGGTTATTGTCAACAAATGGTTTATGTATATTAACAAATACCATAGAAACTATAATGCCAAGATAAATTGAAATTGAAAATATAAAATTGTTAATTCTTATAAATGCTGTTTTTTTAAAATGATTAATTATGAGGAAGCTAATAATTATCAGAAGGGGAATTATTGCTTCGAAGAAAAGTTTGTAATTCAGTTCTATAAATTGTATGAAGTAGTATTTGAAACTTTTGATTTCAAATTCAAGTTTTAAATGAGGATTAGAAGATTTTATTTTTAAAAAAAGTGTATAACTACAATAAATTAATGTTAGCAATAGTAATAACATTTTGTTTTTAATCGTTTTATTTCGGTCTATAGAATATATAAATACTAATAATAAAAAAGATATGGATATACAAATTGTAGTTGTAGGGTATAGAAATGGAGTAATTGATAAAAAAAGTAGGCTAAATAATTGGTTATTATTTTTATAGAAGTAAAAACTTAAAGTTAATGGAAAGAATAATATAATTGTTTTTAATTGTGAAGCTTCGTATATACCTCTATATGTATGTAACAAAGGATTTAATACCTCGTTGGAAGTTCCTATAAATAATTTTGTGCCGAATATAATTCCAAAAGAAAATAAATAATTTAAAATCGAATTTTTGAATTTATTTTCCAATATTCCAGTAATAGTAATAATAATTGTATTTATCATCACTGGGTATACCACATAGATTAACGTATATATTTCGGAGTTTTTTGTAATCGAGGTAATAAAACCTGTAATCCAATAATCTCCATAATGGTATAGCATTGTTTTTTTTGAAACAATAAAAACATCAAATAAACTATCAAGGGATTCGATTCCAATACTATATATAGACTTAGAAAGTTTACCCCAATAAATAAAATCGTAATGGAAATTGTAGTTTTTTAATGAAAAAAGAAATACAAATACTAAGTAACTAACTAATGAGTAAATTATAATTTTTTGATTGATTATAAAATTAATTTTAATTGATTTTTTATAAATACCAATTATTATTAAACCAATAAAGATTAAAAATTGATAGTTTAATATACTATCTAAATTGGTTTTTAGACAAGCAATTACTGAAGAGGAAAATAAAAAACCTAATACTATTGAAAAACCAAATTCTAGTGAATTATTTGGTTTTTTAAAATTTATATAACAAGAAATTATATTGAAAAAAACATTTCCTATAACATAAAAAAATAGATTACTTAATAAAAAAGTAACGAAGAAAGATATGAAAAATCCTATTTCCAAATTTTATAAATAGTAATTAATCGTTGTTTTTATATACTACAAAAACAGAAGTTCCAAATGGAAATTTAAATCCCTTTAATAATAATTTATTTTCTAAAACATTCATTTTTAACAATAAACTATTCATAAAAGATGAAATAGAATCTAAATCAGATTTGCTTTCTTTTTTAGTGATGTTTTCTATTAATTTTGAAATCGAAATGAATAGAAAGAGCAATGGTAGTCGATATGAAATAAATAACTTAGTTAAACCAATGTTTTTTGTAGATGCATTTAATGATTTAATCGTATATCTTTTTTTAGTCTCAACTACAATATCGTGTTTGCGTTTTAGTAATTCAAAAGCAGGTAGGTTTAAAATCAACAATCCTCCTGGTGTTAAAGCATTTTTGAATGATTCTAATACCTTTGTATCATCTAAGATGTTTTTGTGGTAAAGAACATCATTTGAAATAATTACATCGTATTTTTGATCTGGATCCCATGTATTTAAATCCTGTTGAAAACAGTAATCCAAGCCTCTTTTTTTACAGAAATCAACAGCATCTATTGAGTAATCAAATCCTTGAAGATTAGAAAACCCTTTTTGTGTTAAAAATTCTAATAAACCACCCGTTCCACAACCAGCATCGATGATTTTTGCATTTGATTTGATTTTATATTTTATAAGTGTTTTGAAAATTAACGTATGTAAAGCCACATACCACCAATATTTTTGTTCGTTATCAAACATGTTTTTATACTCACTCGTATGCATGCTCTATTTGTTTTTTATTTTTTTTCGGATTATGTATTGAGGTTTATTCGTTTGAGCAATAAATAGTCTACCCAAATATTCTCCAATTCCACCAATTGATATCAAAATAATTCCTGAAAATATAGTTACTGTAATTATGATTGCTGAATAACCAGTAGGTATATCTGGGTTTAATAATTTCTCTATTAAAGATATTATAGCGAAAACAAACCCTAAAATAGCACTTGTAAACCCCAAGATGATGGAAAGTCTTAAGGGAAGAATAGAAAAATTAATAAACATATTTGACCAAAGAGAAACTAACTTAGAAAGCGTGTATCCTGATTTACCTTCGTTTCTTTTGTGGTGATCCACTTTTATTTTTCCTATCTTTGAAGTAGATCGAAGAATTAATCCATCAATATAAGGAAAGGGTTGTTTGTATTTTATGATTTCATTGATTAAAAAACGATTTACTCCTTTAAAACTTGACAAATAGAGATCTTTGGGTTTATCTAGCATTTTTGCAGCTACAAAATCGTTGAATTTACTGCCTACATTTCTAAAAAAAGCATGTTCTTTTTTATCGTAGTAAGTGTAGACTACATCTACATCTTTATTTTCGATTTCATGGATGATTTTATGTACTTCTGATATTGGATTTTGAAAATCATCATCCATTATTATTGCAAAATCTCCTGAACATTCATTTAACCCTGCCATCACTGCATTATGTTCGCCGACATTTTTAGCTAATGAGCAAAAGACGACTTCATTGGGGTAACGTGAACCCAAATCTTCACAAATTTTTTCAGAATCGTCAACGGATCCATCATTGATTAGTACAATTTCAGTGTTGTAATTTTCTAATTCTCTGATTAGTGTCTCTACTAATTTGGCAATTGAATTTTCACTGTTGTAAACAGGAATAATGATAGAAATATTTGTTTTTGTATTCAAGATTACTTTTTGAAATTATTTATCACATCACAAACATACTCAATTTCAGTTGTAGTATTTGCATAGGAGATAGGTAAACTTAAAACTGTAGCATGAATTTCTTCTGATAAAGGGTAATTACCTAACAATATGTTTTTGTATCCTTCTTGTTGGTGTGGAGCAAGTGGGTAGTGAATTTCTGATTGAATGTTGTGAGATAATAAGTACTCTTTTAATTCAGACCTATATTTTGTTCTAATTGGATAAATATGATATACATTTTCTTCTAAATTAGAATTTACTGGTTTAATAATGTGAGGATTATTTATGTTTTCGTTGTAGATAGATGCAAGTTTTGATTTATGTAAGTTAATTTTATTAAGTTTATCTAGTTTTATTTTGAGGAATATTGCCTGAATTTCGTCTAGTCTAGAATTTATACCAATGTATTTATTATAATATTTTTTCTCTGATCCATAATTTCTTAAAGCTTTTAACTTCAAATATAGTTCTTCTGAATTGGTAGTAATAGCTCCACCATCTCCAAACGCTCCTAAATTTTTTGTAGGGTAAAAACTAAATGCCCCTATGTCTCCAAATGCCCCGGCTTTTGTGTTTTCTTTTGTTGCACCGTGTGCTTGAGCACAATCTTCAATTATTTTTAAGTCGTATTTACTTGCAAGTTCAGTTATTCGGCTCATATTACAAATTTTACCGTATAAATGAACAGGCATAATAGCAACTGTTTTTTCCGTTATTTTTTCTTCAATCAAAGACACATTTATTAGGTAATCATCTATGTTTGGTTCAACTAAAATTGGAGTAAGGCCTGCATTAATTATACTTAGAATGGTAGCTATATAAGTGTTACTTGGTACAATCACTTCACTTTTTTCTGGAAAATCGAATACTTTTAATCCTAGAAAAAGGGCGTCTAATCCATTTGCAACACCTAAACAGTATCTCGAATGATTGTATTTTGCAAAATCATTTTCAAAATCACTTACATTTCCTCCTAATATGTACCACCCTTTTTTCCAAAAATCAGCTAGTTTAGATTCAAACTTAGGTATAAATTCTTGGTTTAATTTTTGTAAATTTTCGTATAAAATCATTCCTAATTAATATTTCTCAAATATATAATCTGATTCTAGATATTCTTCGGATGCGAGTACTAATAATACGGTGTTTGGTAAGAAATCATACATCTCGTGCCAATCTTCCGGGTTCAGTATTAAACATTTTGAAGGGTCATTTAATTCAAAGGTTTCCTCCATTCTATTATTGTTGCAATAGATTTTACAACCTCCTGAAACGCATACCGCTGCTTGTATTGTTTTGTGATGTCGATGTGCTCCACGTTTTTCGTTGTTTAAATTATAGATGTAAAAAACGCGCTTAATATTGAAAGGGACAACTTTTTCTATTACAGTTAAAGATCCTCGTTTGTCATTAAAAGATGTTAAATTTAAAAGGTGGGGCATAAAACTAGTTTCTTATACAAATTTAATTAATTATCTGTTTATAAATGATATTAAAAGTTGGTAATTTTTCTAATTAGATTTTTTTCAAATTGAATTTTATAATTTTGTAACTCTTATCAAACAAATTATGAGTTCACAATCCGATATTAAATTATTACCTATTGAAATTTACAATGAAATAACTACTTTTTTTGGTTCTGAAATTAAAACTATTTTTGATGTTGGAAGTTGTGATGGGCAAACATCGATTGCTTATGCTAAGACTTTTCCTAATTGCAATGTATATGCTATCGAAGCAGATCCTGATAATTTTAATATTTTAAATAAAAATATTCTTTCTGAAAATTTAACTAATCAAATTTCAACTTTTAATTTCGCATTAGGTCATACAACTTCAAAACATACTTTTTATAAATTGGTCGAAAAAACGGATTCTAGCTTAAATGGTGAAATTAAAGAAAATTATATTTGTTATAATTCTTTATTATCGCCATCAGCTTTAATAGAAATTCATCCTGATTTGATGCTCTCTGATGAAGTTTTAATAGATACTGTTTCATTAAAAGATTTTGTGAATAAAGAAAAATTAAACCAGATCGATTCACTTCATTTGTTTGTTCAAGGTTCTGAATTACATGTGTTAAAAGGAGCTAAGGATTTTATAAAAAGTATTAAAATGATTTGGTTGGAAGTATTTAATGATACTCTTTATTCTGATTTACCTTTGAAAACTGAAGTCGAAAATTATCTATCGAAAGTTGGTTTTACAAAAATTAAAGATTCATGTCAAGGATTCACAGGGAAGCAACTTTGGGTCAATTATCGTTTGTTTCCAAGAAAACGGATTACCCATACAATATGGAAGTTATATAGTGATGTTTTTTAAAAAAATAAAAGTGTTGTCTTAAATGAAGATCAATATAGTTGTAAGTCCTACTCTCAAATAGGGGAAGATTTAATAATAAATTTTATTTTTAACTCGAAAGGTATACGTTCGATTAATTATCTAGATATTGGTGCAAATCATCCTTTTTACATTAATAACACGTATAATTTTTATCTAAAAGGGATGCGTGGAATAAATATAGAACCAAATCCTAGTTTATTTCAATTATTAACAAAATATAGATCTCAAGACATTAACTTAAATATTGGTATTTCTGATAAAAAGAGTGAATTAACGTATTATCATTTTGATGTACCAGCATTAAATACTTTTTCTCTAGAGGAGAAGGATCGGTATTTAACTTTAGGGCATAAATTAATTCATCAGGAAAATTTGATTGTTGATACTATTGCTAACGTAATCAATAAATATTGTAAAGGTATTTTTCCTAATGTTTTATTTGTTGATGTAGAAGGTTTAGATTTCAATATTATAAAATCAATCGATTTCGACTCAGAGAATGTCCCCAATGTTATTTGTATCGAAACACTTTCTTATTCAAAAGATAACACAGGAGTTAAGCATATTGAATTAATAGACTATATTAAATCTAAAGGTTATTTTTTATATGCAGATACATACGTAAATTCAATTTTTGTTAATTTGAATTTTTGGAATAATTAACCTTTATTTTATTATCCTATGAATTTAACTCCTTTATCAATTAACTCCTTTATCAATTAAATAATCGATAAAGGAGTCAACGTATTTAGGAATTAAGTTTATTTATTTGTTTAATTTTTCTTGAAAAAAGTCATTTATTTTGTTAGCTATAAATTCAATCTCTTCATCATATAAATTTGGATGAATCGGCAGGGATATTATTTGATCTGCTATTTTTTCAGTTATTGGAAAGTCACCCTTCTTAAAGCCTAAATTCGTATATGCTTTTTGAAGATGAATAGGAATAGGGTAATGAATAACTGTTGGGATTTTAAATTTATTTAGGTAATCCATTAATTCGTCTCTAAAATTTGTTTTGATGACAAATAAATGAAAAACTGAATAATTATTTTCTTTAATTTTTGGTAATTTGATTTCAGGAATATTTTTTAATAGTTCAAAATATTTATTAGCAACATGATTTCTTTTCTTGTTCCAGTCATTTAAATATTTGATTTTCACATTTAAAACGGCTGCTTGTATGGTGTCTAATCGTGCATTCTTTCCTAAAAAATCATGGTAGTATTTCACACTAGAACCATAGTTTCTAATTTTAATTAATGAATTATAATATTGCTCTTCATTTGTTACAATAACACCCGCATCACCATAAGCGCCTAGATTTTTACCTGGATAAAGACTAAAGCAATTTATATGACCAAAAGTCCCACATTTTTGTCCGTTTTGAGTTGTCCCATGTGATTGTGAACAATCTTCAATCACGTAGAGTTTATATTTATTAGCAAGTTCCATTACTTTGTCCATGTCAACCATTTGACCGTATAGATGCACAGGAATTATTGCTTTTGTTTTTTCATTTATTAATGGTTCAATAAGTGAAGTATCCATTAACATCGTGTCTTCATCTATATCCGTTAACACTACTTTGCCTTCTACTGCTGATATTGCTAGTGTCGTAGCTATAAATGTATTTGAAACAGTAATGACTTCATCATCTTTACCAATATTAAGCACTTTAAGTGCTAATTCTAATGCTGTTGTACCATTGTCAACACCAACAGCGTATTTTGTTCCACAGAATTTTGCGAATTCATCTTCAAATAATTTTACAGAATTCCCTAGTATAAAGTCTCCTTTTTCTAATACTTTACTTATTTCTACGTTGACTTCTTCTTTTATTTCTTGATATTGTCTTCCAAGATCTACGAATTTAATGTCTTCCATGGATTTATTTTTTTAATTTAATTTTAATAAAAAATTTTAATGTGTCAAAAAAAGTTCTTATGGCAACTTTATAAGATGCTGAAGTTGCTGATCCGTTTTTTCTTTCATACATCATCAGCGGAAATTCAGCGATAGTCAAATTTTTATTTTTTGCTTTAATTATGATTTCAGGTAGCATAAAAATACCATCGAATTCGATTGAGATATTATGTTCTGAAAAAATGGAACGATTATATACATGAATCCATGTATAATCTTTCAATCTAAGATTAAATAAAATAGAGATTAATAAATGGAAAATTTTTGAATTTATTTTCATCCTATTTGTATAGCCTAATCTATTTGTTCGGTATGAAACTAAAACATCTGCTTTTCCAATATTTTTATTTATTTCTGTTATTTGATTCTGATCTAAAGGGCTATCAACAGGTATGAAAACAATATAATCTTTAGTTGAAAGTTCTATACCTAATCTAATAGCAGACCCAAAACCTCCGTTCTTTTTTGAATGAAGTTTCAGTTTACTTGAAAAAGTGAAATTAGTTTCTATTAATTTTTTTGTCTCATCAGTACTACCGTCATTAATTATGATTATTTCATAATCGATACCAGTTTCATCAAGAATGCTAATGTTTTGATTTAAAGAATTCAGTATATCTTTTTCTTCGTTGTAAGCAGGAATTATTACGGATAATGAATTCATTAATACGTTAGTTTTGCTGGATTACCTAAAACAATTGTTCCTGCTGGAACATCTTTTGTTACTACTGCCCCCGCTCCAATTATTGCTCCTTTACCAATTTTAACGGGTAAAATTGTAGCATTTGATCCTATTAATACATTATCTTCTATGTACGTTTCTTTCCAATCATCACTATCTCTAGATATTTGATTGTTTGTAAACAAATCATTGATAAACATAACACCATGTCCAATGAAACAATCATGACCTATGTTTACCTTACTGCAAACAAACGAATGTGAACTTATTCTAGACCTGTCTCCTATTATTACATTACTTTGTATTTCCACAAAAGCTCCTATCATACAATCATTTCCAATTGTACAACCATATAAGTTTACAAAGTTAGAAATTCTTGTTCCAGGACCTATTGATACGTTTTTCTGAATAGTAATGTAGTTTCCTAAAATGATATTTTCTGGAAGTGTTGATTCAATAATATTATTCATAAAATATTTCTATGCGCTTAAAATTATTATTTAAACTTTCCTGTGCGGCCTCTAAAATTCTAACAACCTCTCGTCCCTTAACACCATCTGCAATTGTTGTTTGATTATTTTTGATCGCATTGATAAAATCCAGGACCTCTTTTTTTAATGGTTCGTCATATTTTATGTTAGGTATACTTATTCCACCATCTCGCATGGATAATTGAAAGTCTGAGAACTCATAACTTGATGGTTGATAACTTACTCCTTTATCATAGATTTTAATTTTTTCGGAAAGAGAAAGATCGTCAAATACGACCATTTTTTTATCACCAACAAAAGTTGCTGATCTTACCTTGCAAGGATCTAACCAAGAAACATGTATGTTGGCGATTAGTTTATTTTCAAATTCTATATTTAAAAACACTACATCTTCCACACCTTCTTGAATGTATTTTTGACCAAATGCTGATACAAATTTAGGTTTATATTCTTCGAATAAATTTAATAAAATAGATATATCGTGGCTTGCTAAATCCCACATTGAATTTATATCCTGTCTTATTGGTCCTAAACCAGTTCTTTTAAAATGTATGTAATGTATATCACCAAGTGATTTTTCATTAAGCATATTTTTTATATACTCAATACAAGAGTTATATTCAAAAATATGACCTACGGCTAGTTTTAAATTTGATTTATTTGAAATGTCAATTAACTTTTGACTTTCTTCTGTTGTAAAAGTCAATGGTTTTTCACAAAGTACATGTTTGTTTGCTTCAAGTAATTTTTTTACGATATTGTAGTGAGTTTTTAAAGGTGTACAAACAATAACTGCATCAATTTCTCCGTCTTCAAGTATATCGTTGATATTTGTAGTTGTAATTAAATCAGTATAATTTTCTTTTATTTTGGATAGATTATTTTCATTTAAATCACATACGGTTTTTAAGCTTATGTCTTTCAAACTGTTTAATAAACGAACAAAATTAGGACCCCAATATCCAACTCCAACGATAGCAAATGTTAATTTTTTCATGCCTTATTATGTATGATAATCTTACAATGATTTAGTAAATACAAACAAACATAATTATAAATTAATAATAATACTATACTTGTTTGATATATTTTTCAAATGATTTAAACGTTAATTACACCTTGTTTTTTCATAAGTGTTTTTCTTCACATAGAAAGTTATTTCTTCTGAATATTTATATGATTTATACTTCTTTAATAAATCTTTGATTTTACTTTTATGATTAATCTTAGGAATAACATGCTCTAGATCAATAATAATACATTCTTGGTCTGTAAGGTCGTATGTGAAATTATTAACTTCAAAATCATCTTTTTCATTTGAATTATTGCTAATTAAACAATCTGAATGGCCTGATCTGTAAGGGGTGTCATATTTGTTATTTAGTTTATAATAAAATGGTAATGATTCAAACCATCCTAATACAACTATTGATTTGATTTCTTTGTGGTTGTTTTTTAAATAGTTAATAATTTTATTGTTATTTGTATTTATTTGAAGTTGTTCGTACGAAAGTTTATTAACAAAACTTCCTTTTATCAATTTATTGTATAATTCGTTATTATAAAAGTTTAGTATTGGAATTATTAAGGTTATAATTATGATATTTTTCACATAATTATTTATTTTGAGATGTGATGAAAATTGACTTATCAAATACGTAATTGGCAAAAACATCAGCATATAATAATGAGCAAAATTTGTTTTGGGTATTATTATACTAATAAATGAAACAATGAATAATCCACCAAAAAAAACATATTTAAATATTTTGGTTGTTTTTAGAAAATCTTTTTTGATCGTATTTTCTTTTATCTTGTCTAAGATAGTTTTTACAAATAATGTAAAAATTAATAAGTAGTAAGCTCCAAAAAATTTGAAGTGTATATATACATTTTCAATATATGTTACTGTTTTACTCTTAGTAGAGAATGAACTTGCATAAAATATATTTCTTACAATAAATGAATATATAAATTGATTTAAACCAATATAATATCCTATAAATAGAGTTGTAATAATTATTACGGTTAGAAATATTAAAATTGGTTTACTAACTTTTCCTTTATCTAAATAAACATCCTTGTAAAGGATTATTATAAAATAAAAAACGCTTAACAGAATTGCTTGAAATTTAATAAAAGGCAATAAAACTATTAATGTTATCATCAAAGACATTAAATAGTTTTTTTTGTTTTCTTTCAACATTAAATACACAATAGCTGCATTGAATAATAGCAATGGATATTCAGTATTGTAAGCAAAAAAATCTTTATCGTAAACACTCATCAACGATACTAGTATAAGTGTTGCAAAATATTTCATCGTTGTTTTAAATGATGCAAATACTAAAATCAATGTAGGTATTAAAAAAACGATAAACCCATAAATCCTCAATGCTACAACACTTGGGGATTTCATTATCAACTTAAGTGGTAAAAGTAAGTAAATACCTAAAGGCCCAGTAGTATGAGAATCGAATCCAATGAAAGGAATGGGGTTTTTATAGCATTTGTTAATACAGTATATCCATTCAAGTTCATCAATGTTTAATATGATTTCTTGAAAAGATGGTAGTTTCCATATTATTAAAAAACATATTATTATAGTAAAAAAGAAGGTGTCTTGTACTATTCTTTTATTTAAAGCCATAGGTAATTTATACTCTTTACTATTTTACTATTTTAATTGAGGAAACAAAGTGTTTTTTTAAAATAGAGTATATACAAAGGGTGCTATTGCACTACTTCCTCCAAAAACTATGAGTAATCCTAAAACGATTAATATCAAAATGATGGGAGCTAACCAAAATTTCTTACGTTCTTTCATGAAGTTCCACAATTCTTTAATGATTTCCATAACTATTTATTTTTTTTGCAATTAATTTTCCTGCGATTTGATGTACTATTTCAGAAGCATGTGCATCCATTTTGCTTGCTTGTCGTTGATCTCTATTTAAATGAGAAATATGATTTTTAACGTTAATGAAATCAATATTTTTATATTCGAAATAGTTTTCAAATCTGCTATCGATATTGAAATTTTTATCAAAATTTAAATCCTCCATTAGTGGAAAGTACACTACTATCGGTTTTATGTTTCTAGATTTACAAAATGTTATGATTGAATCGTGGTATTGGAACATTTTATTATAATACGAACTGTCGTTATAACCGATTCTTAATCTTTCTTCATAACTGCACGTTTTTGACAGTTTTTGGTTTTGATTTTTGTTTGATATAGAAGGGTAGAAGTTACTTAACAAATTAACTAAATAAGAACCATTGACAAAAAGTTCATAGGCACTACTTTTTGTAACTTGATTTAATTTTTCACATGCTTTAATAGGCAAAGGTAAATAAGGATCAATATCATTGTATAATACTTGTAGTACCAAATATTGGCTGTTTGGATTGTATTTGTTCACCATTCGTTTTAGATTTTCGTATTCGATCTTCGAATCAGCACCATATTGACCTATGTTGTAAAAAGTATTTCCTTTGTTTCCTTTTAAGTTTTTAAAGGCAATTTCACTAAATCTATTCTCTACTTTTTTTATTCCCCAACCAGCGGTGTACGAATCTCCTAAAAAAAGGATTGCTTTTTCATTTTTTTTGAATTCCTTGTCCCTGAAACCTTCTTTGTTTATTGGATTCCAATAGTTGTAGTTAAATAGTTTTCCCGCATAAGCTTCTCCACTTCCAAAAGGATAACTTACAAACATAAAGGTAGATTCAATAAGTATCAAGATTATGAAACAAGAGGTAAAAACAAGTATTGTGTTTTTTAAGTAGTTTTTTGATATAATTCTGAAAATATCACGTGTTATTAGTCCGATAAATACTATTGCGAAGAATAGTAAAAACAAACGGGCATACCTAATTTTACCGTAACTACAAATAGTTGGCATATAAAGGATTGTAGCAAAGATCACAAATAATAAAAACAACTTTGGATAAATTGATTTAAATCTATGTATTAGAGCAGTAATTTTATTTTTTGTTTCAACTACTTTCCTTGTTTCTAAAACTAAACTTATACCAATAAATACAAATGTCAGGATATTTAATAAACTACTATTTTCCAGTGGAGTATAGTGAAAACAAACACCAAGGATAAATAATATAATACTTAGTCTGATGATCGAATTATTTATTTTCATTTACGTTTAATCCATTTTAAATTTGACCATCCATTTTTCTCTGTTTTGCCAATCAACTTGTTTTTCTTTTTCAAAGATAAAATTTCCTATCACTAGTACATCCATTTCTGTACTCATAAAACAACGGTACGCATCATACGGAGTACAAACAATAGGTTCTCCTCGTACATTAAAACTGGTATTTACTACTAAACCATAGTTTGTTAATTTTTTGAACTCTGAGATTAATTGGTAGTATCTTGGATTCGTTTCTTTGTGTACACATTGCACCCTTGCTGAAAAATCTAAGTGAGTTACAGATTGAATATCACTACGTTCAGTATATAATCTATCCCATAGGGGTAATTTGAAATAATTGTCTGGAATGTTTTTTCTTCTGTTTTCTTTCACAGGAGCCACTAACAACATGTAAGGAGAATCTACTTCTAGTTCAAAGTAATCTTGAGCATCTTCTGCTAATACAGATGGTGCAAAAGGTCTGAATCCTTCTCTGTATTTTATTTTTAAGTTTAATTTTTTCTGCATTTCTGGATTTCGTGCATCCCCAAGGATACTTCGATTTCCCAGCGCGCGAGGTCCAAATTCCATACGGTCTTGAAACCAGCCAATTACTTTTCCATCTGCTATTTTTTGAGCAGTAAAACGCGCTACCTCTTCAAATGAAGTTGGTTTTTGATAGATAGCTTTTGTTTTTCGAATCATCGATTCGATTTCTTTATCTGAATAGGACGGACCTAAATAAGAACCTTCAATGGTATCTGTTTTTCCATTTGGAATTCGTTTTTGATCGAAATACATATAATACCCAACTAATGCAGCACCTAATGCACCTCCGGCATCACCAGAAGCAGGGGTGATATATACATTTTCGAACATATTTTCTTTAATCAATTTTCCGTTTGCTACACAATTTAAGGCTACACCCCCAGCTAGGCAGATGGAATTAGATCCAGTGATTTTTTTGGCTTCTTTCGCCATTTTGATTACGATTTCCTCTGTAACCGTTTGAATTGCCAACGCTAAATTACAGTGGTGTTGTTGCAAATCGTTTTCATCTTCTCTTCTCGGGAATCCAAAGAGCTGCTCCCA
>Ga0315905_10002613_pt1 | contig 18933 bp, 22 predicted proteins | sample LakEriMetagenome_5_FD_203522 | JGI IMG/M metagenome (GOLD analysis project Ga0315905, IMG submission 203522) | Freshwater fungal communities from buoy surface, Lake Erie, Ohio, United States - Buoy 4 MA121 | ecosystem: Environmental > Aquatic > Freshwater > Lake | place: USA: Lake Erie, Ohio... | reverse complement strand
GCACTGGACTTTGGGGGCATGTTTAAGCTTTGCAAGGACAAGCTGCCGGTTGTTGGCACGTGTGTGTACAACTACTACTGCGTTGCGCCGGTCCTCGATGCGGGTTACCAAAAGGGCATGCCGGCGTACGCGTGGGTGGGGATCATGTCGCACGTGTCTTGCGACAGCAAGGGTTTTACCGGTAGCCCTCAGGCCTTGGAGTGGGAGCAGGATTACAAAGCTGGGCTTGGCATCCAGCGCAATGCGCACTGGAACAAGGCTATTGCAGATGCGGTCAAGACACATGGTTTCAAGACCACCTCCAGCGCGCCGGTGCTGAACTGGGTCAAGGACCCGACTTTTGAGGAAAAGGACGCTTGGGAGACGGGGTGGTTCGTGGAGTTCACTGTTTTCACACTCTACTTGTTCATCATGCTCATCTATTCGTGGGTCACCGGCATTTCTGAGGGCGCACTGGAGCAGGCCCGTGAAATCATGGATCCCTACGCTCCTAAGAAGCCAGCACGTAGGAAGAAGGTAGATGCATAAGAACACAAATTTCGACAGTGAGATGCAAGGGATGTTGCAGGGGGTGCAGGGATGTTGCAGGGGTGGGACATGGGAGGTCGATAGTGATTTGATGAAGAATAAACGACTGAAAACAGAATCGGAAGGCGGAAACGTGGGATTCGGGCTGAAGTTTGTCAGGGCTCACGGAAAGGGTCTTTCTTCGCGCTCCCCAATGCACATGGCCGCGCAAAGCATTACCGATTCCCGCCACAGTCTTTGCTCATATTCTGAATGCTCACCACAGCCTGGTGGTGCCCGGGCCTTGGTACACTCATGTAATTCATTCCCACCCCCTTTACTCCCGGAACGGGCCCAACTTAGTAACTTGGCAAGCTCAGGGTTCCATGGTGATGTTCGACAATGTTAGCTGACTGCTGGCAGTACAGTGCTCGCTGATTGATAGAAGTTGGTATGCTGGTTGATGGAGCTTGGTAGTTGCAATCCATTTCAGATACAGCACACGATGATCAAGGATTATGACATGGTGAGTGTGAGGGCGATAGTCAAGGTTTTGATGGAAGGGTACAGGGAGCGGTTCAGGGGGTTCGAGCGATGGAGCGACGGAGGAGGAGGATGGGGGGGTTGCCCGCAGCCTTATTCAAGGAAGGGGTTGGTGCTTCACCGCAAGTATACGCGCAGCGAGCAACGCGCCCGTCCGCTCATCATAGTTTAATCGCAAACAGCTCAAACGGAACGGGGTAACTCACCCTGTCTGCCCTCCCGGCCTTGTATCCGCTCCATTAAATTCTCTCGCCTCTGACGCTCAGGTTCTCACAATCGCTTTCGTCATGTGCTGGGGCTTGTGGTTGGAGCTGGGCGCAACCGCGCGACGCGGTGTAGGTGGCGATATCCGCTGACGCTACGCACACTTGTCCGCAGTTCTGCGAGTCGACAATTTTCTCCCCCCTTTCTTCGCAGTGGGGTGCGAGCGAGGAAGGGAGAAGGGGGTTTGGGGGAGGGTTTTATTTAGCAGTTATTTGACAAGAAGCGCATATTCAAGGTATGCATGTGCTATTCCCTCTCTGGTCGGAAAGGGATCAACCCGGCCCGCCCGTTGTACCAGGTCAGGGTATCGGTTTGGGATCCCGAACCCGCGAGAGAGGGACCGTGAAATCTGGGCTTGTGTGTTGCCGAAAGGCGTGCCACAAGGCCAAACGGAGAGTGGGGGTATAGTACTCGCCGCCATATGCTGGGCCACGAGTGCCCAGAGGCGGTGTCACCCGAAAGAAGCATTGTACTCTACTCACCGACCTTCAGTCATCTATTTGATTGTCAATAAACTTCTCTCTCTCTCTCTCTCTCTCTCTCTCTATGCGAGACCACGAGCTCGCAAGCGATTCACGTCTCGCCACAAGAATTCTGGCGAATAGAAGTTCACCAGTCGTTTTCGTCCTTGGCCGGCTCGTTGGCGATGGGCACTGGGTACACTCCCGTGAAGCAGGCGCGGCAGAAGCTGTGCTTAGACTGCGACGACCGCGTGGCGGCCTCAACCAGACCCTCTGGCGACAGGTAGCCGAGGGAGTCGACCTGGAGCCACTTGCACATGGCATCAATATCGCCGTTGTGTTGGACAGCGAAAAGCTCTTCGCGCGAGGGGAAATCCATGCCGTAGTAGCATGGGTCTGTGACAGGCGGCGACGATATACGAACGTGTACGCTCTTGGCTCCTGCTGAGTAGAGCAGCTTGACTAGTGCCCGCGCTGTGGTGCCACGCACAATCGAATCGTCGACCACAATCACTGCACACGTGGACACCCGTCAGTAACTTTCTTTAGCGTCATATTCCGCTCACACTCAACTTAAACGTCGTTCCGCACACACTCAACACGTGCATGCACCAGCAACTTTCTTAAGCGTCATATTACGCACACACTCAACACGTGTAAAGCGTGAACACGTGTTAAGCGTCGTGTTGAGCACATGCTGATCAGTCTCAACACGGGTATGCGTATGTGTTGCTAATGTGTTGCTAATGTGTTGCTCATGTGTTGCTAATGTGTTGCTAATGTGTTGCTAATGTGTTGCTAATGTGTTACACGGGTATGCATCACAGTAGTCGCTAATGAAATACTATCAGCAATACTAGCATTGGTGCCACGAAGACAAGACTCCAAACAAACGACGAGCACATGCGACGCAAGCGCAGCGAACAACGGGACGATCAGCCGCAGCCTCGCGCGCGAATGATGGAGCATAGAGGAGGAGTCACTGAGTCGAGTAGAAACCCACGCACAATGCGACAGACAGAAAGCAAGTAAAGAAGCGTCTCACCATCACGGCCCTTTAGGGTGTGCTCCATGGGGTTGAACTTGCACAGAACCTTGAGGTCACGCAGCTGCTGCGACGGCGAAATGAATGACCGCCCCACATACGGGTTACGGAAGAAGCCAAAGTCGAAGACGCACGGGCGCCCTGGAAGAGGAGGCGAGGCATGTGCGTCATTAGTTCGTGCGTCATTACGTCAGCAATGCGAAAAAGCTCGTGAGCGTCGTCTAGAGACGTTGGCAGCATCATAGGCATGTACGTGGACCCGCGACACAAGACGCAGTGTGCAATCCAGTTTTTCTTTGTGGTTACATCAACAACCGACACACGCAAGACACACGCAAGACACACGCAAGACACACGCAAGACAGACGTCGTACCCATCTTGAGCGACTCCTCGTGGAAACCGAGCGTGGCGTGGGTGGCAGACTCGGGAATAGGGATGATGACTGGCAGCATCTCGCCATCCTTCACCTGAGGAATGGGCCATTCGCGGGCAAGCTGACGACCGAGTTCGCGCCGCACCTTGCTGCACGTGCACGAGGTACGTCAGATTGCCATACACATGGCCTCTTCACGCAGCCGTGCTCAACTCTAGTCAAGGTCAATCAGAGGCTCTCATTAACGCGGCGGGGGGATCTCTTACGTCACGTACTCGCCGAAGACACGAGAATCGGGGCGCGCAAAGTACACGTACTGCACACGGGAGTGCAACCACAAATCAGGATGGGCGTACTAGGTAGTGATGCACATCTCGCGATGCGCGTTTGTCTCCGATCGGTTTTAAAAGCGAGAGAGAGATGTGAGATAGATGATGCTTCACCGTCTCACTCGGCTTCACAAAGATAGAGCGTTACGGTTCGAGCGCACTGTTACATCGCACATGCTTGTCCACAGTCTGGTAACGATGTGTACGTTGCATCCGCATGAGCATTTAGCCAGCGCATGGAAGCTCGTACGTGAAGATGTACAGGACATTCGTTCTACACTACTCACTTCAAAGACGCACTGCGAAGTGCCAAACTTCTGCGGCAGCTTAAGGGAGGCGAAGGTGCCAGTGTCAACGGTGCGCTTGTCGATCAAAATCATCTCTCCTGCACACGAAGATGCAAGGTCAGTACTAGAACAGGAGCATCCACTGCAAAGCAGACATGCGCCACGGTGAAAGAAGAGCCACTGCTCCCAAAGCTTACGCCCGCACCCTCCCCATCAACAGCAACACTAATCAGTTTGGGACAGAATGAGCGGCAAACAAGAGAACAGCGAGAGAACAGCGAGAGACCGGGAAGGACATCACGGAACATATTAGCAACACATTAGCAACACATTAGCAACACATTAGACCGGGAAGGACATCACGGACGTACTCGGCCTTGCAGAGGTCCAGGGCGCAGGTCTCGGAGGCGACGCAGTAGCCGTCGGTGCCGTTGAGGCCGCGACCCTTGAGGCGGCCAATACACAGGGGACGGAAGCCGTTCGGGTCGCGCACCGCGCACATGAATTTCTCGGTGATGATGATGACGGAGAACGCTCCCTCGGCCTGGGTCATGGCGTCGAAGATCTGGTCTACTTGAGACTGGCGCTTAGAATGAGAGATCAGGTGGAGGAACAGCTCGGAATCAACAGTGGACTGCGTCAAGACGCCCTGGTTCTCGAAGAACGAGCGGAGCTCAGGCGCGTTGGACAAGTTGCCGTTGTGTGCAAGAGCGATGTTGCCCATCCGGTACTTTACGCAAAATGGCTGAAACCCCTCGATCTGACTCTTGCCACCTGCTGTCGAGTACCTCGTATGGCCGATCGCGTGAATTCCTCCAAGATCCTTCATGTCCTCAGCCTTGAACACGTCAGTAACGAGGCCGTGCCCGCGGTGCAGCTTGAAATCGCACGCCACCCCAGCTTTGTTGTGCGCGACCGACACGAGACCTGCGCCCTCCTGCCCGCGATGCTGCAGCCCCACCATACCGTAGTAGGTTGTGTCCGCTGCCTGCTCCACGTTCTGGGGTAGGATGCGGGATCGTGAACGTCGCGCACGATTGCAGCACATGGGGGTGAAAACAGGAGTGGGGCACGTACATACACGCCGAAGACGCCGCACTTTTCATTGTACTGCTCGTGCTCAAGCTGGAGGTCAATGCCGAGTTCGTGATCTCCGTTCATGGTTACTACTCTACGGAGAGCTGCACAGCAGCGCCGAGCATCAGCCGCACGAGATGGGATGGGGCCCGGGGTCCAGGTAGGGGTAGCGCAGCACCCCCCCCCCCCCCCATTTTGTGTTTTTTTGCAGAAAAACGAGCACAGCAACAACGAGCACCCGCGCGAGCGATACGAGGTCAGCAGGCGAGGGAGGCACGCTCTCTCCGCACGCGCACTGCTCAACACACCCAGCACGCTTCTCACCCGCTCAATAGCTCGTCGACCACGATTTGCAGAGGGCCCGAAAGATTAGATATTTTACTCTGCGACGACGTACGGTCTTGCTGGTACGTACGATGAAATGTGTGTAGATTTGTACGAGGGGAAAAGGAGTCTTTTCGACGTTCCACGAAGTCTTGTTCGTAACTACACTTCGTGCGGAGTTTCATGCCGCTCCCGCATCGTGATGCACTGCCATCCGTTCCGTGGTGGGCGAGCGCGGCTCTCCTGATGGCGAACATGTGCGCTGCGCAGGCGCCGGAGACAGGTGGGCGGATGCTGAGGAACAGCTTCCTGCCGCAGCTCACGGCCATCGCAGGTAAGTGCGGCAGGGGTGCGACGCAGGCTTGCAATGCCGCTGTCTGGCGGTGACAACGTCTGCCCCCTCCACTCCTCCCTGTGTCCCGCGTTTAGGTGTCGTATCGTCCGGGAACGCGTCCGTGGATGCTGCTCTGCAGGTGCACCTGCCCGCCAGACTGCGACCGGGGGGCTGATGCTGACTCTGCCTCCGACCCACTTGCGTATCCGCTTTGTGCGCCAGAGCAGCAGCCGCGACTGCCCGCATTTCCGTGTGCTAACCTCCGTCCACGCGGTTTGTTAATGCCAGATGGCAGTCTCTCATCACTTGCAAGGATGGTTCGCAAGCAGCACCCGCCAATATGCCGCTGCCGCTCAGGTACAAAGTGCTTTTTTGATCAATTGAAGTTCGACCGCGCGCAACCGTGAGCAGATGCACTCGCACGCGGTCCTCACCATTGCAGTCATGTATAGCGCCTCCTGACTGCATGCACTTCTTGCGAGTCGCTAGCTTGCACCCACGAACGCCGACTGCTTCGTCGGTGCTGCACTCGCATACCAGTTTGAGGTCGCTCTCTTCCTTTTTCTGCACCTCGCGCAGAGTACAACCTATCCGGCTTGCGTGTTCAATTAGCAGGTATTGAAGGGATAGGATAATGCCGTGGTAGCGGTAGAAAGGGACCCCCTGCTTATACGGGATCATCCCATTCCTTGAATAACTCTCATTTGTTCACTCTGATGAATTCAACCTCCCTCTCTCACACCGGCTCCTCGCTCTTTCCGTCTTGCGCATACAGCTGAGTGGGTGTGCGGAGGCCTGTCGATGTTTGCGCACATTTCTGCGGCTGCATCGAGACCAAGGCCCCATTCACCGACGTGACGTTCGCTGCAAGCGGGTTGTCCAGTACACGCATACAGCGCGCGTGCGTGCTCCTTCGTGCAGCGCGCGTGCACGCATGCAGGAGTACGCACGCGCATGTACACCCACGAACACGTCAATGTAGCGCTATCGCATGGCGTCTTGAGGCATCTCAGCAGCTCACAGATGGGGTCCTGTAGCGGATGTGTGTGTGATGCCATGAATGCGTGATGCCATGAATGCGTGATGCCATCAATGTGTGATGCCATGACTGTGTGATGCAATCAATGTGTGATGCCATCAATGTGTGATGTCATAGAGTATGCAATTGAATACGCACTTAAAAAGCGATGCTCATCAGGCGCCAACAGCAGAGTTAGCCCATGCGGAGCCCCCCGGAAAGATGAGAGTCTTCATCGACAATGGCATCTTCGTGGATGCGTCCACCTTCAGGTCCGCAGCGAGAAGGCAGAGAGGACGTTGGGGCGGTATATGGAAACGGGGTGGGTTTATGAGGGGTGGGTGGTGATATTTTGGGAGTCTTCAGCTGTTCCCTCACTCGCACATTCCAATTCCTCAACATGCTTACAGAGGATTAGCAACGCACATGTATCCTCCTCCTCATATGACATTATCCTCCTCCTCATATGACATGTATCCTCCTCAACATGCTTACAGAGGATTAGCAACGCACATCATGGACGAGTACTTCTGTCACCTGGATCCCGCGAGCGTGCGCGAAGGCGATATCGTTTTTGTGAATTCCTTCCTTCTCTGTGAGTGTCCCGACTCTGTTTTTTTTATTGCTTCCTTCTCTTTTTTTTTTATTCCTTCCTTTTCTGTGAGTGTCCCCGACTCTGTTTTTATCTTGACGATATTTGCCATGCAAGTGCTCTTTGTCGTGCGCAACGAGTGCCTATTTCCCCTTTGCGTCAGTGCACAATCTCCCACCTGGTGCTCTTGCCCCCAAATCCTGTCCAAAAGCAGCAGGGGAAAGTGCAAGAGCGCAATCGTCTTATTGAGTTCGACTCTTCACTCTGCTGTTGCATTTTTCCTTGTTGTTTTTTCTCTGTGGCGATTCTTGTTCTTTGTGTGCAATTTTTCACATATTCTTTGATTCCCTATCTCCCACGTTGATGTCTGCGACCCATTCTGTCCGGCCCCGCTTCATTGCGTTCATGAAGTGGATTCTCTGTTGTAGAGCAGGTAGCTGCTGCTCCTTGCAGTGGATGCTCTGTTGGAGTGCAGCGCTGCTGCTCCCATGAGATATTGGAGGCTATTTGAGATTCATGGACACACACTCCTCAGCGCAAGCTGGGCTGGGCTGTGCACCTCTCTAGAGGGCTATCCCCGCGCCATGCTGACAATGATGTGTATAGGTGCCTTTGCTCGCGTGATGCATCCGCTGATTCGCGCACGCTACGTCCTCATCACTCACAACTCCGGTGTCCCAGACCCCTCCACCTTCCTCTGTCCCCCTTTCCCCCCCCTCTCCCCCCCCTTCCTCTTGCTCTGTTCGTGGCACTGCACTGTGTGCACATAAAGGCCTTCCCCTGCAACCCCTTTAACACCTGCAACCCCTGCAGCCCTCCCTGCAGCCCACCTTCCCTTCCCTTCCCCATTCGCACGCATGTGCACGAGTGCTGCACAAGACGTTTGGTGTCTGTCTGATGCAATCAACGGCCCACACGCGCACGCACCGCACGTACAGACTACCCAGCACCGGTCCTTGGAACTGCATACGACTTCTCGTACCTGCTCGAGACCAAGAAATTGATCGCCTGGTTCACCCAAAACGCCAACTATAGGCACCCTAAGCTTTTCCCTCTTCCTCAGGTCCCCCTCTCCGATGCACTCATCCACGAGACGTTGGCTTGCGTGTGCCGGTGCATTTATTCGCGCTTCTGAAGGATCGTCCTGGTGGCGCCCCCTGTTTCTTCCGCACATTCTTCCAGGGTTTCTCGGTGAACACGAAAACGCTTGCCACAGATTGGACTGCACATCTCGCCTTCGGGTGCGAGCCCGCTAGCTCACGAGCATACAGGCTCTTGCTTGCTCGCGGGCATACAGTCTCCTTATAGGTTGCCATGGGACTGCTTCGCAAGCACAAGCATGAGTGCCATCTTTTCTTTTCTTTGTGCGTGCGTGCTTGCGTCCGTGCGAGGCAGCATGCCTGTGTGCATGCAGTGAGTCCGTGTCTCTCTTTCACACTGAGGATAACAGAAGGCAAAAGAGGATGGGCGGCTCATTTGTGCCCTTGGATGAGCGCCGACACTGGCTCTATGTCAATTTTGCAGCGAGAAATGAGTCGTTGCGTCAGGTCTGTGTCTGGAAGGGGTTTGAAGGAAGGGTTGAGATTGAGAGCACGAATACCACATGTATCCTCCTCCACATGTATCAAGGGAGCCATGTGCAGGCATGCACTGGGATTTTTTGCATCATCTCTTATGGTGGGTTGATTTTGTCTGCGGGCTTGATAGGGCATTCTCAGCTGGGCGCAGCAAGCAGACGTGTCGCATTTTGTCACGGTTCGCACTTCCAAGGTCCGAATTTCCAGGCTGTTCACTCTATCATGCTGTCACTCGGTTCAACCTGCCATGCTGTCGCTCGAACACTTTCCACCCACCCCGGAATGGTTCTAACGTTGGAGAGAAGGAGAGCAGATGCAGCAGGATAAGTACATTGAAGAGTTAAAAGCACATCGCTTCGTCTGGTGTCCCCCTGGGAATGGCCACGACACGTAAGTCTCTTTCCCATGGCGGAACCAGAAAGGAGAGAATGAAGCGCGCCGTCAGTTGAATACAAATGTGACGTGCGGTTTGTGTGATAAGATCTGAAAATGGTCTCTTTCGTATTTCTTTGCCGGAGTATGTGTGTGTGCAACTCAAGGGCACTCTTGTGCGCACGAATGTCCGCAACAGGCACCGGATGTATGAGGCGTTACAACATGGAACTATTCCGGTCGTGATGTTTCACGAGGTTACTGCTTTCTGTCCCTCCCTCACCCACTCGTGCCCTATTTCATCCTCTTGTGACACCCCACCCATTTCCTTGATCCACCCGAAGATGTGATTTCTCAAGTCACATTACTTTCTTCCCCGTGCGACTGGGAATTACTGATATATGCCACAAATTCACACCAGGGGTTGGCAGACCTGCACCAAAAGCTGCCGGTTCTGATAGTCAAGCGACCGCAGGGTGAGTACTTAAACGATTGTGTGCACCCTATCGTTGTGTGCACCCTATCAACTTATCGTGAGCCTTGTTTGATCAGCTAGAAGTGCTCTTGCACATGTTCACAAAAAACAAGGTGGTGACTTTTGACGTAAAACAGAGGTTACCCTGGATAAACTTAAGGCGGTTGCTCCGGTTTTGCAGCCATCGTTGGAACAGGTCACATGAAATCTTCATACTTCGTTGTTTTACCTTTAGTGTCCCTTCGTATCTGCGGTAACGAGGTGTTTCAACGCGTTGCTCACTGCAAGCCGTTGGATGGACATGTGGAAGCTTCTATTCTCACTTGTATAATACGTGTCCGCTTGCTTGTTGTTTGTCGACAGCTGTGGAAGCAAGAGCTCAACAGTGTGCTGACGGCAACGTACTGGGAAAGGTATGTGCGATCAACGATCTTGCTGATGAGAGACGAAGGTGGTTGAAGTTTCGGGCCAGCAGGAATTGTACGTAGAATAGAAAATCTACAAGAGGGATAGGAGCGAAAATTTATTCATGCATTAGAAGGTGCTGTTTCTGCTGAAGTTAAAAGGAAGCGCCATTGATTTCCTCACAAAGGCGTAATCGCTTGGTCCATCTCATTTTCTCCCACACTTTTGCTCCTTCTTCACCCGCCATCACCCTCTGGTACGCCAGTGCAACTGCAGAATATCGAATGTTTGACGGCACATAATTTCTGATCATTTTCTCTGCATCCTCATCATCTGCACGCCGGTACCAATCAAAGTCCTGCGTGCGGGCTTTCGCACCGACCTCCGAAGCATTCTTATTTGAATGAGCAGTAGCCTCGGTCGAGTGTGGCCTTTTCGAAGAAGATCCCAGATTGTCTGCGACTCGATGCAACAGAAGCTGCTCTTGAAATGAAGCATGCTTCGCGGCCATTCCTGGTATAGAATTGCGACCACCACCGTTGGATTTTTCTTCTTCGAAGGCATCAGTCTTTTTGAAATGTTGAGCGCGCGCTTTCCTCCTTGAAATTATTCGACGTTGGAGATTCATGATCAGAAGCATCTGCCTGAGGGAAAAGCCTTTGTCTTTGCCAGTTTCGATGATGCTTTCATCGGACAAATCCCTCCTGCATCGAAATGCAGAGAAAATCTGGTGACGCACCGCACACACCATACCGACGATCGAGCACAAAATACAAAACTGTGCAGAGTGAAAAGATCATGTGACCAAGCTTGACACTAATTATGTCGATCATGCTCTCAAGGCCATATATGTCCTGCTTGGGTTAGGGAGTGTACTATGTACTCCATTGTTTTTTGCTACCTGTAAATTGCTTATTCTCGATTTGACATAAATTTTTCAACATTCTCGTAATTTAGGGCCTCTAACATTCAGCCCTCACCTGATTCGATCGCGATATCCGGAATACCGTGTCATGAGGTTCTGGGAAATAAGAAAGTCTTCCATGTACTCTGTACCTCAAACGAATTGGATGTCAAATTTTCAAAAGCTATCCAAACCATCCAATAAAAACATGCTGACGCGCATACAATTTTACAAACCAAAAACGCAACAACCGAGAAAAAAACTCACCTATTCTGTCGCGTTCCACGTGCACTTCCGGGTGTTGCAAAGCGTCGAGCAGATATTGAATCTTTTCATTTTCTTTGAATGCGAGGAGGTGGAACATTAAGTGCGCAACTTCCAGCTTAATGTCAGTGTCCTTGCCCCGCACCTTGACGTAATCCCAAGAATTGCGAAGAAAGGTCATCAAAAATCGCACTGTCGCGCTGTCTCCGACCCTTGCAATTTTTTTCAGAGTGTCCAGCTGCCAGGGAAAAGACAAGTAAAGGTTTCGAGGACTATGTGAAATCTCTATTCCAAACTTGTTCAGATGGTCGCAGGTTTACCATGCAAAACGGAATACAAGCGAATATGTCTTACCGATTTTCTGCGAACCAGGTGGCTGTTGTCACCTAAGCGCTCTAGAACTAGCGTCGTGACCTTCTTATCACCATGGTTTGACAGAACCTGCCATGTCCAGAGTCACCTCCAGTCGCTTGCAAGCCTCGAAAACATCTACTAGATAGCATTGGAAAAAACATTCGTTTGGGGGCTTCGCCCCGCGTCAACACTAGACAAAGAAGAAAAATCACAAACCGAAAGTGCGCCCACAGCAGCCATTCGAATGGCAAAACTGCTGTCATGCAACAAGTGGCAAACGGCCGCAACCACTTCTGGGTCTCCTTTCTTTGCGCAGTGCATTATAGCATCCACCCCAGCCCTCCGAACCCATGCACCTTCATCCTTCAGGCTTTTCAAAATCTTCGGTACAAACTTTGCTGAGTCATTAGAGGGCCCACGTGGTAGCCGGATTTGCTGCCAGAATCTCTCCATGTCGGCGTCTTCGACCGACCAGCCATCCAACTGAAACTTGCTCGAGGCATAAGCCAAATGGCCAAGCTGCTCCAAAGCGCCTTTTCGTTCGTCGTCATTATGATAGCCTGAGTCTAGTTGAACACATGAAAGAGCAATGGTTCTGCGACTGTCTCCTTCCGCAAGCATGTTCTTTAGTGCAACAGACACCATCTTTTTTACTGCAACATCAGGGTCACTAAGCATATCCTGCACGACCTGCACCGCACGGTCGTCATTTTTAAGAACAATCGTAGACAGAGTAAGCATAGAATCGCACTTAACACTTGGGGACTCGTGCTTTAGGTTCTTGATAATATCTTCCACAACACAGGATTGCCCCGGTATGCAAATAATTTGGATCGCATCAGATGCCAATCGTCGAATTGATGGAGCGTCATGCCGCATGCACTTCAAGAATCCATCAAGATACCCTTCATCACCTCGCGTGATTATTTGAGATAACAATCCAATAACCTCTGAGTTAGTGGGAATCTTGCCCTGTGTGATTCTTTGAAGAATGTCTGCATTCGTGGCATTCACCTTGGCATCCAGCAATTTCGACAGTGTATTAGCAGCTGCATTTCGCACGTCACGAGATGTTGAAACAAGCCGGCAAGCAATACCGGAAACAACCCACTTGTCAAGCCCATCCGTGAACGCCTCCAGGCATTCCATGGCCTGCATTCGAACTTCAATCTTACCATCCTCAAGTTTTCCAACCAGGGTCTCCAAAACATCTTTCCTATTCGATTGCGGGGCAATCTTGACCAGGGTCGCAATCGCTTCTTTCCTGACACACCAGTCTGGGCTGTTCAACAATTCTTGGATGCACGTGAAAATTTCTTCGCGTGTTGCATGCTCAAAGTCCTCGCTCCTGTCTGCCGCCGAAATCTCTCTGATAGAAATTAAAGCATGGGTCATTATGCTACGGTGCCCGTACACATCGGTGGCTTGGTCATGTAGGGCCCTCACCAACTTTGAGATAGCCTGCCTTTGAGCCTTGGTTGCCATCGCAGCGAGGGCTTTAGTTGCAGCCTCGCGGATCCGCGGCCGCAAATCATCAAGCTGCTCAACGACTGCCTGCAATGCCCCATCATGGCCTCGTCCAGCCTGTTTTGCCAATTCTGTGATGGCCAGGATCTTTACATCACCATCGAAATCTTGGGCCGCCTTGATGAGGCCATCGATCACGACCGGAGCCCCCTTCGTGTGTACTGAAACCAGAGTCTTTACAGCAGTCTTTCGAACTACGCTGTGCATGCTCTTCAATCGTTGGAGAGCCTCGTTCACCAGCTTCTCATCAAATTCGTTTGAAAGTTTTGGCAGGATCTGGCTGGCTGCTTCTCGGACTTTCTGATCGGGGTCTTCGAGGCAACTTCCAACTGCGCCAATCGCCAGCTCATCTCCAGCATTTACAAGATATTGAATCATGTCCACTGCCCTCAGCCGAACATCTCTGTTTGAATCTTTCATGGCCATGCACACAGCTTTAATAGCCTACATAACGCACCCAGTCAGTTGCGAGGCCTATGGGCGCAGCACGACCAATAACCAGCCGAGGTGGAGTTACCCCGCCGCATTTTGTGACGCCAACGCAAGTTTGTACACCGCTGCCTCAGAGGCGGCGGTCCTCGAGGCGGCAAACCCTCCAGGCGTCAGGCGTCCACTGTCACTCTGCTACGCAAGTTTGTGCAGGCCTGTAACAGGCGACCACTGGCACAGCGCTGCGCATGTTTATGGACGCCTGCCACACGCGTACACCGCCACAGCGCCTCCTCCTCGGCCCTCTTGGAGGGTTGTGGACGCGGGTTGGGGCCTTGCATCGGCGGATTATCGTCTGTAGACGGCGCTGCAACCATGGGTGATTTAAAAACGCACAAAGTTACACGGCTCACCTCAGGGACCCCTGGTTTTGTAGTTTGTCCAAGGGCTTCCAATGCGTCCAGACGGACATCAGGAACTGGGTCTTTTTCGATTCTTTCCAGGAAGTTTTTCACGAGCTTGTCCTCCCAGTCGGATAATTTCGGAAGATCCACACCACCTGCACCAGATCAAAATCATTAAGCACGAGAGGCTCAAGGCCAACGCGTTCGTGGAGCAACAACTGCAGCAGCAACTCACGTGGACCGGCCACTTTTGAAATTGACTGTATTGCAATTCTCCTGACGTCTGGTGCTGAATTTCTCAAGCGCCCAACGTGACCGAGCAGAACCATTCGTTTGCTGTCATCGTTGAGCTTCACATTATCCCCTTTTGAAGACTCCTTCTCCGATCCTGCCCAAGTGGAGGTGAAAGAATCAGAACAAAGAAAAATGTTCCATGCGCGCGAGGAACATCTCACCGAAACGACTTGGCCGTTTCCGGAGTCGCCCTTCTTTCTCCCTCCTCCGATCCTCGGAGCCGTAAAAAGAAATGTCCAATTCAACCTGCGCTTCAGATCCCTCTGGTCCACTGGGAGCGGCACCTGGAGAAGGCACACCTCGCGAATTACACAACAGGCACGGGGGCGAGCTCTTGCTGCGACACAACTCCTTGATGGTTGCAAACCAGGAGCGCTCACCGAGCTCCGTCAGGGTAAACCATCTTCGGATGGGCTTGTCAATTGTGAGCTCTCCCTCGAGTGCCACATGCACTCGTCCCAAAAGGTCGTCGTCCTCATTTGTCGTCCCCGGAAGCAAATCTTCGTCATACATGTCCACGTGCAAAGCCTGGTGAAATGGCACAAAACGGGGCGCATAGTCACTGAGGTGGCTAGAATCTGAGGAACCCAAGGCCTTGATTCTGGATGGTGCAGAGAAAAGCAGACAAACGAGGAGGTACCGGCATCTCTGCAGATAGGTCAGCAATTTTGAATATGAACGAACACTTGTCCTTCTCTTCGTTCCATGTCGGATTCAGCTCGCCGCGTTTTACGCTTGACTTCTTCGTGATGCCGCAAAAGCGAAACTTGACATACGGGTCACTCTTGCGGAAGTCCATGATGGGGAGGTTTCGGGCACGGAGCAGCTGTTTGAGGCGCGGAGTAAGGATGGAAATAGAGGCAGACAGCTTGCGCTCAAGTACATGCGCTGGCTCCGCACGGGCGCATTACATGAGACCTTGACTTTGATGTTGTCATTCCGCCCTTTGTTCTGGCCCTCCAAACGGTTTTTAATGTCCTCCAACTCAGAGCCGAGGCCGTTGACCCTGAAGGCCACCTGAAGACGCAGCGCAAGTAAGCGGGTGCGGGAGATGCGCGTCTGCGGCCGTCTGCAGCCCTAAAAGGACCACCATAATCCCTTGCAGTGAGCACGCAGTCGCAGGCGGCCGTGCGTTCCGGCCGAGGCAGAATACGCACAGCTTGGGCACGCCGCGCCTTCTCTGCCGCCTCGCGCTGGGCAGCAGACTTGGCGTACGCGGACAAAAACTCCGCCTCGCTTGACGCCATTCCGCGTGCGCCAGCGCTGCGCTGGCCGTGCTAGCCCCTGCACGGCTTCTCCGTATAGGTCACCACTCCACGAGGCTCTTGAGTTTGTGGTAGTTTGCCGTTGACACTGTTGGCGCAATAATGCAAAGTTTGAGAACGGACCATCTGGATCCTACCTAAAAATAAAGATGGCCCGACCAGATGGCTTTTCAAAACGCATCGTTTGGACATAGCTTAACTATCAAGTGTCGAGTTTTGCATGTGGTTAGGAACCAAAACACTTTCAGCGAATCTAGTCTTATTTTATAGTACAAATATTCAGTCAAATCGATGCCTTTTATCCATCTGTAGGAAGACAATCTGGTCCAGGTGGGCTGGAACTTTGGTCGATTCCGTGGACACTGAGGCAAACTAAATACCGTCGTAATGGCCGCGATGTCGTCCTTCAGAGCCAACGGCGCTCCGCTCAGACTCCCCACCTCGCTATTGTCGGCCGATGGCCCGGACAGTTGCGTATCGCCGCGATCTGCGGAGATTGAGCGCCTGAAAGACGTCATCAAGACCAAGGACAGGTGCATGTTCAACTTCGCCAAGACGCTGCGCGCGGCTGATGAGAAGGCACTCGATGCAGAAAGGCGGCTGCAGGAGCAGACACACCGACTCATGGGCGGGGACGTCAGTGCTGAAGTCTCAAGACTGTACGTCGCCCCCCCGTCCGAAATCGCGCACACCACCCCAGCCCAAAAACACCCGCTGTCACTCTTCACGCTTACATGTTTTGCCATCGCTGCGCTGCGCGTCTACGCACAGGCACCAAGAGCTCCAGGCTGAGCAGAGCAAGTACAAAGAACTTCGCTTGGTGCATGATGAAACGAGCCGGCTCAACCGCTCTAGAGAGGAGGCGTTGCAGGGCGAGATACGGCAGCTGGCCCACCAGTTATCGGCAACGACCAAAAAAAGGGCAGATGAGATACAGCATGAAATGTGGGCCCCCCTGCTGCCCCCTTGCTGAATTGTTCTTTGTGTTTGGGACGTGCGCTGTAGAGGACACGGACTGCTTGTGCTTGCCATTGACGTTGGCGGGAATAAGCAGGGCAAAGTGGAAGGCAGAAGTGCACAGCGTATTAGAGCAAGCACGGCGAGAGCTTGATGCGTCTCAAGACGAAAACAGAATCCTGCGTAATGAGCTTCTCGCCAGTGAGCACCATGCAAAAATGTATCGAGAAAGCAGCGAGGAGAGATCTTCTCAAATCCAGAGCCTGCAGGTGACAACCGCCTCAAAGTATGAAGTGTATCAGCGTACCTTTGCTTCTCACACCGTGTCCCCTAAGCTCGATCAAACTTGTTTCAGTCAGAGCTCTCTATTCACACGCTTATTGATTGCTCCAAAACACCTGATTGCCCTGCGCGACAGCACGAGAATAAGCAACTACAAACGAGATTGGAGCAAGCCGAAGAGGAGCTCAAGCGAATGGCACGTGACGTCAACATGAGCCAATCAGCATTTCGTGCCAACTCGAGTGAACTGGAATCGAGGGTGGAGTCGCTGCAACTACGTACTGTGTGGCTGGATGGACTGTTGAAAGAGAGGGAGCGGCTTCACAACGAGTCGGAGGAGCATAGGCGAAATGCAGAAGAGAAACATGCAGCCAATGAGGGGTTGTTGGCACAGGCCGGTCAGGATCTGAGGGGAGCCCAGGAACTTATAAGGAAGATGCACGAAGAATGGGAGGATGCTCAGAAACGCTATTACAAGCACGAAGAATCGTCAACAAAGGTCAGTCATCATCAGCATCACTAGCAGCAAGAGAATAATCTGGTAGCAGGGCTGGCTCGTGCAAATTGGTGCTGCCCAGACCTGCGACCACCTATAATATTCTTTACCTGATGTGGCAAAAGCTGCAGATGATCGTCGAGGTCAAATGAAGTAACAAGCTTCGATCCTTCCTGTTTTTGGCTGCAACCCCAGTATGCCCTGTCGCTTTGTCATCATGACTGAATTTTCGCTGTGATATGCTCCTTGCAGGCTGAAATGGAGGAGTACAAGACGAAGAATGACAACGCAAATCACAAGGCTTGGGATCAGCAGTCTCCTCAAAAAGTCAGGGCTGCTCAAAATATGCAGCGTTTGCAGCGGGCTGCTCCACCCGCTCGCGACTTGCAAGAGCCCAAGCAGGCATCGGCGGATGACATGCAGCGACAGCAGAAGCAAGACCACGAAGATGCCCTTTCCTCACCGGACACACAACTTTCGCCAGCTTTTGGCTCGATGAGCAGCCCTGATCTCAAAGAGCATATCCAGCACCTGCAAGCGCTACTAAAAGAGGCAATGCAGCAGCGAGACGCCTCGGGAGGTCGTGCAAATTTGATGGAAGAAGCGAAAGTAATTGGTCACGAGCGACAGGACATTGTGAAGCTGCTGGATGATCTAGCTGCTAAGGAGGCAGAGGTGAGGGAGCTCACTTCGCATTTGGTCAGAAGCAAGGGACGGGAGTTCGCACTGACCCGTGACATGCAGTTGGCCGATGAAAAGTTGTGGAAGGCGATAGAGGAGAAAAATCACGCGCACGTGCAATTTGAGGCAGTCATGCAAAATTTGCAAGGGCGTGAGTCAACAGGATCGGCCGCGTCGCCTCCATTGTCACCTTCCCCTTTTGACTTCCCCGCAATTTCTTCATGGCCGCGGTCAGCAAGGCCGCCCGATGTGTATTCAGATTATAGTCCTTTCCCAAGAGCTCGGGCTGCCGAGGAAGTGGTGAGATTGAAGGCGCGCGTCGTTGAGCTGGAAACCACCCTAGAAGAGGGCAAGCGAGACATGATTGAGCTACTGCAGGAGGCTGATCGCAAAGACAGGCACATACAAGAACTATTGGCTGCTTCTTTCAAAGGTAGCGAGTGCAGCCCGCAGACACCAAATCATTCTGCGCATCCACAACACCACGTGCGGGATGAATCGCATGCACCTCCACCACCTCTCAAGGATCCTTCTACTACCGAGGTGGATGCTTCAGACATCGATCGAAGAGGGGATTCACATAGTGCCGATACGGAAGTGGAGAATGAAGACATGAAGTCTCAACAAGGCCCGTCTGTTTACGCGTCCGTCAGCCAAGGACCATCTAGGCGTTCTTCCATCACATCCACCCTATCTCATCGCACTTCGCCCCGCTTGATTTCGCTTCCTTCCACACCAATGTCGAATGGACGTGGTTACTTTCAAGACGAAATAGACGACATCTATGCGACGAGAGGTAATAAGGAGAGGAGCCCTGTCATTGCCGAGAGCCAAAATGGCGAGCCTCAGCATTTCACTATCCACGGCTGTGGGCAAGGGCCCGTACGAATCACATCGAGTTCTAGTTACATGTAATTTGGCGCTTTAATCTCCGAAACACCTGAGGAGGAGGAGCTGGAGGAAGAGATGAGGAGAAGAAAAGAGGTTATTCAAAGCAGCCGCGGTGTCCAAGTTCTAGTCTGAGCCACTCATCTGAGTGCTCAGTTCTGAGCCACTCATACTGAATCTTGGGAAACAAGCAACAGCTGAATT